>Ga0137415_10000017_pt1 | contig 148506 bp, 131 predicted proteins | sample CZODoug3_1_1_16f_FD_183082 | JGI IMG/M metagenome (GOLD analysis project Ga0137415, IMG submission 183082) | Vadose zone soil fungal communities from Angelo Coast Range Reserve, California, USA - CZODoug3_1_1_16fungal (Hybrid Assembly) | ecosystem: Environmental > Terrestrial > Soil > Vadose... | reverse complement strand
AAATACTTCCCGGGCGCATCCGGGATGGGAATGCCGAAATAGGGCGCATCCCGCGAGATGTCCCAGTCACCGAGCGCCTCATCTCCCTTGCCTGTCAGCCACTCGCGGGCTTTGTTGACGACCTGGGGCTGCAGACGCTCGGGAGCCGTCAGCCAGCCCGTCAGGAACTCCACACACCGCGGATCTGACAGCCGAAAAAAGAAATGCTCCGAGATCTTCATCACCGGCTTCGTGCCCGAGAGCGTCGAATACGGATTGATCAGATCAGTAGGCGTGTTGACGATGCTGCACACTTCGCAGGCGTCAGCGTACTGATCCTTCGTGTGACAGTTGGGGCATTCTCCCTTGATGTAGCGATCCGCCAGGAACATCCCCTTCACGGGGTCATAAAACTGCTCGACCGGCTTGCGGTAGATGAGATCGGCCGCCTTCAACCGCCGGTAGATGTCCTGGGACAGCTCGGTGTTTTCCGGCGAATCGGTGGAATACCAGTGATCAAAACCGATGTGAAAGCCGTTGAGATACTTCGGCCGATCGGCCGCAATCCGCTTGACCAGCTCCTGGGGTGTAATGCCCTCAGATTCCGCCTTGAGCATGATCGGCGCGCCGTGCGCATCGTCCGCGCACACGAAATGCACGACATTGTCCTGCATGCGCTGAAAACGCACCCAGATGTCGGCCTGGATGTACTCCATGATGTGCCCGATGTGAAACGGGCCATTGGCGTACGGGAGGGCTGTGGTAACAAAGAATTGGCGGGCCATCCCGCAATTCTACCCTAGCCCTTACCCCTGGTCCTTAACCGCCTCGAACCGCACCTTATTGATGCCCTTCTTATAAGCCTCTTTCCCGGTCACCTGGCGCGAATCCAGCAGCTGTTGAATCGCGGTATCCATGGTGCGCATCCCGAAGGAGCCACCCGCCTGCATCACGTTCTCGAGCTGGTCGAGCTTTCCCTGGCGGATCAGGTTCTGCGATGCGGACGTATTGACGAGGATTTCCAGCGCCGCGACGCGGCCCTGCTTATCCGATTTCTGCAGCAGCTGTTGTGAGACCACGCCCCGCAGTGAAGTGGACAGCATCGTTCGCACGTGCGACTGCTTGTCCGCCGGAAATACGTTGATCATGCGATCGACGGTCGGGGCCGCGCCGTTCGTGTGCAGGGTCCCCATGACCAGAATGCCCATCTCCGCGGCGGTCACCGCGATACTCATCGTCTCCAGGTCGCGCAACTCGCCGACCAGAATCACGTCCGGGTCTTCACGCAACGCGGAATGCAGGGCCGCTGCGAAGCTCGGGCTATGCACCCCGATCTCGCGCTGACTGATCAGGCAGCTCTTGCGCTGGTGCACGAACTCAATCGGGTCTTCGATGGTGAGAATGTGGCCTTTCACGCGCAGGTTGATGTCATCAATCATCGCCGCAAGCGTGGTCGACTTGCCCGATCCCGTCTTACCCGTGACGAGGATGAGCCCGTTGTTCGCACGGCACATCTGACGCACGGCCTCCGGCATCTTCAACTGGTCGAGCGACAGCGCTTTTGACGGAATTGCCCTGAATACCGCGCCCATTCCGTTCAGCTGCCGCATCACGTTGACGCGGAAGCGGCCTCTGTCACCGAACGTGTAGGCAAAGTCGGCACCGTCCTTCGACTCGAAGCGGTCCAAGGCCGGCTTCGGCATGATTTCATACAACGCCTGTTTGACGTACTCCGCGGCCAGCTTGTCCGGGCGCAAGGGCATCAGATCGCCAAACTGCCGCACCCGCGGCGGGTCGCCGGCAATGAAATGCAGATCGGAGCCCTTCTTCTCCAGGATCTCGTTGAGAAACGCGTCGATCTCAGCCATGCAGGTAAGCTCAGGCGGACGCCGGCGAAGTGGGTTTCTGAATCGCGTTGCTGCCGGTGATATCCAACTTCGGCAACATGCTCGTGTCCGTCACATACTTCTGGAAAGCTTTCTTTTCCATGGCGTAGTTGTAGGCATCGTCGGGGTCGATCTCGCGCGCGGCGATGGCCGTGAGCAACGACTGATCGAGCAGCGACATGCCCAGGTCACGGCCCATCTGCATCTGCGTGGGAATCTGGTGGGTCTGTTCCATCTGGATCAGCTTGGCGATCGCCCTGGTCATCATCAGGACTTCGCAGATCGCCTTGCGACCGCGGCCGTCCACTGTTTTGACCAACACCTGGGTCACGACTGCCAACAGACTTTGCGACAGGAAGCTCTTGGTCTGTTCGCGCTCTTCGACCGGCAGTGCATCGATGATGCGGTCGATGGTCTTGACGGCGCTCGTCGTGTGGAGCGTGCCCAACACGAGGTGGCCCGTTTCAGCAGCGGTCATTGCCATGGTGATGGTTTCCGCATCACGCAACTCACCGACCAGGATGACATCGGGATCTTCACGCATCGCGGCACGCACGCCTTCCGCGAAACTCGGAATGTGGGTATTCAACTCGCGTTGAATGATCTGGCTGTTCTTGCTGCGGTGAACAAACTCGATCGGATCCTCGAGGCTGATGATGTTGAGCCTGCGGGTCTGGTTGAGATGGTCGATCATCGCTGCGAGGGTGGTCGACTTGCCCGTGCCGGTGGAGCCGGTGACGAGAATCATGCCCTGGTGGAAGTCGCACAGCTTGGTGACAGCGGGCGGCAGGGCCAGCTTCTCGAGTGTGGGGACTTCCTGGGGGATGGAGCGGAAGGTTGCGCCCATGCCCGTTTCCTTGCGGAATACGTTTACGCGGAACCGGCCGCCTTCAGCGGATACATACGAGAAGTCGAGGTCGTTGCCCTTGGCCAGCACCTCGATCTGAGTTCGGGTGAGGATCTCGGTGATGTAGCCCTCGAGCTCGCCGGGGCGCAAATCGCGGAATTTGATAGGGAGGAGGTCCCCATGCATACGGAGCATTGGGGGTACACCGACGGCCAAATGCACGTCGGAGCAGCCTTGCTGCGTCCCGAGCTTCAAAAACGCGTCTATACGCGCCAAGGCGAACACCTCACATTGTGAATCAGCTTGTTTTGCCCGGTGCGGGCTGTGGAATCAACCAGCCGGCCCAAAAAATTTGACGTAATACTCTTTTTCTGCCGGCTGGAGCCTACAGGAAGCGCTCCAGGGCGGCTCGCAGCTCTTCCATGGACTGATGGCGCTTGCTCTTGTCCACGGCCATCGCTTTGACCACGAGGTCAGACAATCCCTGAGGCAGGGCCGGGTTGATCTCTCGGGGCACACGCGCCTTGCCCTGAACGTGCTGGTACATCACCGACATGTGATCGCCGCGGGAGTAGGGCGGAACGCCGGTAACCATCTCGTAAGTGATGACGCCGAGCGCGTAGATGTCAGCGCGCTCGTCCACTTTCTTACCGAGAATCTGCTCGGGTGCCATGTATTTGGGCGACCCGATGACGTAACCCGTCTTCGTCAGCTGAGTGTCACCTTCCCGATGCGCGGCGGCCACACCGAAGTCCACAATCTTCAGCAGTCCTTCCTGATTGATGAGCACGTTCGCGGGCTTCAAATCCCGGTGCACGATACCGACATGATGCGCCACGGTCATACCGTTACACATGTCGATACCGAACTGCACCGCGCGCCGCAGCTCCATTGGCTTCTCGTTGACGACTTCGCTGCCCAACGTATGCGACGGGAAATACTCCATGGAGATGGCGTAGTTGCCCTGCATGTACAGGAAGTCATAAATACGAATGACGTTCTTGTGTGTGATCTTGCGCGAGTAGCGCAACTCGTGGACGAAGCGCTTCATCACCTCTTCGTCATTTGACACGTTGGGGTTCAAGAACTTCAGGATCAGCCGCTCATCGACGACCGTATCCTCCATCAGCAACACGGTACCGAACGCGCCGCGACCGATCCGATCGATGTACTTGTAGCGACCCTCGATCACATCGCCTGCTTTCAGGGTGCCGATGTCCAACCGCGCAGTGGCTTCCGCCTGCTTCGCGGCCGCCGCGACGGCGGTCTCGGACATCAACATCGTCTTCGCCTGCTCGGCTGGCGGCAGCGGCGGGCGCACCGTCGGTGGCGCTGAGCCGTGGGAGTTGCCGGTTCCCGTGAGCGGCACCGAGCCACTCGACGGCGAAGTGCCGATCCGATTATCGAGCTCCGCCATGGCCGAGGCCGCCATGCGGGAAATAGTCTGATCCCCAGACCCCGCCTGATTCTGCAGTTCCGCACGCAACTGCTCGACCCGCCGCTCATCCACCAACTTGGCCAGCGCCTGGATGGCCTCAATCCGCACTTCGCGCTCACCCCCGGACACCAGGGGCATGAGGACGTCGACAAACTTCGTATCGCCGAGCTTGCCAATGGCGCGTACCACAATCGGCATGGCCTTCGAGTTGCCCGATTGCAGCATCTCCGACAGGCGTGGCAACGCACGCTTGCTGCCGATTTCGGCGAGCGCATCCACCGCGCGCTCACTCACCCACCAATCACTGTCATGGGTGGCGGCAATCAGCGAGTCGACGGCGCGCTCATCCTTGGTCTGGTTGAGAATCTCGATGGCGGCCCGCCGGATGTCATCATCCTTGTCGCGGACGAGCTGCAGAACGGCTTCGATCACGCGGGGACCGCCGATCTTGCCCAGCGCATCAGCCGCGCGACTGCGGACCCACCAGTCGCTGTCCTTCAGCGCTTCGAGCAGGTACTTGACCGATTTCGCGTTGCCAACTTCATTGAGAACCTCGACAGCCGCGCGGCGCGAGTTCTCGTTCTCATCCTTCAGGATCTCGATCAGATAGCGGATCGTGTCGGGATGATTGGCCTTGATGACGACATCGATCGCCTTGTTCTGCACATCGATCTCCGGATCCCGGAGCAACGCGCAGATCCGCTCGATATCGATCGGTCCATCCATTCGCTGCAGCGCGGAGAGCGTGGCACCGCGAATGAGCTTGTTCGGATCCTTCAGCTGCGACTGCAGCGCAGTCTGCACTTCCGGCGTATTGAAGCGGGCCAGCAGATTGATGATGTGAACGCGCGCGATGGGGTCCTTGCCCCCGATCCGCCCGATCAGCTCCGGCACCGCGCTCGCATCCGCAATCTCCCCAATGATCCGGAACAACGCCGCCTTCTCATTGGGCTCCTGCTGATACGCCGCGCCCAGCAGCTCGCGAACGCCGAACCGGGCCTTCTGCGCCAGGATCACCTCCAGGATGGCCGGTTTCGAGATGCCCGGGGTGTTCAGGGCCTCAATCAGCAGGTGCGGCGGATAGTTGCGGTTACTGGTCAGTGCCCACGAAATCCCCGCAATGACTTTGGCGCTTCCCTCAATCAGGCCGCGGACGAACTGGGGAAAGGTCTTCTGGCTGACGAGCCCCGCCAGCACTTCGACGAAGGCCACGGTGGCCGTCTTGCTGGCGTCCGGCAGGGCGGCAAATACGGGTTCGATGGCGCCCGGCCCCAGGTCCTTGAGCCGCGCCACAGCTTTCTGCAGGGCGGGACCAGCCTGGTCGTCGGATGACCGGATCTCCGTGATCAGCCGGTCGGCGCGCAAATTCGTGAAAAAGCTCATTCAGCCTTTGAGGTCCGGGGCGTTCCCGCGCGCAGGCAATCCTAGGTCGCGCTGCGACGCTGGGATTATGCCACAGCCTTGGCTGAGGCCAGCGGGAGTCACGCCGCAACCGCCGAGCGCAGGATCGTCGCAGCCACTACAATCCAAACCCTTTAACCCTCCCGGTTTTCAACATGACCGATGACTCCACTCTAAACGCTTTGCGCACCGCTTTGGATTCGTATGTCGACCCGTATCTGGGTGAATCCCTCGGGGCAGCGCAAGCCGTGCAAGAGGTGACCGCAACACCCGCGGGGGCCTCTGTGCGGATCCGCCTGGGATTTCCCGTGGGAGGGTATCGCGACGAGCTGGCGGCCGCATTGACGGGCCACCTGGCGAAGTCTGGCATCAACACGCCCCTGGCTGTCGAGCTGGTTGCCGATATCCGTTCGCACGCAGTGCAGAGAAATCTAAAGCCTATTGAGCAGATCAAGAACGTCGTTGCGGTTGCCTCTGGTAAAGGGGGCGTCGGTAAGTCGACGGTTGCTGTCAACCTTGCGCTCGCGTGGGCTGCTCAGGGTGCGCGCGTCGGTCTCCTCGACGCCGATATCTATGGCCCTAGCCAGCCCCTGATGCTAGGCCTGGAGGGCGAAAAGCCCACCTCGCCTGACAACAAGCGCATCCACCCGCTCGCGGCACATGGCATCGTGGCCATGTCCATCGGCTTCCTGGTTGAGGCGGAAAAGGCGTTGGTGTGGCGCGGTCCCATGGTGACCTCGGCTCTGACGCAGCTTCTCACCGAGACCCTGTGGGGCTCGCTCGACTACCTCGTGGTCGACATGCCCCCCGGCACTGGGGACATCCAGCTCACGCTGGCGCAGCGCGTCCCTGTCGCCGGGGCAATCATCGTGACGACGCCCCAGGACATCGCCCTCGCCGACGCCCGAAAGGGCCTCACGATGTTCGAGCAAGTCGCTGTGCCGGTCCTTGGGATCGTCGAGAACATGAGCATCCACGTCTGCTCGAACTGCGGTCACGCCGAGCACATTTTTGGTGCGGGCGGTGGCGCGAAGATAGCCGCGCAATACGGCGTCGCTCTGCTGGGTGAGTTGCCGCTCGATGCACGTATCCGCGAGGAAGCGGACGGTGGCCGTCCCACTGTGGTCGCTGCGCCGGAATCGACGCGCGCCAAGGCATACTTTGAAATGGCCCGCCGCACCGGCGCCGCATTGTCGCGCCGCGCGCGGGATCGCAGCAGTGTGTTTCCCAAGATCGTCGTAGAAGAAAGCTGAAGATGGAGGCTCCGTACACAGGCATTCTCCCGTATCAAGCCATCCGGGAGATGGTGAGCAACGGCGAAATCGCTTCGGGCCTCGCTCCCATCGAGGACGATCAGGTTCAGCCCGCCAGCATCGATCTGCGCCTGGGACATTACGCCTACCCGGTCGATACGAGCTTCCTGCCGGGACGCGGTGTCCGGGTGTTGGATAAGATGAAGCAGCTCGATGAAGATGTTGAGCGATTCAAAATCGACCTGCGTTCCGGGGCGGTGCTCGAAAAGGGGCGCGTCTACGTGGTCCCCTTGTTGGAGCGGATCGAGCTGAAGAGTGACGTTGCCGCGTTCGCGAATCCGAAAAGCTCGACCGGCCGGCTCGACATCCTCACCCGTTTGATTGCCGATGAGGCCACCCACTTCGATCAGGTCGAAGACGGTTATGAAGGCCAGTTATATATCGAGATTGCGCCCCGCAGCTTCAGTGTGGTGGTCAAAACGGGCACGCGACTCAATCAACTGCGCTTCCGCCGCACGCGCGGCGTTGCACCCAAACCCATCACCGCCGCCGACTGGAAATCATTGATCGAGTCGGGACGGATCGTCGATGCCAACGAACGGGTCAAGCTGAACGAGCGACCCGGGGAGTTGGCTTTCACGGTGGATCTCGGAAGGCAAGGTCAGGGCAACGCCCTGATAGGGTGGCGGGCCAAAAAAAACACCCGGCGAATCGACCTCGAGCGGCGCGACTACGATCCCCTGGATTTCTGGGAGCCCATGCAGTCCCACAAGGAACCCTCGCTCACGCTGGTTCCCGACGAGTTTTATATCCTGATGACCAAGGAAGCGATCGCCGTCCCACCCCAGTACGCTGCGGAAATGCTCCCGTACGACACGCGCGCCGGCGAATTCCGGGTCCACTACGCGGGATTTTTCGATCCCGGGTTCGGGTGGACCGGGGAGAATGGCAAAGCGGGCAGCAGCCGCGGCGTGCTCGAGGTCCGATCACACGAGGTGCCGTTTCTGCTGGAGCACGGCCAGATCGTGGGTTGGCTGCGCTTCGAGCGCATGGCCGATATTCCGGCCACTCTTTACGGCCAGCAGATCAAATCCAACTACCAGGGACAGAGTCTCAAGCTGGCCAAGCAGTTCAAACAACCGCGCGTTGTTTGATTACTCGCGGCTCAGCGACCGCAGTTGCATCGACCACTCCGCGTCGTCGCCCCTCTTCTGCTCGACGCGCATGGGAATGAATCCGCGCGCGGGCGCGCACCAGAAGCTGGCCACTCGCGGCGAGCCTATCTTCTGGGCGGCGTAGACGATCGTGTCGATCTTCCCCAGGGGCGTGTCGATGGACTCCTCGCGGCCGCGGGTGTAGTTATATTCACGCACCTTGTTCTGGTCGATCAGCTGAAACTGCCTGGGCTCGCGGCCCGCCAGCAGCTCAACCATCAACGCAATCTGTACCGATGCGTCATCCTGGATTCCCGGGTGCAGCGGCATGTCGACTTTCACGTCTTCGAAGACGCCGGTCGCGCGGTCGTGCTCCCAATCAAACTTTACATGGGCGTCGCGTTTGGTCGAAGACGTTCCGTCATCTGCATCGTAGCTCAGCGGTTGCACGCCTTTTTCAGTCACGCGCATGACACTCTTCTGCACCGGCCGTTGGGAGAACAAATTGCCGATGCCACGCGGGCTGCTCTTGGAGGAGTAGACCCAGTTCTCGCCCTGCCGTTCGAGTTTCAAGGTCGACACGGCCACTGTCATGCCGTGCCAACTCCAGGCGAACGACACCTCGAAGGGCTTCAACTCATCGGCGCGCGCTGGTTGGATCGCGACGCACAGGAGGGCTGCGGCGAGTAGCGCCGAGGTCTTCACGGAAAAGGCTCCACAACCGGCTCCTTCAAGGGTTTGCCATCCAGCAAGGGGTGACCCGCGTTCCATTTCAGTCGCCCGTCAGCGATCCACGCTATCACACGCGGGTAAATCACGTGTTCGGTGACCTGAACGCGCGCCGCCAACGTGGTTTCGGTGTCGCCCGCTTTCACGGGTACCTTGGACTGTAAGATCAGCGGGCCGCCGTCGAGTTCCGGTGTCACGAAGTGGACGGTCGCGCCGTGCTCGGCGTCACCCGTTTCCAGGGCTCGTTGATGGGTGTGCAAGCCCGTGTACTTCGGCAGGAGTGAGGGATGAATGTTGATCATTCGTCCTGCGTACCGCTCTACAAAGGGTCCTGACAGTACCCGCATAAATCCCGCGAGGACCACGAGATCAGGAGTATGTGTATTTATGACTTCGCCCAGCGCGAGCTCGAACGCCGGGCGATCCACTGCTGACTTCCAGGAGACTACGTGCGTCTCGATCCCCATGTCCTGCGCCGTTGTGATGCCAGCAACTCCGGGCCGATCGCTGATCACAACGTTCACTGACGCGGCGATCCGGTGTTCCTGACACTCACGAGCGATCGTGGCCATGTTGGAGCCACGGCCGGAAATCAGGATCGCAAGACGCAGAGGCGGCTGAGCCGCGGGTGCCATGGGCGGCCGAGTTATCGTGCTCACTCGTTGATGACGACGCCGTGTCCGCCCTTGCGGACCTCGCCGATAATCGTAGCGGTTTCGCCGCGCGAATTGAGCAGATTGACTGCCGCCTGCGCGTGTTCTTTCGGAACGATGGCCACCATTCCGATTCCGCAGTTGAACGTCCGGTACATCTCGGCCGAGTCGATACGGGCCGTGCGCTGGAGCCAATCGAACACAGGATCACGCTGCCAACTTTTGCGTTCCAGGACGACTTCGAGTCCTTCGCTCAGAACGCGCGGAATGTTGTCGGTGATGCCACCGCCGGTGATGTGCGCGAGGCCTTGTACCGGCACGGCTCGAATCAGCTCGAGAAGCGATTTCACATAGATCCGGGTGGGAGTCAGCAGCCGGTCAAACAGCGGCCGCCCATCCAGCACGGTGTCGGGGTTTGCGTTGGCAACTCCAATGAGCTTCCGGATGAGCGAGTAACCGTTGGAATGCGGTCCGGAGGAGGCGAGTCCGACGACAGCGTCACCGGGCTTGATCCGAGTCCCATCAATGATGGCGCTCTTCTCCACAACGCCCACGCAAAACCCCGCCAAATCATAATCCTCACCCGAATAAATCCCGGGCATCTCCGCTGTCTCACCCCCGACGAGTGCGGCCCCCGCCTGACAGCATCCTTCGGCGATCCCACGGATCACTGACTCGGCGACATCGACGCGCAGTTTGCCGGTTGCGTAGTAGTCCAGGAAAAACAGCGGCTCAGCACCCTGAACGACAACGTCGTTAACGCACATCGCAACCAGATCGATTCCGATGGTGTCATGGCGACCGGTGTCTATCGCGAGGCGCAGCTTCGTGCCAACGCCGTCAGTACCTGAAACGAGCACGGGTTGCTTGTAGCCCTGTGGTATCTCCACGAGGGCACCGAATCCGCCAATTCCCGCCAGAACTTCGGGACGCTGCGTGCGCCGCACGACGGGTTTGATGCGCTCAACGAGCTCGTCGCCGGCATCGATGTCGACGCCCGCGTCGCGGTACGTGATTCCTCGGTCAGTCGGTGGATTTTTTTCCATGTAATTATTCTACCAGCACCTAAAATGGGTGCATGACTCGCAACGCCCCAGCTCTTCTCGCGTGGCTGATCTTTTGCGCCATTTCGTGTGACGCCTGGGCTGGCCGGCCCGTCCGAGTCTACGAAGTGGATCTGAAGGGAGGGCAAACCCCAGCATCCGTGCAGGACGCGATGCGCGAGGCGCTCGTACGGGCCACCGGCCGGCGCGAATCCGCCACGGATCCCGCGCTCGCCAGCATCATCTCCGACGCGCAAACCTACGTTAAAGGCTACACCACACCATCCAAAGCCCAACCCCAAGTGATCTTCGACGGTGTCGCGGTCGAACGTGCCATCGTCGGTGCCGGCAGAAGCTCCTGGGACCGCAATCGTCCGTTTACCCTGGTGGTTCTCTACCCGCCGCTCGCCCGAGCCGCCGACGATGCAGCGCGCGCGGAACTCGATCAGGCGGCCATCTTGCGTGGGCTCCCTATCACGGTCGTTCCGCTGTCACCTGTAGACGCCTCAGGCAACGATTTGACCCGCGAAGCGTTGATGCAGATGGCACAACGTTATGGCGGTGACGCAGTTCTGGTCGGGCGTTCAGATACGGGGACGGCCAACGGCCAACTGCAGTGGACCCTCAACACTAGTTTCTCGAGCGAAAGCTGGAGCGGTCCGCTCAGCGCGGGCGTCAATGGCGCTGTCGACAACATGGCGCCTGCCCAGGGAGGTTCGCTTGCGCAGATCGAAGCCGGCGCGAGAGTTGAGATCGACGGTGTGGCGACACTGACCGACTACGCGAACGTCCAACGGATGCTGGAGAGCGCTCCCGGCGTTCGGCGAGTGAATGTCGGTGCCGCGACTGGCAACGTTGTAATGTTCGACGTGGTCGCGCGCGGTGGCGGTGATGCAATCAGCCACGCCTTGGCGGGCTCCACCCATCTAGCGCGATCGGACGCCTCGAGTGCGCGGCTCGCCTATCAATACCGACCTTAGTCTGCAGTTCGGACGGACTGTGGTGCTTTTGGATCGACGTGCGACATCTGCCTAACATCATCTGTGTGCTGCGCATCGCGCTGGTGTGGCCTATTGCGGCGGCTCTTGCTGATCGTGAGTATCTGATTGCGCTTGCGTTGTTCATGGTTGCGGGCGCGTCCGACGGGGTCGACGGTTTTCTCGCCAAGCGATTCAACTGGACGTCCGAGCTGGGCAAGTTCCTCGATCCGCTTGCCGACAAGCTACTGCTGGTCACTGTGTTTGTTGAGTCGGCGTGGCTCGGCCTCGCGCCGTGGTGGCTGACTTCCGCAGTGGTGGCGCGCGATGTGCTCATTGCGCTGGGCGCGTTGGCTTATCGTGTGTTGATCGGGCCCTTGCGGGGACGGCCAACGGTGTCGAGTAAGATCAACACGGCCATGCAGCTGTTGTATCCCGTGGCCATGCTGGTGAATGCGGCGATGAGTTTTCCGCCACACGACGTTCTGGATGCGCTCGCCATTCTGGTGTTCATCACCACGGTGTTCTCGGGGCTCAACTATATGGCTGTGTTCACCCGGCGCGCGTGGGATGCGCCGGTGAGCTCGTCCTGAGGGCGCGTCGGTGCAGCAGTTGCCCCTCGGAGTACGCATTCCCGATCGCGCGGTGTTTGAGAGCTTTTTGCCTGCGAAGAATTTGCAGGCTGTGGAGCATGCGGTTTGGGTGGCGGACGGTGCGGGCGCGGCCGCTCCTAGCGTCGGGGCCCCTGTTGGTGCCGCGGGCGGCCCGGGCGCGCAGGCGGTCACTTGGCTTTGCGGCCCGGTCAGCGTCGGCAAGACGCACCTGCTGCAGGCCATTGTCGCCCGCGCCAGTAAGACCCGTCGCGCTGGTTATTTTCCGCTCGCCGAGTTGGCTCCACTGGGCGTGGGCATTCTCGAAGGGCTAACGGCCCTCGAGGTTGTCTGCCTGGACGACCTGGACCCGGTGGTGGGGCAGTTGGATTGGGAAAAGAGTCTGTTTGGACTGCTGCGGGAAATTCAGGAGCGGGACGGGAGCCTGGTCGTGGCGGCCAAAGCGCCGCCCACCCTGATGCCTTGGGCCTTACGGGACTTGGGCTCGCGCTTCACCGCCGCGGCTATTTTCCAGCTGCGCGAGTTGGATGAGGGCGAGCAGCAGAAGGCATTGCAACTTCGCGCGCACGTCCGCGGTTTCGAGCTCCCTGACGAAACTGCTCGTTGGCTGCAACGTCGCTTTCCAAGGGACATGCGTACGTTGTATGACCTGCTGGATACGTTAGATGAAGCGGCACTCGTCGCGCAGCGACGCCTCACCATTCCGTTTATCCGTTCTGTTTTGAAAGAGTGAGGGCGAGCGCAGCGACCCTTTTGCCCAGCACCTGCGCCAGTGTTTTCTCATGCTCGGCAAGCGCGGGATCGTCCTGCATACCCGCAACGTGTGACGCGCCATAGGGTGATCCGCCAGTGCGCGTTTCGTTCAACGCCCGTTCGGTGTACGGGATGCCGACGAGGTACATGCCGTGGTGTATCAAGGGCATCATCATGGAGAGGAGCGTTGTCTCCTGTCCGCCGTGCATCGATTGAGTCGAAGTGAAGACGCCGGCCGGCTTACCAGCCAGCTCGCCGGACAGCCACAGGCTCGCCGTGCCATCCAGGAAGTACTTCAGTGGCGCCGCCATATTTCCGAAGCGTGTGGGGCTGCCGAGAATGAGCCCATCGGCTTGGCGCAGATCGTCCAGAGTGGCGTAGGGCGGCCCGCCGGAAGGAATAGGTTTGGGCGGACGCTCGCTTTCTGCACTAACCGGGGGCACCGTGCGCAGCTTTGCTGTCACCCCTGTGACGCTCTCGACTCCGCGACACACCTGTCGCGCGAGCTCCGCCGTCGAGCCTTTGCGGGAGTAGTAGAGCACCAATATTTCGGACACAGGCTATTCCTTTCATGGGCTGCGCCCAACTTTCCTGCCGGTCGAGGCGACCGGCAACATGCAGCGGCGCTACGCGCCGGGGGGATGATCCGATATATTGCCTCGATGATCTGCAGAAAGTACTTCGTGGCTGGCCGTGTGCAGGGCGTCTATTACCGCGCCACGGCAGCGCGGCACGCGCGCGATCTGCAGATCAAAGGTTACGCCAGAAACCTACCCGATGGGCGCGTCGAGGTGCTCGCGTATGGCAGTGAAGCCGCGCACGAGGAACTCGTCAAACGTCTTTGGATAGGTTCGTCCGCATCTGAGGTCACGTCCGTGGAGGCCACGGATCTGGCCGACGTCACCGAAATTCCCTCCCACTTTTCTACCGGTTGACTTCCGAGGTTCCTCGCTTGCGCAAGCTCTGTTATTCGCTCATTGCATTCTTCGCAACAACGCTCGCGGCAGCGAAGCCACCCGTCACACCGGCCGTCACGAAGCAGACAGCGGCCGTGGTCGCGGCCAATCCGATGGCGGTCGAGGCCGGAGCGGAAATCCTTCGCAAGGGTGGCAGCGCGGTGGACGCGGCCGTCGCCGCGCAGGCGATGTTGGGTCTGGTTGAGCCGCAAAGCTCCGGTGTCGGTGGCGGCTCGTTCATGATGTATTACGACGCCAAAACAAACGTCATCACTGCCCTGGATGGGCGTGAGAAGGCGCCTGCCGGTGCAACACCCGACATGTTCCTCGATGAGCGCGGCAAGCCGATGTCATACGTGCAGGCTGTGCGTACTGGCCGATCAACCGGCGTGCCCGGCGCGATGCGCATGTTGTCGGAAGCACAGGCGAAGCTGGGCAAGTTGCCGTGGCGTGAGTTATTTACACCGGCGATTCGCGCGGCCGAAGGTGGTTTCAAGGTTCCGCAACGACTGGCCAACTTCCTGTCGCCCGATTTCGCGTTCCCGGCCACGCCCGAAATCAGGGCCTTGTTTCACCGACCCGACGGCACGCCGCTGCAGGCTGGCGACGAGTTCAAGAACCCGGCCTATGCACGCACGTTGCATCGGATTGCCAACGAAGGTGTGAATGCTTTGTATGAGGGCAGCATCGCCAACGAGATTGTGAGTAGGACTCACGAGGCACCCAATCCCGGCACAATGACATTGCAGGATCTCGCGTCCTACCGCGCCGACTGGGTGTCACCGCTGTGCCGCCCGTACCGGCAGTATTCGGTGTGTGTACCGCCGCCGCCGTCGAGCGGTGTCAACTTGTTGCAGTTCCTGGCGATACTCGATCACACGGACATCGCGGATCGCGGGCCGTCCGATCCGCAGTCGTGGTTTTTGTTCGCCCAGGCGAGTCGCCTCATGTACGCCGACCGCGATCGGTATGTGGCCGATCCGCAGTTCATTCCCGTACCCGTCGAGAAGCTGCTCGATCCAGGCTACCTGGCTGAACGGGCTCGTTTGATCGGCGACCGCGTTGGTCCGCCGCCCTCTGCAGGCCAGCTGGCCAACGTGTGGCGTGGCACCGATTCCACTCAGGAAGCACAGGGCACGAGCCACCTGGTCGTGATGGACGCCGCGGGCAATGTCGTGTCCATGACAACAACCGTTGAATCGGTGTTCGGCTCAGGCCGGACGGTGGGCGGTTTTGTGCTCAACAACCAGCTCACTGATTTCTCCTACAGGCCCACCGATGAAAACGGCCCCGTGGCCAATGCAGTGCAGGGCGGCAAGCGACCGCGCTCGTCCATGTCACCCATCATCGTTGTCGACCACGACGGGCATTTTGTGGCGGCATTCGGTTCGCCGGGGGGATCGTCGATCCTGGACTACAACACCAAGACGGCTGTGGGTGTGTTGGCGTGGAAGTTGTCCATGCAGGCGGCGATAGAGCTGCCCAACCTGATCGCGCGTGGGAACGATATTGCCGGCGAGGTTGATCGTTTCTCGCCGGCGGTGCTCGCAGGACTGCGAGATCGCGGTATCAACCTCGAGCCCGGCCACGCCGAAAATTCGGGCCTCCACGGCTTGCTGAGGCATCCCGATGGGACGTTGGAGGGTGGGGCCGATTCACGGCGCGAGGGCATCGTGAAAATGGTGCCTTCGCCAGACGCGCATTGAGAAGTCGCGCAACGGCGCGCAGCGCCCCTGGCGCCAAGCAGCCGGCAAAAGTCGCGCCTTTTGCCCGGGGCGCGTAGCCGGCGACCGACGAAGCTGGGCTCCGCCCGGCCAGTGCCGGGCTAATGATGAATCGGCGTCGCTGACGGAAATCCCAGGTCATCGGCGCCGTTCCAGCGCGACCACCTCGATATCACCATGTCCGGGTATCCCCGCTGGCCAACGCTTCCGTTGTAGCGGGCGAGGGCTCTGCGCACGTCGTTGCGCTCGTAGCGGAGGTAGTAGCGGAGGATGGCGCAGCCCATATGGATGTTGGGGCCGGTGTGGATCAATTCGTAGCGTTTGATACCGAGCTTTTCCGGCCAGAACGGCATCACCTGCATTAAGCCGACGGCGCCCGCTGAGGAGACTGCCCAGCGGTTGAAGCGGCTCTCGATGTCCATGACGGCCATGACGAGGCCCGGCGGCAGGCGAGTCTCGCCGGATCGGTGCGTTTCGCAATACACCTGCTTGAGGATCTCCATCCGCTCATCGTGTTCCTTCACGATAACTCGCAGCCGCGGCTCCATCAGCGTGTACCAGACCGCTGAGTCGTAGTGGTCGGTGAAACACTCCGCCTGGGTGATCGCCCGTTGGACGACACCCTTGAGCTCGGGATCGCGCTGCCCATCGGCGACAGCCGCGCTCGAGAGCAACGCACCGGCGATGACTATCGCGGTGCGTATGCGGTTAAGCCGCCATACGCGAGCGGATGAATGTGAGTGCATCGTCGAGCGGGAATTCCTGGCTTTCCGTGGTGTCACGGCGACCGCGATACTCGAGCTTGCCTGCTTCCAGGCCGCGTTCTCCGACGACCAGGCGGTGAGGAATCCCCAGCAACTCCGCGTCCGCAAATTTGACCCCCGGACGGGCGTCGCGGTCGTCGTACAACACTTCGATTCCGGCGGCAGTGAACTCGGCATAGAGCCGATCGGCGACCTCGCGTACCCGTTCGGATTTCTGCATGCCCATGGGCACGAGCACAACCTGGAAGGGCGCAATCGGATCCGGCCAGATGATGCCGCGGTCATCGTGATTCTGCTCAATGGCCGCGGCCACGATGCGCGTCACACCGATACCGTAGCAGCCCATGTACAGCTTCACTTCTTTGCCGCTTTCGTCGAGTACGACGCCTTTCATGGGGTCGCTGTACTTCTGACCGAGCTGGAAGATGTGACCGACTTCAATACCGCGGGTGATCTTCAGACGACCGTGTCCCGTGGGGCTCGGGTCGCCTTCTACCGCGTTGCGGATGTCTGCCGCGATCATCCCCTGGACGTCCCGATCCCAGTTGGCACCGGTGAAATGCATGTCCTTTTCGTTCGCACCGGCGACGAAGTCGGACATTGCCAGGGCGCTGTGATCGACATAGATCCGGCCCTTAAAGCCAATCGGCCCGATATACCCGACTACCGCGCCTGAGGAGCGCGCGATGCGATCTGCGCTCGCCATGCGCAGCGGATTGGCCACGCCGGGCAGCTTTTGCGCCTTGACGGCGTTCAGCTCGTGATCTCCGCGGATAACCAACGCAACGACCTCGTTTTCCTCGGCGCCATCGACGAGCAGGGTCTTGATGGTTTTGGTGGCCGGGACTTTGAGGAACTTCACCAGGTCCTCAATTGTTTTGGCCCCTGGCGTCGAGACCTTGGTCAGGGGTGCCGTGGGAGCGGCCCGGGGCTCAGTGGGGGCGACCGCAATCGCCGCCTCCAGGTTGGCTGCGTAATCGTCACCATCTGAGAACGCGATTGCATCCTCGCCCGAATCCGCGAGAACGTGAAACTCCTGCGAGACATCGCCGCCGATTGCACCGGAATCGGCGCGAACTGCGCGGAACCGGAGGCCAGTTCGCGTGAAAATGCGGACATACGCGTCGTACATGTTGCGATAGCCCTGCTGCAGCGAGGGCTCGTCAATATGGAAGGAGTAGGCATCCTTCATGATGAACTCGCGCGCGCGCATCACACCGAAGCGCGGCCGTATCTCGTCCCGGAATTTCGTCTGGATCTGGTAGAAATTGACGGGTAGCTGGCGATAGCTCTTCAACTCGCGACGGGCGATGTCCGTGATGACTTCCTCGTGGGTCGGCCCGGCAACAAAGTCCCGCTTGTGGCGATCCACGATGCGCAGCAACTCAGGACCATATGCCTGCCACCGCCCCGACTCCTGCCACAGCTCGGCTGGCTGGAACACCGGCATCAGGACCTCGAGGGCGCCGGCGCGATTCATTTCTTCGCGAACGATGCGCTCCACTTTCTGCAGCGTGCGCAGCCCGATCGGCAGCCAACTGTAGAGTCCCGCAGCGAGGCGCCGGATCAAGCCCGCGCGCAGCATGAGCTGATGACTGATCAACTCCGCCTCGGCGGGGACCTCTTTGAGGGTGTTGATGGGGTAGTGCGAGAGCCTCATCGGTTGCGTTCAGGTCCGTGTCAGAGATGGGGGACGGGATATTAGCACCGCCTGCTAAGATGCCGGCCTCCACCACTCACGAGTCAGAACCGCCTGCACATGGAGACAGAACCTGAAGAGGAGTTGAGGCCGCGCCGCAAGGGTATCTACCTCCTGCCGAATCTGCTGACCACGGGCTGCATGTTCTCGGGTTTCTACGCGATCGTCGCCGCAATCGACAAGAACTTCGCCCCGGCGGGCGAGGCCATTTTCGTGGCCATGATCTTCGACACCCTCGATGGACGCATGGCGCGCCTCACCAAGACTGAGAGCGCCTTCGGCAAGGAATACGACAGCCTGGCCGATATGGTGTCGTTTGGCGTTGCACCTGCGATCGTGGCGTATCAGTGGGGTGTGGTTCAGATTGCCGAGTACGGCCATTACTGGGGCCGTTTCGGCTGGCTCGCCTGCTTTTTCTATACCGCCGCCGCCGGCATGCGCCTGGCGCGCTTCAATACCCGTGCGGCCGCCGACAAGCGCTACTTCGAAGGATTGCCCAGCCCCTCCGCTGCGGCGATCGTGGCGGCATTCGTCTGGTTCTCGAGCCATTTCCCACAACCCGGCCTCATTGGCTTGATCGCGGCTCTGACGCTCACGGCCTTTGCCGGCGCACTGATGGTGAGCCGGTTCAGTTTCCCCAGCTTCAAGCAGTTCAATCTCGATCGGCGCGTGAAGTTCGTGTACGTGCTGATCGTTCCCCTGTTCTTTGTGCTGATCGCCCTCGATCCGCCGGCCATGTTGTTGGCAATGTTCGCAACCTATGCGCTATCCGCGCCGGTGTTGTGGGTTGGTCGCCGGCTGCGGCGCCTGTTCCGTGGACCCCCTGTCGCTGGCCCGGGCCCGGGTTGATGGACGCGCTGCGGCGAAATCAGTACCTGCAGACGATGGGGGTGGACGTGTGGGTGCCCCGTCACCCCGCGGCGGTGGCCGTCGCTACCGACGCCGCCATTGCTACCGACGCGAGCACGGTCTCCGGCGGCCCGCCGGCTGATTCGTACGCGCCGACCTCGGAACGCGCGCGCCCGCAGTCGACGGCACAGTTCGCGGGGGCAAACGTTGGCGTGGCGACTGGTACACTGCGCCCCACCGGCGCGGGTCGCGACGCGCCCGCCCGCGAGGCGCTGAGTCCGTCGCACTCCGCACCATCTTCCGGCACTGCGTCTCCTGTCACCGTGTCGGTGGCGGACGGATCGCCCACGGTGACCACCTGGGAGTCTCTGCGCTCCGAAGTCCTCGCCTGCACCAAATGCGCCTTGCACGGCAGCCGCACGCAAGGCGTGTTCGGTGTCGGGAACCGCGAAGCGCAGTGGCTGGTCGTAGGAGAAGCCCCCGGTGCCGAGGAGGATCGGCGAGGCGAGCCGTTCGTCGGTCGAGCGGGCCATCTGCTGGACGCCATGCTCAAAGCAATTGGGCTGAGTCGCGGCCGCAACGTGTACATCGCCAACGTGTTGAAAAGCAGGCCGCCAGGCAACCGTGACCCCAAGCCCGAGGAAGTCGCCGCCTGTCTTCCTTACCTAATGCGTCAGATTGAACTGCTGAGACCACGCGTTATGCTCGCTGTCGGGCGGATCGCGGCGCAAAACCTACTGGCCACGGACACGCCGTTAGGTCGTCTGCGTGGGAAGGTCCACCACTTCGGTGAGCTTAATACTCCACTGATTGTGACGTATCATCCCGCATACCTCCTGCGCACTCCTGGCGACAAGCGCAAGGCGTGGGAGGACCTGAAGTTCGCGCGTAGCGTATTTCAGGGACTCAACCCAACCCAATAAGGTTACGTGGGATTCGATGGCAACTGCGCCTGAGCTGCTCGATGCGGTTCCGGACATCCTCATTCGGCCGATGGCCGAAAGCGATGTCTCCGACGTCATCACAGTAGAGCGAGCTTCCTACCAGTTTCCCTGGAGCGAGGGGATTTTCAGGGATTGCCTGAGGGTGGGATATGTCTGTCGTGTAGTGACAATGAACGACGCCATCATCGGCTACGGCGTCATGAGTGTCGGCGCCGGTGAAGCCCATATCCTCAATCTGTGTATCAGCGAGTTGTACCGCTGCCGAGGCGTTGGCAAGCGGCTGCTGACTTACCTTATTGAGCGGGGCGCCGCGGCGGGTATGAGTGAGGCCTTCCTGGAAGTCCGCCCGTCGAATACGTCAGCCATCCGCCTCTACCTGTCTGTTGGCTTTGAACAGGTTGGTATGCGCCGTGGTTACTACCAGGCGGTTGGCGGACGCGAAGACGCGGCAGTACTCAAGTTGGCCTTGCGCCCACGGCGTGGCACCCGCTAGCCAGATCTGTCTCCCTTCGGTTTCGGCCGGATGCTGAAGTCTCTGCTCTGTGTTGCCGCCCTGAGCGTCGTCTGGGCCGGTGCGCGCGCAGCCGAGTCGGTCAAATTCTACCTGCACATCGCCAGTCAGCCGTTGGATGCGGCACTGCAGGAATTCGCTCGCCAGAGCGGCATCCAGATCGTCTTCTTTTCGAAGCTGACCGAGGGGCACCAGGCACCCGCGTTAGAAGGCGAGTACACCGCGGATGCCGCCATGAAGGCACTGCTCACGGACTCGAAATTGACATTCCGCGTCATCAATTCGAAGACGTTTCAGGTCAGTCCCATGCCCGTTGCCGGGGCTGACGAGTCAACGCCGCGCGCGCCGGTGGTTGGGGAGCAAAAAGTCCGCGTCGACGATCACACCGCGCTGGAGGAGGTGGTCATCAGCACCGCCGAAGCGAGCCGCGCAATCTGCTGCTGCGAATCGATGGCCGCTTTTGATATCGTATGCACATGTTCAACGCAGCGCGTCGCTCCCGAAAAGAATACTTCTACAAGACGATGGCCTCTCCCGTGGGCAAGCTCAAGTTGGTTGCCAGCGACGTGGGCCTGGCAGCCATCCTGTGGGAAAACGATAACCCGCGGCGTGTGCCGCTGAATATCGTCGCTGAAGATCGTGACCATCCTGTCCTGCTCGAGACTGAGCAACAGCTCGGCGAGTACTTTGCGGGCCGGCGACAGAAGTTCTGCGTACCGCTCGATTTCGCGGGGACGGCGTTTCAGATCCAGGTGTGGCAGGCTTTGCTGGGGATTCCGTTTGGGGAGACGCGTACTTACGGGGAGATTGCCCGGCAGATCGGCAAGCCGGCGGCGGTGCGTGCTGTTGGAGCTGCGAACGGTCGCAACCCGATCTCAATCATCGCGCCTTGCCACCGGTTGATCGGCTCGACCGGCAAGCTGACAGGGTTCGCCGGAGGCCTGGAGGTCAAGGCACAGTTGTTGGCCCTGGAGGACGCAAAGCGACCGCGGCTGTTGCCCTGATTTGAATGGCACGCTCTAAAAAGAAATCCTTCCACGCTCTGTTTCGGCCTTTGAGCGCGAAAGGAACGCGTGCGCCCAAGTCCGTGGCTCCAGAGGACAACGAATCGATCCAGGCCATCTGGAATGTCATTGCCCGCATCCCTCGCGGCCAAGTCTCCAGCTACGGTGATGTCGCGCGGGCCGCCGGACTTCCCGGCCGTGCGCGACTGGCCGGTACTGCGTTGAGGTTGATGCCTGAAGACATGAACCTACCGTGGCACCGGGTCATGGGCGCCGGCGGGCGCATCGTCTTCCCGAATGCGTCGCGACATTTCCGCGAGCAGGCGCGACTGCTTCGCAGTGAAGGCGTGCCGGTCAAGGATGGGCGGGTGCCTCGATCCGTGCTGGCGAATCTCGAAGAGCTCTAGGATCTGACGCTATCGCGCACGTCGACCGGTCCGACCTGGCGAGCGTTTAGCCGCCCGGAAGCATTCGACTGAATACGCTGTCCTTCTTCACTGCATGATTGAGGGCGGCAATCAGATGTAACGCGATGAGAGCCACAAACACGTACGAAGTTATGACGTGAGTGGTGTTGAACACGGCGTAGAGCGCGTGGTTGTCAGGCCCCCACGCCGGGATCTTCACCGAGTTGAAGAAATTCACTCCCCACTTGCTGAAGTTGGAGGCGACATAACCCGAGAGCGGCATCAGGATCATGCACACGTACAGGCCGAAGTGGCTGACCTGCGCCACAGCACGCTCCCAACCCGGCACGAACGTGGGCAGACCCGGGGGCCGATGAGTCACTCGCCAGAGGAGGCGAATCAGGATTACCACGCCCAGGATGATGCCCGTGGACTTGTGGAAGTTCACGACGACGGAGCGCGCAGGCGTGTTGCGCGGGACGCTGTCGAGATACCAGCCAAAGACGATCTGTCCGAAGATCAACAGTGCCGTGAGCCAGTGCAGGAAAATGGCGGTTCGCGTATAGCGCATCGAGTAACGACCTCGTCGGGTAAAGCCACCGCATCCTGCAGCAAAATCCATCCATCTGACGGATCTTCGCAGCTCTCGCCCGGGAAATCATCCCGCAGCTTTTGGCGCGCGTTGGTCGACGTGGCTGAAGTCAACAGGCAGGAGGTTCGTTCCAGCCCGGATTGTCGTTACCCCGCTTGCGCTCATTTTCGCGCCCCGGCGGCAAGCGCCGCAGCGGCCGCAAGTTTGTGTTTGGCCTGCCAGGGCGGACCGATCGAACGACCCATCGCCTGGAGAAAAGATTCGACATCCTTGACACCGAGCGCCACCGCTGCGTCTTGAAACACGCGCTCGCGGTCGTACCAATGCACGGACCAGCCGCGCGCCTCGGCTGCAGTGGCCAGGGCTTCGCGATACATGATTGAGTCAGCGACATTCGCGGCGCGAGTGTCGGCGATTCGCTCTTCGGTCGTCGAGGGAAGTTTGGGGCACAGGCGGATTGCGATGCTCGCGATCGGCACGGGCACTGCAGCGGCCAGCGACTCCAGGCTCTCACGCGCGCCGCGCGCGGCGGCTTCGTGCACGCGCTTGACGAGCGCCACGGCGTCGGGAAGCGAAATCTTCCGCGCCCACGGGCTGTTTACGTAACGGCCCACCGCCCACGATCCTTCGTGGTGATACGGGTGCGTCGGCAGGTCGTGGGTGAGGTCGATGCGTCGTCGATCGAGGAACTCGCCGCCAATCGCGACGGTGACGAGCTCTGCCGAGTTGCCGTGTTCGGCGACGCCTACGGTCGCCTGATCCTTCACGCGCGCTTTCGCCAAGATGCTCCTCCTCCAGTGGGTGCATGTCCGTACTAACGATCTGCAGCCTTCATTCCTTGATCCACAACGGACTCTTCCAGGCCACCAGCGCCTCCAGGAAGACGGTCAACCTCAATGGCAGGAATTTCCGACTCGAGTAGACCGCGAATACCGGGATTTGCGGTGAAGCCCATTTCGGCAACAACCGTATGAGTGCACCGCTCGCGAGTGCTTCGTCACAGTAGGTTGACGGTAGTAGTCCGATCCCGTGACCCCGGTACACGAAGGTGCTGACCGAATTGAAGTCGCGACTCGATATCGGCCCCGAGACATGGATGCGCGCTTTTTTTCGACCGCTGACCAGGTCCCAGTCCGTCTCATTGTTCCTGGCGTTGAGCATCACACACTCGTGCAGCGCGAGGTCCGCAGGCTCGACAGGAAGCTTGCGGCCTTTCAGGTATTCCGGGGCCGCCACAACATAGCGGGTGCTCTTGCCGATGCGGGTGGCGACCACGCTCGAGTCCTGCAAATCTCCGAAGCGGATCGCGACGTCAATGTTTTCCGCGACCAGATCGAGGAAGAGGTTCGTGATGGAGAGCTCGACCCGGATCCGCGGCCGGGTTTTCAGGAAACCCGAAACGAAGTCCAGGAAGGGTTCCTGACCCAGGATGACCGGAACGGAAATCCTCAACAGACCTTCGGGCGTCTTCTGTCCGTGAGCCAGAACCCGCTCAGCCTCTTCCAGGAGAGTCAGCGGCTCCCGGCACTGATTGAAGTACTCACGTCCCTGGGCAGTCAGAGTCACCCGTCGCGTCGTGCGCCGCAGGAGCGACACGCCGAGCTTCGATTCCAGCACTGACAACCGCCGGCTCACTGTCGAGATCGGCATACCTAACGAGCGGGCGGCCCGGCTGATGCTCTCGAACCCGGCCACTTTGACGAATATCAGAACGCTGTCGAGGTCCGCCATACCAGGTCACTTTGCCATTTATGGAAATCAGATTCCAGAGTTTCTCATCTAATCAATCACCGTGCACGGCCCGACAATTCCTTCCACCACGGGGGTGATTGAAACCCCGGAACTGACAGACACACTCGAAGGTGGGAAATTCATATGACTACGAAGCAGAAGACAATCATTGTGACGGGCGCCTCGCAGGGAATTGGTGCCGCGGTGGCTAACCTGTTCCTCGATCGCGGCTACAACGTGGTCGGTAACTCACGCAAAATCAGCCATAAGAATGAGCTGCAGCGCTCGGACAGGCTGGCCCTGGTGGACGGCGATATCGGTCTGGCCTCGACGGCCGAGATGATAGTTGGTACCGCGGTAGAGCGGTTCGGCTCGGTCGATGCGCTGGTAAACAACGCCGGGATCTTCTTTGCGAAGCCGTTCACCGACTACACACCCGAGGACTTCCGGGCGCTGTCGTCCACCAACCTGGAAGGCTTCATCTATACGACTCAGTTGGCCGTGAAGCAGATGCTCTCGCAAAAACACGGCGGCAGCGTGGTGAGCATCACAACTTCCATCGTCGATCATCCGCTTGCGGCGTTCACCGCATCCGTCCCGATGATCACCAAGGGCGGCATCGACGCGATTTCCCGCAGTCTCGCGATGGAATATGCGCCGCAGCACATTCGCGTGAACGTGGTAGCCCCAGGGATTGTGGATACTCCGTTGCACAAGAACAATCCCAAGGATTTCCTGCGCACACTGTCACCTCTTGGGCAGATCGCGGCCGCTAAGGACATCGCAGAGGCCGTGTTCTATCTTACCGAGGCGAGCCAGGTCACCGGCGAGGTGTTGCACGTTGACGGCGGCGCACATCTGGGTCGGTGGTGATCTAATGTCCACAAACACAACGAATGCTGGTGCCGAACAACGGCTGAAAGACCTTGGCATAGTCCTGCCTCGTCCGCCAACCCCGCTCGGCGCCTACGTTGAAGCGGTACAGACCGGGAACTTGCTTTTCTTGAGTGGCACGCTGCCAGTGGAGGGAGGAGTTCCCAAGTTCTTGGGACGCATTGGAGGTGAGTTGAGCGTCGAAGACGGACGGCGCGCGACTCGTCTGGCCGCGTTGAACGCTCTTGCGCTCGCCAAGGCGCATTTGGGGTCGCTGGACAGGGTGACGCGTGTAGTCCGTCTCGGGATTTCACTCGTCACCACTCCAGAATTCCGTGAGCATCCGAAGGTCGCGGACGCCGCATCCGAATTAATGCTCAGTATATTCGGAGCTGACAAAACATCGACTCGCCTTGTCTTTGGCATGACGAGCCTCCCGGTGGGCGTGTGTGTTGTGCTAGAGAGCATCTTCGAAGTTGGTAACTGAGGGGGTTGTTGGGCACACCGGAGGGTCCTGCGCGCCCGTGGCGCAGCGACTCCATTCAGAAACTTCGTCGGCCGCTTCCGGCAGCATCTCGTTAACCCGCATGGACTCGGATTGGAACTGCCGTCGCCAGAGGCTCGGACTGATTCCGACGGTCTTGCGAAACACACGGGTGAAATGGGCCTGGTCGCACATTCCGCAGTCGAGGGCGACCTGTGAAAGCGGCACCCGGGTGTTCAGCATGATGACCTGGGCGTAACGTATCCGCCGTACTGTGACGTAAGCAAAGGGGGTCTGACCGAAACTCTCTGCGAATGCGCGAGAGAAATGACTGATGCTGAGGTGCACGACGCCAGCGAGGTCCGCAACTCGTAAGCCGCGGCTGATGTTGGATTCGATGTAAGCGAGTACACGTTTCTGCTGCCAGGGGGCGAGGCCGCCCCGCGGGGAATTCCTTCGTCTCATGTTCGATCCCGGCGCGCGGTCAGTTGCCGCGCCGCGCGCCGCCTAGGTACGCCGAAGCACGCTCGCCGGGTCCGCCGTCGATGCGAATGTCGTATCAGCTGCGGCCGGGGCGCCGCGTTGTGACCTCCTGGACCAGCCACGCATTACCGTCGGGATCAGCGAAGGCGAAGAACGACCCGTAGCTCGTGCGTTGGGGGTCGGGGCCGGGAAGCCGTGCCTCGACGGGGAACGGCGCGCCGTGCCACATCTCGCTCGCGTCGATGCCACCGCGCTTGAGCTCGTGATGAGCCGCTTTGATGTCGGAGACAATCAACGTCGCCGCGGCCGAGCCGGGCGTTGCCGTAGTTAGTCCGCTGCCGAAGGTCACCGAGCACCCCGAGCCGGGGGGCGTGAACTGGACGATGCGAACGTTCTTTTCCGGGGCGACATCCTCGTCGAGCCTCCAACCCAGGCGTTGGTAGAACTGCTTGCATCGCTCGACGTCGGACACGGGGAGGATGTGGACCTCGAGGTTCATGGCAACTTTCGTTACGCTGGTGTCAGATTTCATGCGGGTACCTGTTTGGTCACTCACTGGCTGCGCCTCCCGAACGAGACGGAATAGGCGCCAGTGCGCACGCTCGGCAGCGGATCGTCTGAGAGCTCGATCCCGGCGGTGAGGTTCGTTGGCAGGAACAGAAGCTTCTTTTCCGCCTCTGGGCTGTTGGGCACCACTTTATTCAGTGTCAGAACGCCGAGATCGACGACCTTGCGGTCTTCAGGCCAAGGCTGGCTCGCATCCTTGGTCTGATCGCCGGGCTCAGCCAATTGCACCTTCAAGTGAAAAACCACCGGCTTTTGCGCGATCCGCTTGGCCAGTTCGTCGAACAGGTAATCCGGTGACTGCTTGGCCGCCTCTTCAGGCGTAATGTGTACCAGCTTTTCCGGCACTATCAGGTAGCGCACTGCCTGCCGTTGGCCGCTCTTATTGACGAAGATGAAAGCGTCAATGCCGTGGTACTCCTCGTCGGCAAAACTGTCCGGAATGGGGAGCGAACCAATCGCCTTCGGTGCATTCGGGTGGCTGCCGAAAAACTGTTCGAGCTTCGTGGGCTTTGGAGCATCGGGTGGGCTGGCGACGATGGCCTGTAACAGATCACGAAAGTCCTCTCCGGTCCCTACCGGGAAGAACTTGAACGAGTTGGTCACCATGTCGGTGTCAGCTCCGCCGGGCAGGTGGTACTTGATGGCGATGCCACGGGGCATCGCCGGCGAGCCGTCGGGCACAGTCGGCATCCCACTGCCATCAGAGAAGCGCGCGGTCACCCGTATTGAGCTGCCGTTGAAAAGCGTTGCGCGACTGAGCCGCGCAGCTTCGGACGAAGCCTTGAAGCTGCCTTCCACCACAACGCCTTTCGCATGAAAGGCGCGAAATCCCGGATGCACGCCGTCCACTTTGTTCGCCAGATCGACGATTTGCGTCGTGAGGGGTGGGTTGTCTGCGGTGGCCGCTGCGGAAGCCAGCAGAAGTGATATACACGTTGAGGACTTCGCCAGGCGCCTTGCGCGATTGATCATGGTTGAATCTGGTTTGCGGTGAATTGGGACGCGCAGAGTAGGCCCGCGACGCCCTTTGCTGTATCGGCAAGATTGCCAAGCTTGATATCATAATTGCCATGCGTATCAACATCCTCGTTCTCAACGGCGTGTTCGACACCGGCCTGACCGCGGTACTCGACGCCTTTGGCGTGGCCAACGCGCTGGCGGAGATGACCGGCATTTCCTCCTTACGCTTTCAGATGAAGGTGGTCGGTCTGCGCAAGAGCATCACAACGGCGCACGGCCTGAGCGTGCCGGTGATCGCGGCATCGCGGGCGCAGACACCGGACGCGGTCGTGATGCCTGCCATCATGCACATGAGGCCCGAGCCGCTGGTGCAGGCACTGGCCAGCAGCGAGGTGCGCGAAGCCGGCGCGCTGCTGCGCAAATGGTCCGGGCGCGGCGCGCTAACTGCGACCGCCTGCGTTGGCACCTTCGTGTTAGCGGAGTCAGCTCTGCTTGACGGCGAGGAGGCCACCACCACTTGGTGGCTGTCGCCGCTATTCCGGCAGCGTTATCCGCGAGTCCGGTTGGACGAGTCACGCATCCTGGTGCAATCCAACACCATGTTGACCGCCGGCGCGGCGCTGAGCCACCTCGACTTGGCGCTGACCCTGATCCGGCGCGCCAGTCCAGAGCTGGCCAACCTAACCGCACGGTACCTGGTGGTGGACGTGCGCACTTCGCAATCGGTCTACTCGGTCCCAAACCATCTGGCCCATGCCGATCCGCTGATACAACGGTTCGAGCGCTGGGCGCGCGGGCGCCTGGCTGAAGGCTTCTCGCTCGATCAGGCCGCGGAGGCGCTGGGTACCAGTAAGCGCACCTTGGCGCGGCGGATGCAGCGCGTGCTGGGCAAGTCGCCGCTAGCCTTCTTCCAGGATCTGCGGGTAGAGCGCGCGGTGCACCTTCTCAAGACCAGCCAGGCCAGCGTCGACCAGATTGGCGCAGCAGTCGGCTATGCCGAGGGCGTGAGTCTGCGAGCGCTGCTGCGCAGGAGGCTGGGCCGCAGCGTGCGCGATATCCGCCGCAGCGTGTAAGGCTGCGATTTCCAGGAGCCCCCACGGGCATCAGGTTGTGCTTCGCGAAGCCCCCGGTCGCGTGCGGCTGACAGCAAAGTTGCGCATCGTGCAATCACCAGGGAACCTTGCGGCCCAGGTAGGCCCTCGCTGTTGAGAATGTCGGGGTGCACTCGAACGATGAGGACCTCTTCATAGTACGAGCGGTTGAAGATCCCGATCTGGCCGCGTTCCGGCAGAACCTGGGTCGTGCGCCATAGAAAATCGTGCTCCAGCTCAGAAGGGCTCGGATGTTTGAAGCTGTAGACGTTGCACCCTTGAGGATTGACACCGGACATCACGTGGGAAATGGCTCCATCTTTGCCTGCCGCGTCCATCGCCTGGAAAATGATCAGCAGGGAATAGCGGTTGTAGGCGTAGAGCAATTGTTGCAGTGACGACAGTCGCTCAACGTGCGATTGCAGGAGTTTGCGGTAGTCTCGTTTCGACCCGTAGACGGGCTCCACAAGGGTGGGCCACTTGGCGAGCTTCACTTTTTTCCGCGGCCGTACGCGGAAATCCTCGGAATTGATCTTCATTCGGGTTCTCCCGCGAGGGGTCTGAGTCAATGTTGACCGGCGAGTTGTTGCACGCTGGTCCAGGGAGTGTAGAGCTCTTGCAGGACCTCGCGGCTGACCGGCACTGGACCCTCGCGGGGGCGAGACAATTTGGCTTGCCAAAGGCCGACCTATAATACAGGATAGCCCAATACTATATTCGAGGGGGTGCATGGACCAAGGGGAGGCCAACCTTTCCGCTCTGCCAAGGGCGGAACCGCGGGGCTTGGGGTCGCTGCATCTGTGGCTCGCCGCAACCACGTCGGCACTCGGTGGCTTTCTCTTCGGCTACGACTGGGTCGTCATCGGGGGCGCCAAGCCGTTCTATGAGGCGCACTTTGCGATTACCCAGCCGCAGGTGCAGGCGTGGGTCATGAGCTGCGCGCTCGTCGGCTGCCTGCTGGGTGCCATCGGATCCGGGCCACTGAGCGAGCGCATCGGCCGGCGGCCCACTCTGTTGATATCTGCGTTGGCTTTTGCTGCCTCGGCCGTTGGGACCGGGTCGGCTGCGACACTTCACGAGTTTGTTTCATGGCGAATTGCAGGCGGAGTTGCTATTGGCATGGCCTCCGTTCTGTCGCCTATCTATATTGCGGAAATTGCGCCTGCTCATATCCGCGGAAAACTGGTCTGCCTGAATGAGCTGACGATCGTCCTCGGCATCCTGGCCGCCCAGATCGTCAATTGGCTGATCGCTGAGCCCATCCCTGCAACTGCGACGCTGGGGGACCTGCAGGACACCTGGAACGCCCTCTACGGATGGCGGCGCATGTTCGAAGCCGCAGTCGTGCCCGCTGTCGTGTTTTTCATCGGACTGATGTTCATTCCGGAAACTCCACGCTGGCTCGCAAAAAGAGCGCGTTGGGATCGCGCGCACGCTGTGCTTGCGAGCCTCGGAGGCTCTGAGTACGCAGCGGAAGTCGTGTCGCAAATGCGGTCAGCTTTTGAGGAAGTGGCAGGTAATGTTGCGCACACCTCACGGCTCACAACCCGAATCAGACCAGTCCTGATCGTGGGCGTTACTCTGGCAGTCCTGCAGCAGTGGTGCGGCATCAATGTGATCTTCAACTATGCGCAGGAGGTGTTTTCGGCAGCCGGTTACGCCCTGTCGGGGATTCTGTTCAATATCGTCATCACTGGATTGACGATGTGTGTCTTTACCTTTGTCGCCATCGCCACTGTGGAGCGCCTGGGCCGGCGAGCTCTGATGTTGTTCGGGTGCGGCTCGCTGTCGATCATTTACGTATTGATCGGGTATTGCTATCACATCCATCAGGGCGGAGTCCTGCTGTTAGGGCTGATCGTCGCCGCGATTGCCTCGTATGCCATGACGCTGGCCCCCATCACCTGGGTGATTTTGTCCGAGATCTTCCCCAATGCGGTACGTGGCACGCTGATGGCCATCTGTACGGCTTCCCTGTGGGCCGCCTGTTTTGTCCTGACGTATTCGTTTCCCCTGTTGAATGCCTCAATCGGCACTTCGGGAACGTTCTGGTTCTATGCCGCCGTCTGCATGGCCGGCTTTGTGTTTGTTTTCAAATGTCTTCCTGAGACCAAGCAGCAGAGCCTCGAAGCCATTCAGGGTCTGTGGCGCTCGTAGGGGCCGCGGCCGGCACCCGTCATGCAGCTTTCGCTTACCGACATTGTTGTGATGTGCACTTACCTGGTTGGCATCACCGCGTTTGGAATCGTTGTCGGGTATCGGCGCAACGCGGACACGCAACAATATTTTCTGGCCGGCCGATCGCTCGGCTGGTTTACGGTCGGCGCAGCGGTCTTCACTTCGAACATATCGACGCTGCACCTGGTAGGCCTTGCGGCCGGCGGTGCCCGTGATGGCCTGGTCATCGGCAATTTCGAGTGGATGGCCTGCTTCACGCTGATTGCGCTCGCGCTGCTGTTCACTCCGTTCTACATCCGCTCCGACATCCAGACGCTGCCGGAATTCATGGAGCGACGCTATGGCCCGCAGGCGCGGACGTGTCTGGCAATCATAGGGTTGCTCGGCGCATTGCTCATTCACATTGGCATCAGTCTGTACGCAGCGGCGCGTTTGTTTGAGAGCTTTCTTGGCGTTCCGCCGCTCGTAACCATCGTCACCCTCTCGCTGTTTACCGTCATTTACACAGCCATTGGCGGCCTGCGCGCGGTCATGCTGACAGAGAGCGTTCAGGTGTGTCTGCTGTTGGGCGGCGCGGTGCTGGTCACGGTACTCTCGATCCGGGCGCTGATCCCCTACGGCGTCGTTGATTGGGCAAGCTTCTCCAAGGCGGTGGGACCGGGGCAATTGAGCATGTTGCAACCCGTGCGCGATGCCCAAGGGCACCTCAATGGCTATTCGTGGCTGAGTGTGCTCCTCGGCTATCCGATTCTCGGTATCTGGTATTGGTGCGCGGACCAGACACACGTGCAGCGCGTGTTGGGTGCAAAGGATCTGCGCTCGGGTCAGAACGGCGCGCTGTTTGCGGGATTCCTGAAAATCACTCCGGTCTTCCTCATGGTGCTGCCCGGAGTGGCCGGATACGTTCTGTGGAAGCACGGCGCCCTGCAACTGCCCGACATTCCGGGCGGCGGGGGACCGGATTACAACCGCATGTTGCCTGCTCTCATTGCCGCCCTCGTCCCGCCGGGCATCAAAGGATTGCTGGCGGCCGGCATGGCTGCCGCGTTGATGAGTTGTATGGCAGCGGCCCTCAACAGTTGTGCGACGCTCGTGTCACTGGATATTGTCGGTCGACTGCGGCCCGACACATCGCAGGCTCAGCTGGTCCTGATCGGGCGCGTGGCAACAGCAGGAATCATGATCCTGGCGATACTCTGGTCGACGCAGGGAGATCAGTTCGGCACGATCTTCGAGGCCATCAACAAAATCCCGATGACGTTTGCGCCGGCGGTCACCACCTTGTTCGTCCTCGGGGTCCTGTGGAAGCGTGGCAACCGCCAGGGAGCCCTGGCTACCTTCTACCTGGGGACATTGCTCGGCTCTGTTTACTTCGTCCTCGACCTGCCTTCGGTCGGTCGCAAGCTGCTGCAACTGCCGGCAGGGGCGCCCTTCGGGGGGCTGGTTTCAGATCCCAACCAGGGTCTGGGCATTCCTTTCATGTTGGTCGGGCCGATTCTCACAGCAATGTGTGTCTGCCTGTTTGTGACGGTGAGCCTGCTGACGCCCCCGATGGATCAGGCGCAGATCGCGGGCACGGTCTGGAATCGGCCACTCGAATTCCTCCGGGGTCCCCTTGCCGGCTGGAACGATCCGCGCCTGGTCTCGCTCTACCTGATACTGACAGTGGGCGTTTTATACGCCTTCCTGCATTGAGGCTCAGTCGAGAAAGAGGCCGCCGGGGAATGGAGTTGCCGGCGCGAGCAATCCCGCCTCACGCAGGGCGAGCCACAGCTGCGGCGGGATGCTCTGGTCGCGCTATGATGACCTGTACGCCCATGCGGGCGCAGCGGTCCAATAGGGACAGGGCGCCTTGCTCCAGCAGCGTGTAACGGCCTGCCAGCAGGATCACATCCAACTCGATGGCATCGAGCAATTCTTCGCATATCCCGGTCTCGTTCACGCCGATCCCGATCGCATCGATCTGCCCTGTAGAGCGCAACTCCTGCATTGCTCTATAGCCACCCCTAAGAAACGTCTCCGTCATGCGAGCGGAGTCATTCCCATGAGTACGCGCGCCCAAATCGTGGGCGAGGAGGATATTCACGCGCGGGCGGTGCAATCGCTCGAGGCTGGCCTCGTGCGAGCTCATCACTCCCTGGAAGGAATAGTCGAAGACGGGAGCGAAGGGGAGGGCGTCCACGAAGCCGTCCCGGAGTCCGCCGGCTGCCGTTGGAATCAGAACCCGACCCACCTTACTCGAGATCACCACATCCGATGAGCAGGCTGCAGTGAGTGCCGCTCCGAGGCGGCGCTCGGACAATCCAAACCCATAGAGCGGGGCGGTATCGAAGTAACGGACACCTGCTGTGAGTGCCGAGGTAATGGTGATCTGTGCCTCGGCATCACTCACCGCTCGGTAGAGATTGCCTAGGGCACTGCAACCCATTCCGAGCCGGGGAAGTTGCATAGGGGCCCGCCTAAACTTCAACCAATGCTTTGATCACCCCGCTCGAGGGTTCGGCCCAACGGGGGAGGATGTCTGGTACGTCTGACAGTGCCGCGCGGTGCGTGTTGAAGGACTTCGCCGGCAGTTGGCGAGACTGAATTGCTCCGACGACGGTGGCGAAGTCTTCCAGGGTAGCATTGCGGCAGGCGAGCAGCGTCGTCTCGCGTTTGTGAAAATCCGGATCGGAAAAGCGAATGTCGGCGCTCACAACCGAGATGAGCGCATACCGGCCACCGTGAGCCACATACGAAAAACCTGTCTCCATCGCCTGCGGATTGCCAGTGGCATCAAACACCACGTCGAAGAAGTCATCGCCGCTCACCGCGGCGAGTTTCTCCCGGGTCTGCTCGCCGAGAGTGACGGTGTGATCCGCGAAAAGCGCCGTGCGCGCAAATTCGAGTCGATCATCGCGTGAGTCCACGATTGTCAGTTGCGCACCTCGCAGTTTGCAGAATGCCGTCGCCGCGAGGCCAATCGGACCGGCGCCCACGACCAGTACCCGGTCGGCGGCAGCCACATCAGCCCTGCGCACGGCGTGCGCACCGATGGACAGGAACTCGATCATGGCCGCTTCGTCGAAGCTCAGCTGGTTTGTGTCGACGACAAAACCTGCGGGCACGCTGACATATTCGGTCAGCGCGCCGTCCCGGTGCACTCCCAACACCTCGAGGCGAGTGCAACAGTTGGTCTTGCCCTTTCTGCAGGCGACACAGACCCCACAGGACAAGTAGGGCATCACTGCGACCCGATCGCCCGGCCCGAGTTGCGAATGCGAGGGCGCTTCCACCACTTCCCCGGAAAACTCGTGGCCGATGAGTCTCGGATAGGACAGGTACGGCTGCTTGCCGCGGAAGATGTGGTAGTCGGTGCCGCACACCCCGACCCGACGAACGCGGATCAGCACTTCATCGGGGCCGCGCACCGGAATGGGCCGGTCCTCGGTGAGCAGCTTTCCCGGCTCTGAGCACACTACGGATAGCAGGGGAGACTCCAATATTGGCCTGACCTATATGATAGGATATCACAACCTCTGTTTAGAGAGAACGGGAACGGTGAGCGCTAAACCTTTGAGGCATTACCAGACGACCGTGCGCTGCGCGTGGGGCGCGCAAACGTTGCTGGGTGAGGGGCCAGTCTGGGATCCGAGGTCGCAGACGCTTCACTTCGTAAACATCAAAGCAAACGATCTGCTGTCGTTTCGTGAAAAAGGGCGTTGTCGCGTCCGTTCAGTATTTGGGGGATTGTCCGCGGTGTTTCTCACGGATACTCCACGCCTCCTATGTGCCACCACACGGGGCCTGCTGCTTGCCGAATATCGCGGGGCATCCCCTCGCGTGCTGACCCCGATCGAAGTGGGCCGTCCCGGAAACCGAACCAACGACGGCAAAATCGATCCGTTGGGCCGGGTGTGGATCGGCACGATGGATGACACGGAAAAGGCAGTTACGGGCGCGTTGTACCGCGTCGACCATGATACGGCGGTCACTCGCGTGTTGGATGACATTGGTGTCTCCAACGGGCTCGACTGGAGTCCTGATGGCACCGTGCTCTACTACACCGATTCCAAGCGGCGGGTCATCTGGCGTCTTCCCTTCGACATGGAGGCCGGAACCGTCGGGCGTCCGGAAGTTTTCGCAACGGTTCCCAAGGAGCACGGCTGTCCCGACGGCCTGACCGTGGATGCAGAAGGCTTCGTTTGGAGTGCTCATTGGGACGGTTGGCGTATCACACGGTACGACCCGGAAGGCACTGTTGAGCGCGTCGTCTGGTTGCCAGTGCCGCGGGTGACCTCACTCTGCTTTGGTGGGCGCAGACTGGATACTCTATACATTACCTCTGCGCGGATAGGGTTGAGCACCGATGAGTTGTTGGAAGCGCCATTGTCCGGCGCTCTGTTCAGTTGCCAGCCCGGTGTCGTCGGGCGACCTCCCAACTACGCCAGGCTCAATCCGCTGATGACCCGACCGGTAGCGGGAGTGCTCAGTTGATGCGAGCACGCTTTTCCCGGCTCGAGCGGATCGCGCTGATCGCCTCGAGCATTCTTTGGTTCACGACGGCCGCGGCGAGCAAGCTCGTGACGCCGGGCTATCTGTTCAACTCGGATCCCACCTGCCGGCAGATCGGCGACACGTTCTACCTGTTCACGACACAAGACCCGTTCACTGTCGAATTTCAACAGCCCAACACGTTCTTTCGTGGGATGTACGCCTACCACGCGCTCACGACGCGAGACTTCGATCATTGGACCGACCACGGGTCGATTCTCACCGGCCGCGACGTAAGCTGGAATGCTGGAGCGGCATTGTGGGACGGCGATGCGGGTATTCCGGCGAACGGCCGTTTCTACGCCTACGCACCGTTCCGTATCAACTCGAACACCGAAGAGAATTACGGGAACTACGCTATCGGTGTGTTTTCCGCAGAACACATCGAAGGACCTTACGAGGATGTCCATGGCGGACCGATGAAGAACGTCGATGGATCGCCGCTGTCCGGGCTGAGCCCCACGGTCATCACCGCAGAGGATGGCTCGCCCTATCTGATCTGGGGCGCGGGCGATACCGAAAAACACGAGGCGTGGCTCGCGCCGCTGAAACCGAACCGGGTCGAGTTGGCGGCGGCGCCGCGGCGATTGCAGGTGCCGGCAAAGGATGCTTGCGGAAACCTCGAGTATTACGAGAGCCCGCTGTTGTTTCAGGCGCGCGGGAAGTGGTACTTCACCTATGTCGCATACAAGGAAGACAAAGGGCCGAAGTGTGATCCGAAGGGTTCATACGTCCAGTATGTGACATCCGACAGTATGTGGGGTCCCTTCGACGGCCCGCCGAAACGTCTACTGAACCGTGCTTTTACAGGACAGGAGTCCACTCAACAGGGAGTCTGCTCCTTCCGCGGAGACCTCTACCTGGCGTACCACGTGGCGCATGAGGAGAAGCCCCCTTTCGACGATCATCATCGACAGGTCGCGGTCACCCGACTGGTCATCAACAGCGACGGGTCCTTGCGACCCATCGACCCGGCGACTGATCCTGGAGTCGGCACGCCGGGTCTGAGCACGTTGAGTCTCGATGCGTTCGCGCCGCGCCGCGAAGCGGCGGAGTTTCATGCGAGTCAGGGTGTGGACTCCGAGCGGGATCCATCCGGTGAATACCGGATGATGTTGAGTGACGGTAGTTGGCTGCGGTTCAATCACGTGGCCTTCGCTGGAGGCGCGCGCGGATTTCGTGCGGAAGTGAGTCCGGGCGCGGGCGCTTCCGCCTTGGAAATCCGGCTGGACAGCGTAACGGGACCGCGAGTCGGAATGCTGCAGGTAAGAGGCGATCAAACGCCAAAGTCCGGTCGAGTTGTCCTCAGCACAGCGCTGGACACTCCGGTTCGAGGTTCGCACGATGTCTTTCTGATCGCGCGTGGCCGTGACGCGCAAAAGGCCGCCCTTTTCGGACTGACCTGGTTTGCGTTTGAGCAGGGTGCTCGGGAGGGGGGCAGTGCAACCGACCCGCGTGCGGCTGATCTCGTGGCGCGGATGACTCTGGAAGAGAAAGTGCACCAGATGCAGAACGCCGCCCCGGCGATTCCCCGTCTGGGCATCCCCTCGTATGAGTACTGGAATGAGGCCTTGCACGGCGTGGCGCGCGGCGGTGAGGCCACGATATTTCCGCAAGCCATTGGCATGGCGGCCACGTGGGACAAGGAATTGCTTCTGGCTGAGGGCAGTACGATCGGCGTGGAAGGGCGTGCACGCTATCACCAGGCACAGCGCGAAGGTAACCATGATCGATACTTCGGGCTGACCTTCTGGGCCCCCAACATCAACATTTTCCGTGATCCGCGCTGGGGCCGCGGCCAGGAGACGCTCGGTGAGGATCCGTTCCTGACGGGCACACTGGCGACCGAGTTTGTTCGCGGTATACAGGGCGACGATCCCCGTTATCTCCAGGCCATTGCTACGCCGAAACATTTCGCCGTCCACAGCGGTCCGGAGCCGCTGCGTCACGGCTTCAACGTCGATCCATCGCCGCGCGATCTCAATGAAACGTACCTTCCGGCTTTCCGTCGAACGGTTGTCGAGGGTCACGCGCACTCCCTCATGTGCTCGTACAACGCCATCGATGGGAAGCCCGCGTGTGCAAACCCGGAGCTGTTGACCGGGACATTACGGGGTGATTGGAAGTTTGACGGGTTTGTCACCTCGGATTGCGGTGCGATCGATGACATCACCCGGGGCCATCACTTTACGAAAACCAACGTCGAGGGCGCTGCCGCGGCTGTCAAGGCGGGAACCGACACGGCCTGTGCATTTCGGGATGAATATCTCGATCTGTCGGAAGCGGTCCGGCAACAGGTCATTCCCGAGAGCGAGCTCGATAAATCCCTGCAGCGGCTCTTTACGGCGCGCATGCGGTTGGGTCTCTTCGATCCCCCCGATCAGGTTCCCTTCTCCTCGATTCCCATTAGCGAAAACCACTCACCGGCCCATCGCGAGCTGGCGCTACGGGCCGCCCGGGAGTCGATTGTGTTGCTCGCCAATGACGGACTTCTCCCGCTCGGCAAGCAGGCCGGTCGTATCGCGGTGATCGGTCCGAGTGCGACGTCGCTGATTGCACTCGAAGGTAATTACAAGGGTACTCCGACGTCGCCGGTCCTTCCGCTGGACGGGATGGAAACGGCGTTCGGCTCCGATCGGATTGTGTACGCGCAAGGGGCGCCATTCGTTTCTGAAATCGCGCTTCCCGTCCCGCGCACCGTGTTTGGGGCAGGTCTCAAAGCGGAGTTTTTCAACGGCGTTGGTTTTTCAGGTGCGCCCGTTGCAACCCGGACGGATCGACAGATTGACTTTGACTGGAATGCCGCCGCGCCGCACCCGGGAGTGAATCCCAACGCATTTTCTGTTCGATGGACTGGCACATTGACCCCGCCGGCGGCTGGCGACTACAGCTTCGAGGTGGCCGACCGGCGATGCGATCCGAGTGAGGACCACGAAAACTACACCTTGAAAATTGAAGGTGCCGAAGAATTCCGGGCAAGCTCGACCTGCGAGGATTTCGGACGGCCCCGACCCAAAGCCGGCCTTCATTTCGCTGCTGCCAAGCCCCGACGTTTCACATTTGAGTACACGCATCAATCGCCGCGATTCTCGGCTGGGGTGACGCTCGCGTGGCAAGCGTCGGAACAGATTCTTCTGGAAGAAGCGCTGCTCGCAGCCCGCTCCGCCGACGTGGTGGTGGCCTTCGTTGGCCTCGTGCCCTGGTTGGAAGGGGAGGAGATGCCGGTGCACATCCCGGGGTTCGATGGCGGTGATCGAACGACACTCTCGCTCCCCGACAGTCAGACGAAGTTGTTGACGGCCTTGGCGAGCACCGGCAAGCCACTCGTGATCGTGATGGAGACGGGATCGGCGGTGGCGCTTGGCCCGATTGGCCAGCGCGCTCGGGCAATCGTACAGGCCTGGTACGGCGGTGAGCGCGGTGGACAGGCTATCGGTGAGGTGTTGAGTGGCGCCGTGAATCCCTCGGGCCGACTACCGGTGACGTTCTATGCCTCCACGAGTCAGCTACCTGCATTTGCCGAGTATTCAATGCAGGGACGGACCTACCGCTACTTCACCGGCAAGCCGGAGTACCCGTTTGGTCATGGATTGAGCTACACACCATTCGCGTACTCGGATTTGCAGGTGGGCAGCGCAGCTGTGCGCGCGGGATCAACCCAGAGGATTGCTGTATCGGTGCGCAACACCGGCGCGGTGTCCGGCGCCGAGGTTGTTCAACTGTATGTTTCCGTGGCTGGCCCTCGAGGGGCTCCGCTTCGCTCTCTGAAGGGCTACGAGCGTGTCGAGTTGGCACCGGGACAAACCAAGACTGTGCGCTTCGATCTGTCGCCCCGCGATCTCGCTCTCGCGGGCGACAATGGCCGCATGCAGATTGTGCCGGCGGACTATCGGCTTTGGGTCGGCGGCGGCCAACCGGATACGGGCGCACCGGGTCTCAGAGGTCAGTTCGCAGTCACGGGAAGCAAAGTCCTGGAGCCGTGAACGCACGTGGAGGAATCAACATGGCCAAGGGTGTGATAACGGATGATGCCATTGCGGAATATGCCCGCAATGGCTATGTGCTCATTCGCGGCATGCTCGATCCGGTCGAGATTGGACTGCTGTCCAGGGCGGCGCGTGAAGATCGCGTGCTGGATGAGAAATCGTTCAAGAAGGGGGACGGCGAGGGCGGCGTCATTCGCCTGTCGCTGTGGAATCATCCCACGGACACCCTCTATGGAATGATTGCCCGGTCCAAGTCCATTGTCGAATCGGCTGAGAAGCTCCTCGGTGATGAGGCCTATCACTATCATTCCAAGATGATCATGAAGGACGCTCGCGTGGGCGGTGCGTGGACCTGGCATCAGGACTATGGTTACTGGTACCAGAATGGCGTCTTGGCTCCCAATCTCACCAGTGCCTATATCGCTGTAGATCCGGCTACGCGGCAGAATGGATGTCTACAGGTCATCCGCGCTTCTCATACGCTGGGGAGGATCGAGCACCAGTTGACCGGCGACCAGGCGGGTGCCGATCCCGAGCGGGTGGAGCAGATCCTGAAACGGTACGAGCTCGTCTACGTGGAAATGTCGCCGGGCGACGTCCTCTACTTCCATGCCAACATGCTGCATCGCTCCGACCAGAACCGCTCGGACAATCCGCGTTGGTCGATGATTTGCTGTTACAACGCAAAGTCCAACGACCCCTACATGGAGAGCCACCACCCTCGCTACACGCCGCTGGCAAAAGTACCGGACAGCGCGATCCGGGAAGCGGGCGCGCGCCGATTCTCCGCGGACGCCGATAACGCCGCGTGGTTGGACGACAGGAAAGACCTGAGCGCTCGTCAATTGACCGGCCGCTGAGTTGGGTTCCGATGCCGCGCTTTCTGTCCTACATGAATTGGCTGACCCTGGAGGAGCTCACCGAGCCGCCACAAGGTTGGCTCAGGGCGATTCGCGAAGTCGGTTATGACGGGGTGCAGTTCATCGAGCCGCTGCCTGCGGGGCTGGCCGGCGAAGCGCGCAAACTCGGGTTGCGGGTTTGTGGAAGTGGCAGGGTCAATGAGCCTGCCGATGCGGCCCGGCTGGCAGCCGAAGCACGCAATCACGATCTCGAGTGTCTGACGCTCCATGTTGGATGGGGCAACGAGGAAAATGAGACGGCGTGCCAATTGATCGAGGCGGTGCTCGAGGCCTCGGACCGTTACGCGATTCCTCTCTATGTTGAAACGCACCGTGCGACGATATTCCAGGACACGTGGCGCACGGTTAACTTCATTCGACAGTTCCCGCAGCTGCGCTTCAACGGTGATTTCTCCAACTGGTATACCGGACTCGAATTTGTATACGGTGACTTCGATGCAAAGGTCGCCTTCATACAGCCTGTCATTGAGAGAACGAGCTTCATGCACGGTCGGATCGGAAATCCCTGTGTGATGCAGGTTGACGTGGGGACGTTCGAACAATCGAGCCGGCTGCCCTTCGTGCAGCACTTTCGGACGCTGTGGACAAAGGTGTTCCGGGCGTTCATCGAAAGAGAAGGCGGCGAGGGCAATTTCCGTTTCGCGCCGGAATTGCTGTCAGCGCGGATCTACTATGCTCGCGAGGTGGATGGAAAAGAGGAATCCGACCGCTGGGCACAATCGCTGGTGTTGACCCGGATCGCGCGTGAGTGCTTCGAGACGGTTTGCGCACGAACCCAAGACTAGTCGGACAGCGCCTCGCGCAACGCGCGTCGAAACCCGGCGACCTCCTTGGGTCCGGGAGATCCCAGGATGCCGCGAGCCTGAGTTGGAATGTGGCTTCCCGGCTCAGCTTCGTCGGTCACGTAGTGACGAATCATGGCCAGAAAGGCGCGCTGTTGCTGCGGGGGCAGGCTGCGCAGCGTCAGCATTGCAAGGAGACTCGTGCTCAAGGGGCTCGGCAGCTGAATGTGGGCCGAGTCGGCCCACCAGTAGTTCACCAACACGTTGATGCGATCGAGCGACTGGACGTGATGCCACCAATGAAACGGAATATACAGGGCGTCGCCGGGGGACAGGTCGGCCTGCTGCGCCTGGGCCATTGCCTGCGAGAAGCGGGGGAAGCGCTCGAGGTCGGGCCGGGTCACGTGTACCAGGCTGGTCAGCGGGCCGGCCGGGGTGAACTCGACGGGTCCGATGTACAGATCAGGCATTGCTTCCGGCGGAAAGAGTGTAAAGCGTCGATGGCCGGCGACGTTGACGGCGAGGTTCTCGCTGGGGTCCGCATGCGTCGCCACGCAAATCGCATTGCCGACCCAGATTCGGGGTGCCACGGGGATGGGCGGCAGGTCCAGGGAGTTCTCCAATTCAAAGCCGGGTAACACCGTGGGAATGACCGCAGACTGCATCGCCATGGCATAGGGTCGGGATTCTTCCCGATCGCGCAGCAGCCGCTCGAAAAAAGCGCGCACCGGCGAGCGGCCGCGGACAAAATTCAGGCCTTGCAGGTCCTCGGTATAGGAGAAGCGGCCTTCAATCTCCGGCCTTCCGACCACCATATCCACAGGTTCAACGGTCGAGTAGCGGCACAGGTATTCGACGAGAGCCTCGTCTGATTCACGAGCCGCGCGGATGGCTGGCCACTCGTCAGCGAGCCCACGTACGACGAAAGGTTCGCCGAGCGGCTGCAACTCGTCGAGAAACCGCGATCGGTCGACTTTGTCGAGATCCCGTATCGGGCGCGCCACGGGTAGTGGTGACTTCATTTGGTAGCCGCGCCGCCGCTACGCTGTAGAAAATCGAGGTGCCCGGGGAATGTCAGCACCGTCTGATTTATCGACCCCTGTACGTGATCGATGAGCGCCCCAACCTTACCTTCGTCCAAGGCATCCGCCGATGGGTCGTAGTCTTCTGGCCAGACGCCTTGGCCGAGCATGACTGCAACCCAGCTCGTGAGACCAAACAGCTCGCCTTCGCAGCGCAGGTTGCGACCGCGGCCGCGGAAGAGGGCCAGTTTGCGCTCCAGGCTTTCCGGAACGCTCATGTTGCCGCAATAGGACCAGAACGCCGAATCGCTGCGGGCGCTGAGCTTGTAATGGAGGATGACGAAGTCCCGCACCGCCTCGAAAGCTGTCTGCATTGCGCGGTTGTATTCATCCCTCTCGAGCGGCTCGAAGCGTCGATCGGGAAAGAGCGCGAGCAGCTTGGCGATGCCCAGTTGGATGAGGTGAATGCTGGTGGATTCCAGCGGCTCGATGAAGCCCGCCGACAAACCGAGGGCTACGACATTCCGGTTCCACGCAAGCTTGCGCCGGCCGGTGACAAAGTTGAGATGGCGCGGTGGCGCAAGGGCCTGGGCAGGCAGATTGTCCATCAAAGTCCGCTCCGCCTCAGCGGCCTGCATGAACGGGCTGGCATATACGAGGCCATTGCCGATGCGATGTTGCAGCGGAATCCGCCATTGCCATCCTGCAAGGCGTGCTGTCGACCTCGTGTAGGGCTCGGGCAGCCCGGCGCTCGCACTCGGTACCGCAACGGCGCGGTCACAAGGCAGCCAGTGCTGCCAATTCTCATAACCGCTCGCCAGGGCCTGTTCAATGAGCAGGCCCCGAAACCCGGAGCAGTCAATGAACAGCTCACCCTCCACCCGTCGTTCACCGGTGAGCTGCAGCGCCTGCACAAATCCGCTTTGCGGGTCCAACACAACCTCTTCGACCTTGCCCTCGATTCGTTGCACTCCGAGGTGTTCCGCATACTTGCGCAGATACGCTGCGTACAGCGACGCATCGAAGTGATAAGCGTAGTTGAAGTCGTGCTCGGGATGGACGGGGTCCGATTGCGGCCGGCCGAAACGGCCCGCTCGCGCGGCTACGGCGCTGACGCAAAAGCTCTCAATCTGTGGCAAAGGCCGGCGCTGCCGCTCACGCAGATACAGCTGGTGAAAGTCGATTCCGGCAATGTCGCGGCCGTAGCGGCCGAAAGGATGAAAATACCGTTGCCCCGGTTGCCCCCAGTCGACAAATTCGATGCCGAGTTTGTAGGTTCCGCGGGTCGCTCGCAGGAAATCAGCCTCATCGATTCCCAACAGGGCATTGAAGGTGCGTATCGGGGGGATGGTCGCCTCGCCGACTCCGATCGTGCCGATCTCTTCGGATTCGACCAGGCGGATCCGGGTGTTGCCGTGCGCGAGAAATCGGCTGAGAGCGGCCGCGGCCATCCAGCCCGCGGTGCCGCCGCCGACAATGACGATGCGTTCTATGCGGTTGGAATTCACTGAAGGGTCTCCATCAGTTGTCGCAATCCCGTACTGATCGCCTCGAGGCGTTGCTGAATTTTCGACATGGGCAGTTCGGCTGCTACCGGGTCGATGCGCCGGGGAATGACGCCGAGCCCGATGAGGCTGGCGAGCCATTCGTCGCGCTCAAAACCGTCTTCGTCATGGATCGAAAGTCGGCCGCGCTCGCGAAATAATGCGAGATCGCGTGCCAGCTCGGCAGATACCGGGCCTGCGGCTGCCGCACGCCAGAGGGCTTCCGGCCGTTGGTTCAGCAGATAGGGAAGTTGCACGAAGTCGCGCAGGCGATCCGACCCGAGCGCCGTGCGACGATTGAAATAGGCGATTTCCGCAGGCGTTGCCCGGGAGTCATGGCCCGGCCAGCACGCAATGAGCCGGTCGAGATGCCGACACACGGCGTGCAAACTCGAAGCTGCCGAAGGCTCCAGGCTCACCGCAGCAGAGCCAATAGCAACACAGTTGCCTGCCCATGGATCCTCCAGCCTGCCTTGGCGAAGGACGACGGGCTGATCCCGCGGCGCGGTTCCGGCCGCATGGTGAAACGTCGCTCGCGCCTGATCATCAGTCTCATGTGCTGAGGAATAGGCCAACAGGTGAACAGTCGCGTCCTGAAGGCGGGCCTCGTAGCGCCAACCGGCAGCGAGAGCGACCAGATCGTCACTGACAGGTGGGATCTGATTGGCGGCCGGGCGCGAGAACAGCAGACGATCAACGGGGAGGGAAGCGTTCCAGTCTATCCAACGCCACGGGAGCGCCCGCCGGACTCCCGCCGCGTGCCCGCTTGCATCAATATACAAATCGGCGGCCAGCTCGCGTCCGTCGGCGAGCTTCAATGCACGTATGCAGCCGCCGTCGGAGCTTTGCAGGATAGCCGCAATGTTTCCGTGGATCTCTTCGACTCCGGCAGCGCGTCCCAATGATCGCAGCGCCTGGGCGTACGCTGGCAGGTTGAGCTGCAAACCATAATCCAACCCCGCCAGAGGCGATTCACGCTGCGAAGAAGGTGCCGCGAAGCGAGACTGCGAAGCCAGACTGGCGCTGATCGAAAACGAATCAAATGGCGCGACCGTGCCGCGACTGTGCGCGCGGAGCCAAAGGTGATGGAAAGAGACGCCCGACACGCTCTCTCCATACATACCGTGTCCGCGAAAGTACGGAATGTCGCTCCAGCCCGAGACGCGAGTCCCGAGACGGTAGCTCGCGCGGGTGCGCTCGACGACCTCAGCTTCGTCAACCCCTAACGCGCCGTGAAAAGCTCGAACCGACGGGCGACTGGCGCCAAGCAACTCATCTAGTGCATCTTCTTCGCCGTCGTCGAGTCGCACAACTCGGATATCCGGCAGGCTGCGCGCAATCGCCGTGGCGGCCATTGCGGCTGCAGTGCCGGACCCTACGACCAACACCAGGCGCCGGCCGTCGCTCACGGTCTCTCCCCGGCCATCGCGCAATAGGAGGCAATGTAATCGGCATGATCCGGCATGTGTTCAACTGCCTGGTCGATTTCAACACGCATGCGACGCAACGCGATGTCGAGACGGTCCAGCGGCATCCCATCGGCGCGGCGATCGTAGTCCCGGGGCACAACATGCTGTCCGAGATAGACCGCGAGCCAGCTCGGCTCGAGAAACAATCCGCGCGCGTACGGCTCGACTCTGCCGCGCGCCCGAAACAGAGCGATCTTCGCGGCGAGGCTGTCTGGAATGGGCATCGTACCCACATAGTTCCAAAACGGCGTATCGCGCCTGCGCGTCGCGTGGTAGTGCAGGATCAGGAAGTCGCGGATCCGATCGTATTCAACGGCGACGAGGTCGTTGAACTCATCGCGATCGACGTCAGAGACTTCTTTGTCCGGGAGCAGCTCGAGCAGCGCGGTGATGGCTACCTGGATGAGATAGATGCTGGTCGACTCGAGAGGCTCGAGAAACCCGCTCGATAACCCCACAGCCGCACAATTGCGAACCCACGACCGTTGACGGCGCCCCGCCTTGAACCGCAGTACGCGTGGGTTCGCGAGCGGTTGTCCCTCTACCGCCGCAACCAGCGAATCGATTGCCTTCTGCTCTTCGATAAAGGCGCTCGCGTGGACGTAGCCGTTGCCTGTGCGATGTTGGAGTGGAATCCGCCAGCGCCAACCCGCGTCCATCGCAATTGAAGAGGTGAAAGGCGAAAGGGCACCCTCCGTGCGGCACGGCATCGCTACAGCACGGTCACAAGGAAGCCAGTGGGACCAGTCTTCGAAAGGCTCTCCGAGGGTTTCACCGAGCAGGAGGGAGCGAAATCCGGACGCATCGATGAAGAAGTCGCCCGCAATTGTGCGGCCGTCCTCGAGCTTCACGCCGGTAATATTGCCGTTCACTGCGTCCTGTGAGGCTCCCACGATCCGAGCTTCAATGCGCTGTACTCCCTGCTTTTCTGCGATCCGGCGCAGATAGCTCGCGAACAGGCTGGCATCAAATTGATAGGCGTAGTTGTAAGCGGTGGTCAGGTCGCCGCCCTGTCGGGCAGGCGGTGCGAACCGGCATTGCCGGCTCATGGCGACCGAGATTGCATAGTCGCCGAACTGTCCGGCCGGCAGCTCGAGCTGACATGCCCGGTTCCAGAAATGGTGAAAGCCCACGCCCCCCGCTCCACGCCCCGAGCTTCCGAACGGGTGCATATAGCGGTCACCGATGCGGCCCCAGTCGACAAACTCGATACCTAATTTGTAGGTGGCGCAGGTCGCCGCCATGAAATTGCTTTCATCGATGCCGAGTCGTTCATTGAAGGCCCGGATGTGGGGCAGCGTGGCCTCGCCGACGCCCACGATACCGATGGCCTCCGACTCCACGAGCACGATGGAACAACGTGTTGGCAGAACGTGCGCCAAAGCCGAAGCCGTCATCCAACCGGCCGTTCCACCGCCGACCACCACCACTCTCAGCCGCGGCACATCATCGCCATTGCTGTGAGCTGGAGCGCTCATTCGGTGCGTGTCAGCACAAAGGACACGTGATCCGTCGCGGTGACGGGGAAGTAGGCGATGAGTTTGCGTCCATCGAGGCCCTCGACGAAGCCAACCTCCGCTCGATGACTCGCCTCTGGAGAGTCACCTTCCAACACGGCACGAGCGCCTCCGGTCCAATGGGGTACGACGAAGGCTGGATTGACCACCGGGTGTTCGTGACTCGCGTTGATGTCTATTCGAATTGTGCCGCCGCCATTCGGCCCTTCGATGACATAGGCTCTTTCGTTTGCGTCAAAACGCGCCGCTGCAGCGCCCGTCACCCTCGCCTCGGGAGGACTCAGGAACGCACGCGCACGGGGGGCGAGTTGGTCGGCGCGATCCAATGTCAGGCCTGTCAGCAGTATTCGAGTCACTTGCCGCTCATCCTGCGACGCGAGCGGCCAATAGATGTGCGAGAGCGAGGTATGACTGGGTCGGTCCGAGGTGAGCGCCGGCCGGCCGCTGGAGCGGATTTGCGCCACCGGCCAATGATTCCACCACTCGAACGCCGACATCGAGGGTTCCCAGTTGATCCCTTCAAATCGCGCGGGTCCGCCGCCTGCCACCTGGAAGGGTTTCCACTGCGAACGCAGGTTGATCCACTGGATCATCGGCGTCTCGATTCCGTCAAAGCGCTCGGGACCTCGCGGCTTGGCGAAGTCACTCGCCGTGCGTGCCGGCCATGTATAGGTGCGGGACTCGCCGTTCAGATTCGCCAGCGTCAGTGCATCCAGATGCAGGTTATCCTCAGGCGTCTGTCCGGCAGGAATGATCACTATCGATTCCTGAAACTCGCTCGACTCGCGGCCCGGATGATCGGTCCACAACACCTGGCGGCGGACAGCCACTGCGTCGGGGTAGACGGTCCAGTACTCATCTGCCCAAGCTCCCCAGTCAGCGGGCGTCGCGGCGTCCGCGAGCTTCTGGTTTTCAACCTCGGACAGTGCGTACCGCCAGTGCACGACGGCTCTCGCCGGCGTGCTCTCGAGGATCTCGACGTGCGAGTAGCGCACCTGCTTATCCGACATGGGCTCGCAGTCTTCGCCGTCGGGACAGCGGGGCTTACCGTAGATCTCCATGAACTCGTCGCTGTACCAACGCCCGTTCTCAGTGACCCAGGCCGGTATGTAGTTGGCGCCTTGCCAGAATACGAGTTGAATCGCAGCTGCGGGGAAACGCACCACGACGTCACTGTCAGGAGCGACCCGGCGCGATGAATCCCACGTCGGCTCATAGGTCAGGGTTGTATGGAACGCTCCGAAAGGGCCTGCGCCGCCGGCAAAGCGAGGTAAGGCCGGGGCGGAAGACGGTTGCAACACTGACCGGTCGATGCCGGACAGGAGTTTCTTCAGCTCAGCCCCCGTGAGGCTGTGATCGCGCACCGTGAGGTCCGCAATTGCGCCTTCGAGGGAGAATCCAATGGGCAGCAGCGGATGAATGGCATTGGAAGGGTAGGGAAGCTGCGGTGTGCGCGTGTGCCCGACCAACAGCGGAACTTCCGACTCTCCCGGTATCTTCTGCGGGGTTTCGGTTGGACTCGTCAGCTCGGCCGCAACACTTTTGCCATTCAGCCCAAAGCTCAGTGCGCCCCGGTCGTAGGAAAGTGCGGCTGAGATCCACTGGCGGGGGGGTATCTGGCTGCCGGACACGAGGCGCAAGGGCTTCTGCCCTGTCACACGGCGCTCCGCGACCAGGTGGCCCCGCGCATCGACACCAAAGAACAGTCGGCCCGCTGCCGTCGCCTGATCGATGATCGGCGTGTCGTTCCACGGCAAGGCATCGAGTTTGAGCCAACATGAAACGCTCCACGGCTGATCCGCGTCCGTCAGACGTGCAACGGGCCGAAGAGTGACTGTTGTTGACAGACCATCCAGTTGGAGCGCAGTACCAGTCGGGCTCGGCCGCTCGGAGGCGAGCCCTGTCACGGCGGCTCGTTCACCCGAGACGTTATCGAGAAGCACCTTACCCCGCTCGGTGATGTTGTAATGTGCAACCGTTCCGACCTCGGCATGGAGCAGGGCGGCGGGGCTCGCGAGAATTCCAAGAAACACAAGCAGGTTGCGAAGCATCGATCGTATGCTCCGGCATCAGCCAAAAAGAAATTCCGGACGACCGGATACGCCCACGTCGAGAGCGAATACAGCGCCTTGATCCGGATGGCCCCGAAGCTCTTGCGACAGGCCAAAGCGCGCTGACGTCACCAGGAGCGTGCGCATGTCTTCCCCGCCAAACGCACAGCTGGTCGGTGCCAGGCACGGCAGCTCCACAACGCGGTCGACGCTGCCATCTGGCGCAAATCGCACGACGCACCCGCCGCCGACGCGGCAGTTCCAGACATATCCTTCGGAATCTAACGCAGATCCGTCGGGCAACCCCGCGGCAAACGGTTGTCCGAAGGCGCGCCGAGAGCTGAGGCTGCTACCTACGCGATCAAACGCGTACAGGCTATTCGCCAATGTGTCGGCACAGAGGAACCGACCGTCGTCGGTCCAAATCAGGGTATTGCAGATGCCGTAAGTGCGATCCGTCAGCGCTTCAACTTCACCGGATGGGCAGACACGATAGTAGGCGCCGCTGGAACGCGTCATCTCTACAGGTTGTCCGTCAGCAGCAATGTTGTTTTGCATCGTGCCGATCCAGAACGCCCCGTCAGGCCCGACTTTCCCTTCATTGAGGCGGTTGTCTGGTAACTCTGGCTCGACCAGAGCGAGCGTCTCAAAGTGTTCGTTGTAGTCCCAGTAGGCGACAGTACGGCGAAGTCCGACGAGAGCACCTCCGTCTTTGCGCAGACCGATCGAGGTAACCAGGTCGGGAGTCGGCCACGTTCGATGTTCGCCGGACGCCAGCGTGAACGCATGAACGCGGCGGCCTACAATATCTACCCAGAGCATGCGACCGGTGCGGGCGCACCACAGCGCGCTCTCGCCCACGATGTCCTCGCATGCAATCAGTCGCTGTATTCGAGTCACGGCACCCCCGGTCCGGTATACCTATAATATAGGATTGCGGTCTGCTATGCTCGCCTGCAAAGGCATTCGGCGCCTGGAGCCTGCGATTGGTGTGACACACAGTCCCGTTGGACGAACCGTTCTTTTGACAGGCGGGCTCGGGTCACTCGGCCGCGCGCAGGCGCGCGCATTCGTATCGAAGAGTGCGCACCTCTTGTTGCTGGATCGGCCGGATCACGCAGATGCCAGCCCGTTCGTGGAGGAACTCAATCGCGAAGGACCCGGGACCGCTCGCTATGTCGGTCAGGATCTGGGAGACCTGGAACGGTCGCGCGATAAAGTCTCTGCACTGGACCGAGAGGTGGGCGGCATCGACGTGCTCGTCAACAATGCGGCGCTCATCATCAACCGTCCATTCGAGTCCTTCTCTGTGGCGGAGTACGAAGAGCAGATGCGGGTGAATGCCGGTGCTGCGTTTGTGTTGACGCAGGCCGTGGCTCCCGGGATGAAGGCGCGGAGAGCCGGGTCCATCATCAATTTCTGTTCGGTCACCCTGAGTGGCGAGTGGGAGGGTTACGTCCCCTACGTCGCCTCAAAGGGCGCGGTGCTCGGTCTGACACGCTCCTTGGCCCGGGAGCTGGGCGCATACGGTGTGCGCGTGAACGCGATCTCTCCAGGAGCGGTCGTCTCAGAGGCAGAAACGCGCGTCTTCGGCGACCGCGCGGCTGAATATAACGACTGGGTGTTGAAGCGTCAGTGTCTCGCTCGCCGCATCCAGCCGGAGGATGTTGCCGAAGCAGTTCTATTTCTTGCGGGTGATGGAGCACGCATGATCAGCGGACACATGCTCGATGTGAATGGCGGATGGTGAGCAACGGTGGCTACCGGCAGGTTACTCTCACGCGGCACGCGGGCCAGGAGAAAGGTTGTGAAGAATCAGGTTGTGAAAGTGGCAGCGGATCTCAACGGTCCCGTCGGCAGGATCAGTGCCGAAGGACTGGTAGGACGCGCCGTGAATGCGATTGTGGATGACATTCGCGCCAACGGATTGCGCAAGGGCGATCTGCTGCCCTCCGAGAGCGCGATGGTGACCAAGTTACAGGTCTCCCGGATCGTGGTCCGCGAAGCGAACCGATATCTGGCCGCGTTGGGCATACTCGAGATCACAAACGGCCGGGCACCGCGTGTCTCGGTTCCCGACGAACACGTGGTTGGAATGTTATTCGACCACGTGGTGTACACCGGCCACGTGACTATCCAGCAGGTTCTGGCGGTGAGGCGGCCTCTGGAGGTGAGAGCGGCCGCTTTGGCTTCAGTCCGACGCACGCCGGAGCAGGCCAGGCAGATTGTGGCGCATGCGGCGGGCATGCGCGCAGCGCTGAAGGATCCGAAGACGATGAGCGAGCATGACATCGCGCTGCACGCGGTTATTGCGGATGCATCCCAGAACCCACTTCTCGCGATCATGATCAAGGCGTTTACACCCGTCACGCGCCAGACGTGGTCGGTGGGTTGGAAAAGCCGTACGGAGCCGGAAGAGCAGACCGCAATGATCGCCTGTCACGAGGCAATCGCTGACGCGATTTACAGGCAGGACGTGGTCGCAGCGCGCACGACGATGTCTGCTCATTTCGACGAGTCTGTGAAGGCACTGGTGGCTGCCGGCGTCAACTGAGCACCGGCTCGGTCGCGCCGGCGTGCGATGAGGGGGGCGAACAATTATTGACCGAAGAAGTGTCCTGAAGGCTGGCGCCGCCTTCGCGGGGGCGCTGACGTTAGGCAAAACCCACGCCGCTGCGTCAAGACCTGACGCCACTGTGTTTGTGCGGCGAGAGTGTCCCGATACGCTCAAATCCCGCCTTGCGGTCAAAGAGCTGCGAGCCGGCTGTGTTGCACTGGGGCTGGCTGCCGAAGTGCGCGAAACACAGGAGTTGCCGCGCGGGGCAAGATCGTTCGTGTTGCGTCTGGACCCTGCAGTGTCGGAGCCAGAGTCCTACGCGATCACCTCCGACGGAAACACTACCGTATTACGCGCCGGGGAGGAACAGGCTCTCCTCTATTCAGTCTTTGAGCTGCTCGAACGCCAGGGAGTGTTGTTCGGGATCGATGGCACTGTTGTTCCGATTGATCTGCCGCGCGAGTGGGTGCTTCCAGCCAAGGGTGCAACGTGGCAAGCAAAGCCTATCCTCGCGACGCGCGGGCTGTTGCCGTGGCCGGACTTCCTCAATTGCGTGAGCATCTATAACCAGGAGGATTTCCGCGCCTATTTCGCAGCGATGCTCCGAATGCGTTTCAACACCTTCGGACTGCATGTATACACTGACAATGAGCAACCGACAGAATCCTACTTGTCGGTCGACTTCGCCGGCGTGGGTCATCAGGCGGTACTGGAAACAACCGCCATGCGTGGCTGGGGATATCTTCCGCAGCGCACTTCGACCTACCGCATGGGATCCGCGCAGTACTTTGATCGGGACACCTTCGGATCGGATGCGGTCCGGCTGTCAGCGGACACCTGGGAGATCGCGGATCGGACGACCGCTTTACTGCGGGACGGCCTCGATTTCGCGCGCGATCTGGGCATTCGCACCGGCATCGGTTTTGAGCCCTACAAGCTCCCTGTCGCAATTTCAGATGCCTTGCCGCCGGAGGCACTGACTCATCCAGACGGCTTCGCAGAATCTGCAACCGCCAGGCGACTGTTGGAACGACGTCTCGCCGATCTGCTCGAGCGGTATCCGGGTGTCGACTACGTGTGGCTCTGGGAAGATGAGACGTCCAACTGGCAGAGCCGCGGTAAAGATGTACCGATCTCACCGACGGCGTTTCTGCAGGCCCACGATTTCATGCGCCGGCATGCGCCCGGAAAGCGTCTCGTGGCGGCAGGGTGGGGTGGCTTCACGCGCCATTTTGCTCACCTGCATCGGGCTCTCCCGGGTGATGTCATCTTTTCGGCGTTGGGAAATTCACTCGGCTGGGATCCCGTCGCGGAGGAGTTCGCCGGGCTCGGGGACCGCGAGCGCTGGCCAATACCCTGGCTCGAAGATGACCCCTCGATGTGGTTCCCGCAGTTCCGCGCCTCACATCTGCAGGACGATCTGCAACGGGCGGCCCAATTGCAGTGCCAGGGAATGCTCGGCATCCATTGGCGGCATCGCATCGTCGATCCAACTGCAACCTACTTTGCGCGAGCCGCCTGGGACCGGAAACTGACGGCCAAGGATCACTACGCGCGCTACGCCCGCTCGCAAGCATCCGGGTCGCGCGCCGCGCAGCTGTCGAGTCTGTTGGTCGACTGCGATATGGGGCATGCGATCGCCTCTACCAACACCGGTCGCAAGGACGCGAGTGGATTTACTGCCCACATTGAGCTCACAGCGGACTACCAGGAAGCGTTCAAGTATCGCGAGAATGAGCCCGATCCTGCAGTATTGGTGCAGCAGCGGAAGATTGCCGAGCGTTTTGCCGGGCTTGCGAACGGCGCGGCCACGCCCGCTGAGCGCGAGCGGCTGGCGTATCTTGCCGGCTTCGTTGGATTCATGGTTCCTTATTGCGATGCCTACCAGAACGCGCATGCTCTGAATGCTGTGTTGGTCAAAGCCGCCGAGCAGCGCAAGAACGGTAACGCGACTGCCGCCGCGGCACTCGTCAGAAACGACGGCGTGCCTCTGTGGACTACTCTTGCACCCCAGGTGCGGTCCGCATTGCTCGAATTCCAGGCGGTGATAGCGACTCGTAACGATCTCGGCCAACTCGCATCCATGCAGAACAAGTTGGTGCGGATTGCGCTCGAGCGGCTGCGCCTGTCGCTTCAGGAGTTTGAAAACGATCTACCGACCACCGTGGAGACGGTTTACGCGCGGGCCATCGCACCAGAGACAGCCCCCGTGTCACGTGTGTTTTTGCCGACACGGCCGTCGCTGCTGCGCGCGGGAGAGTCCCTGCGCCTGTATGCCCTGGCGGTCGGATTCGGAACGGCACCCGATTTGAGCCTGTTGGTCAGGCCGATCGGTGAACGTGAGTGGAGCTCGCAGCCCGCGCGGCACGAGGGGCGGAGCGTGTTCAGCGTGATGTTGGGTCCATTCGCGGCCCAAGTACCTGCCGTTGAATATCGGCTGGAAGCCCGTGGGGCCAACGGGAAACTATCAGACCCAGCCGGTGAGGGTTCGCACATCGCGACAGTCCTCTCATGACCGGTCCCTCGTCCGTCAATCCCAACGGCACCATTGGAAAGGTCGTGATTGTCGGCGGCGGCACAGCCGGATGGATGGCCGCGGCCGCATTCTCGAAAGTGCTGGGACCGGCCGGAATCCGGATCGAGCTGGTCGAGTCCGAGGAGATCGGTACGGTCGGCGTGGGAGAGGCGACCATTCCGCAACTGCTGCACTTCAATGCGTTGCTGGAGCTCGATGAGAATGAATTCGTGCGGGCAACCCAGGGAACGTACAAGCTCGGCATCGAGTTTGTGGACTGGCACCGCCTGGGTCATCGCTACATTCATCCCTTCGGCTCGTATGGCATTCCAATGCTGGGCGTCGATTTCCAGCATTTCTGGTTGAAGGGCCGCCTTCTGGGCGAGACCACCTCGCTGGATGCCTATTCGATCGCCGCGGTGGCGGCGCGGCAGTCGCGGTTTCTGCGCCCGCTGCCCGAGCAAACCCGGTCGCCGTTGTCGAAGATTTCATACGCCTTCCAGTTTGATGCTTCTCTTTATGCACGTTACCTGCGGCACTGGGCCGAAGCGCGGGGAGTCATCCGCACCGAGGGACGGATTGCAGCAGTTGATTTGCATGCGCAGCGCGAGCTCGTCAAAGCCGTAAAGCTGAGTGACGGCCGCACTGTAGAGGCCGACCTGTTCATCGACTGTTCGGGTTTTCGAGGCCTTCTCATCGAACAGACTCTGCATTCAGGGTATGAGGACTGGACCCGTTGGCTGCCGTGCGATCGGGCGGTGGCCGTCCCATGCGCTCGCATCGAGGACCCTGCTCCCTACACACGATCAACCGCCCGCGCGGCAGGTTGGCAATGGCGTATTCCGCTTCAGCATCGCACTGGCAACGGCTACGTATATTCGAGCCGCCACATTTCCGATGACGAAGCGGCTGCTACTCTATTGCGCAATCTCGATGGTGAGCCACTCGCCGAACCACGTCTGTTGCGTTTCACGGGCGGACACCGACGTCGTCCCTGGATCGGCAATGTGGTCTCGATGGGGCTGGCCAGCGGGTTCCTGGAGCCGCTCGAGTCCACGAGCATCCACATGGTGCAATCGGCGATCGCGCGGCTGATGACGTTGTTCCCCTCGGCTCGCTTTGAGCAGGCCGAGATCGACGAATACAACCGACAGACGATTCAGGAATACATCCACGTCCGGGACTTTCTGGTACTGCATTACAGAGCAACCGAGCGCAGCGACTCCCCGTTCTGGAATGAATGCCGGATGCTGCCACCCCCTCCCGGTCTCGCGCGCAAATTGGATCTCTTCCGCACGAATGGGCGCATAGTCCGCGACAAGGATGAGTTGTTCACCGAGACCAGTTGGCTGGCCGTCATGGTGGGGCAGGGTATCGAAGCGGCTGGATACCACCCGGTTGTCGACCTGATCGACAACGAGGAAACATTGCGCCGATTGGCCGACATCCGCGCCGTCAATCAGCGGGCAGCGACCCTCATGCCGCGTCACGTTGATTTCCTGGCGGGGAGACAGGCACCACTGGCTGTTTCCTGATGCTGATTGCCCGGGAAAAATCGGCCCCTGTGACCGAGGTTCGAAAAAAGAGGTAGCGCTATCATATAGGTTGGACTAAGCTCTATCTCAAGTTGGCCAGCGCCTAAGATATAGTGCATACGCCGCTGGACCGTTCGGAAGTGGAGGGGGCAGCAATGGGTTCGAAGCACCGCGGTCACGCTATTCCGGCAACACCCTGTCATGCGGGGTCACAGACGAGACCTCTGCAAACGACGGTCTCGGCTGCGGTGGCGCTCATTTTGGCCACCACGGTTTACGGCCAGTCTTCAGACACCAAGCCATCGCAACCAACAGAACCGCCTGCCCTGCAGGAGGTCGTGGTCACCGGCATTCGCGCTTCCCTGGCGAATTCCCAGACGATCAAACAACTCTCACCCACCGTCGTAGATGCCATCACTGCGGAAGATATCGGCGCATTGCCCGATAGATCCGTAGTCGAGTCGCTTCAACGCATTCCTGGCGTATCCATCAGTAAGTTTGAAGGTGGCAACGACCCGGATCATTTCTCCGCGGAAGGCACAACGATCCAGATCCGCGGGCTCAGCCAGGTCCAGACCCAGGTGAATGGCCGCGATACATTCACGGCAGGATTTGGACGCTCAATCAATCTCGCGGATTTTCCTTCCGAGTTGCTGAGCTCGATCGAGGTCTTCAAGGAGCCGACCGCCGACATGATCGAGGGTGGCTTGGGCGGGACCGTCAATCTCAACACGCTCAAGCCCCTCGATCACATGGGGTTCCACGGTGCCGTTGACATCGAAGGGAACTACAGTGATTTTGCGAAGAAAGCCACGCCTGTCGGCTCGGCGCTCATCAGCAATACCTGGGAAACGGGTGCCGGCAATTTCGGAGTGCTGGCGGATTTGTCCTACTCGCAGCTGAAAGTTCGCTCGGATGGCATTCAGGCGACCAACTTTCAGACTCGTGACGGGCAGACCGTCAACGGCGTGTTGCGCAATCAACTGCCGGGGCAGGATGTTGCCTATGCGCCCATCGGCGCCAGCTTCCGTACGCAGGACACGGATCGCAAGCGCATCGGCGCGGATCTCGCCGCCCAGTGGGAGAGTCCCGATAAGACGATGCTCCTCACCGGGCAGTTCCTGCGTACCCAGGCCACGCGGTCCTGGACCGAGCATACCTTCGAAACGGAGAGCGGCTCATCGGAGTACAACACGTATCCGGCCGGTTGCGAGCCAAACGCGGCCTCGGCAGCCGTGTGCCCGCCCGGCTTTGCTGATTATCAGTACAACGCGAACAACGTTTTCGAGAAAGGGTATATCACGCTGCCCGGTACGGGCTGGCGTACCGCCAGCTCAGGGCAGCCCAACTCGCCGACACCCACCGGCGGAATGCAGATGAACCTGTCGCGTCGTGACCGGTACGAGCGCGCCGTAACCAATGATGCGTCCCTCGGCTTCAAGTGGAGCCCCACCTCACGCATCACAGCGGAAGTGGACGGCCAATACATCAAGACGAGCAGCTGGGATTTCGACTTCACCTCGTACACCGATTCTTTTGCGGACATGCAGTTGGACCTCACGGGTAATTTGCCTGTTGCGATCCCTCATAAACCGCTCAACAATGCGTCTCCCAACGCACGCATTGCCGGCGAGACCGATGCGCAGTACTTCGCTGATCCAGCCAACTACTTCACGCGCGCGGCCATGGACCACGTCGATGAAAGTGATGGTCACGAGTGGGCGTTCAAAGGCGACCTCACATACGACATCGACAACGACGTTCCATTCCTCCAAGCCATCAAGGCAGGGGCGCGCTACGCCGACCGCGAGCAGACGGTGAAATACACCCCCTACAACTGGGGATACGTGAGCGAGGTCTGGGACGGAACGGGTAATGCCGTATACCTGGATCAAGCCGGGCAGAATCAGAATCAACTGTTCAGTTTCAACAACTACTTCAGGGGCAAGGCGAGCGCGCCTCCCGGGTGGTTCTACAGCGGCCAGCAATTGAGCACGTATGCGCAGACCGCGGCCTACTTCAAGAGCATCGAGCAGGTCTGGATCACTCAAAACGGCGGATTTGCCGGCGGCTGGACGCCGGTGGCCGAGCGCAATGGCGTGATTCCGGGCACTCCCTACCTTCCAGGGGAAATCGATGATTCGGGCGAGAAGACCGGCGCCGCCTACGTGATGCTCAACTTCGGCTCCAAGGATCCGATCGTGGGCCAGGTGAGGGTCCATGGAAATGTCGGGGTGCGCTATGTCCGGACCGAAGACCGGTCCATCGGGTCGACCCAATTCCCGGCCAACACGTTGGGGGGTACGTTTGCCCAGATCTGCCAGAGCGGTGCCGCGCCCCCGCCGATTTGCGGACGTGGCGAGGACTACTACAACAACCTCGTGGCGTTCAGTGACCAGGGTTCCTTCGCCTCGACCGCCAAGCACAGCGTCAACAACTGGCTGCCGAGCTTCAACCTGATCGTGAGTCCTGTGGACAACGTGCAACTGCGCGTATCGGCCTCGAAGCAGCTCCAACGTCCGGACTTCGGTTTCCTGCGAAACTACACGACTCTGTCGGAAAGCACCGGTGACTTGCCGCTGACCGCATCCGCGGGGAACCCGTATCTGAAACCGGCCGTGTCCACTCAGTTCGATCTTGGCGCGGAATGGTACTTCGCGCGCGTCGGCTCCGTGACCATCGACTACTTTCAGAAGCGGATCAAGGACTTCTTCTATCAGAGCGTCCTACCTCAGGACTTCACGCACAACGGCGTGACCCAGACCGCCTATATCACCCGGCCGGCAAACTATTCCGGAACGGGAAAAATCAACGGTGTCGAGTTCGGCTATCAGCAGACCTTTGATTTTCTGCCGGGATTGCTGAGCGGGCTCGGCCTGGCGACCACCTATACGTTTCTAGACAGCCAGGGCTTGCCGAACTCACTGCTGTCCAACGTGTCGGATGCGCCCGCGGCGAGCCCGTCGACCGGAAGAGGCAATCTGCCATTCGAAGGGCTCTCGAAGCACAACGCCAACGTCGCGGCCTTTTACGAGAGAGGCCCTGTCTCGCTGCGCGTTGCCTACAATTGGCGTTCCAGATTCCTGGAAACGGCGGTCGATGAGATCTATCCTTACTTCCCCGTCTACCAGACCGCGACAGGTCAGTTGGACGCCTCGTTGTTCTATAACATCACTGATCGCATCAAGGTCGGCGTTCAAGGCGTGAATCTGACGGATACCGTGACGAAGACGGAACAGCAATTCACGTCTACCGGGTTGCTCGGACCGCGCTCGTATTTCATCACCGACCGTCGCTTTTCATTGATCCTGCGAGGCAATTTTTGATGCAGTGGAGTCACAGGCGCAAGTGTCGATGCGAATAACAGGTGTGAGCACACGGATCGTGAACGCGGAGATGCGCAATTGGATCTTCGTGCGGGTCGATACGGACGTCGACGGGCTCTATGGGTGGGGTGAAGCGACATTGGAGTGGAAGACCCGGGCGGTGGATGGCGCCGTCAAGGACCTCGAACCGCTCATCATCGGCCGCGATCCCCGCGACATCGAGCAGTTGGTTCGGTTGATGACGAAGCAGAGCTTTTGGCGGCTCGGCGTCATCGGTACCTCGGCAATCTCGGGCATCGAGATCGCATTGTGGGACATATTCGGCAAATCGGTCGGTTTGCCGGTATGGCGCCTGTTGGGCGGCCAGGTGCGCGACCGCGTCAAGGTGTACACCCATCTTGGTATGGGAGACATGCGCGCCGTGTATGAGTCGATGCAGATCGATCTCCTGACCGATCGTGCGCGGGCGGTCGTTGCGGCCGGCTATCGCGCCCTCAAGACCGTGTTCATCCCGTACACCCATTACACGGCCACGATCAAAGACGTCGACCATGCCGCCCGAATGATGCAGTCATTGCGCGAAGCCGTTGGACCGGATATCGAGATCATGGTGGACTTCCATGGCCGTCCAGCCTCTGCCAGCGCAGCGATCGCCTACATCGATGCCATCGCGCCCTGGTCGCCGATGTTTGTCGAAGAGCCTATACCGCCCGGTGACTACCTGGCGCTGAAGGAGGTTGCTTCAAAAAGCCGCGTGCCCATCGCCTCAGGCGAGCGACTCGTAGATCGTCACGAGTTTGATGAGTTGCTTCGCTCGCGGGCGGTCAACATCGCGCAACCGGACATCTGTCATTGCGGCGGGCTGCTGGAGGCGAAGAAGATTGCAGCGATGGCTGAGGCTGCCTCTGCCGGCGTTGCGCCTCACAATCCCCTGGGGCCCATCGCGGGAGTCGCTGCGCTGCACTTCGCTATTTCCACCCCAAACCACGTGATTCAGGAAGAGATGGTGGGAGCGGTTCCCTGGTATGACGAAGTCGTGCGCGGTCCCATCCGCATGGTCGAAGGACATTGGCAGCTTCCGGAGGCTCCAGGCCTGGGCGTCGAAGTGGATGAACGCGTGTGCGAAGCGCACCCGTTCAAACAGGAAGTCATTCATTCGCAGAATGCAGTACTGCCAGACGGCACCATCGTAGGTTGGTAGTGCGGCTTCGCAACAAGGTCGCGCACGTCATCCTCTTCGCTTGGCAAAGGAGTCCAGTGCCACCGCCAGCACGATGATCAGTCCGATGACAATCTCCTGGTAGTACGAATTGACGCCCATCATTACCAGTCCGTTGCTCAGCACGCCGATGAGCAGCGCGCCGACGATGGTGCCGCCAACGCCACCCGTACCGCCCGAGAGACTCGCGCCGCCGATGACGACCGACGCAATGACACGGAGCTCATAGCCGGTTCCAGCCGTGGCTTCAGCAGATCCGAGTCGTGCCGAGAGTAGAAATCCTGCGAGGCCCGCCAGGGTTCCAACGATCACATATACGCTGCTCGTGAGCGCCTTTACATTCAAGCCGGAGAGACGGGCAGCCTCGACATTGCCACCGACGGCGTAGATGTGCCGCCCGTAACGGGTATACCGTTGAATGACCCAACCCACCGAGGCGACGATTGAGAAAATCATGACCGGCACCGGGATGCCGAGAACAGATCCATTCCCCCACCAGCGGTAACCTGTATCGAGGTCATGGATCGGGCCGCCGTGGTTGATGAGCAGTGTCGCTCCGCGCCAGGCCGACAGCCCGCCCAGCGTCGTGATAAAGGGAGGGACCTTCAACACCGTGGTGATTTTTCCGTGGGCGTAACCGGCCATCGCGCCAAGGCCCACGGCCGTGACCAAGGCGAAGAACCAGGCCGGATGAAGATTGAAACCGGAGAGCTTGATCACCCAGGCGGCTCCCATAGCCGCAAATCCCAGCGCCGAGCCAACGGCCAGGTCCACGCCGGCGGAGATGATGACAAAGGTCATTCCGACCGCGACAATCCCGCAGATCGACACATCAGTGAGAATGTAGCCGAGGTTCCGGAACGACAGAAAGCGACTGTTCTGGGATGTAAACACGATGGCCAACAGGAGCAGGACGAGGCCTGTGCCATAGCGCTGCACCAGCGCGGACGCGGAACGCCGAGGTTTGACCGCGTTCGTGAGCGCCTCCACTCAGGCCGCCGCGCCCATGGCCATGAGCGACATCACTCGTTGCTCCGTGGCAGTTTCTCCATCGACCTCCGCGACGAGTTGTCCTTCACGGAATACTCCGATCCGGTCGCTTATTGCGAGCAACTCGAGCAGTTCCGAGGAGATGACAATCAGGGCGACGCCGGAATCCGCCGTCTGCCGAATCAACTCGTGCACTTCAGCCTTGGCACCAACGTCGATCCCGCGCGTGGGCTCATCCAGAATCAGCACTTTAGGGGCGAGCGCCAGGCAGCGTGCCAGCAGCACCTTCTGTTGATTGCCACCGGACAAATGGCCGATTGGCGTGAGGTCACTCGACATGGCGATTCCGAGCGCTCGCCTGTACTTCTCGACGAACTGCACCGCGCGTCGGTCGCTTACGAACAGCTTCCAGCGGGTGAGTTGCTTCAAACTCGGGAGCGTCATGTTCTGCCGGATGGACTGGTCCAGGAAGCATCCATCACGCTTGCGATGCTCCGGCAGGAGCGTGATGCCATGGTGGATGGCTTCTGCCGGCGACCGCGGCATGTGAATGCGGTCGCGGCTCAGCCACAAGGTGCCTGCGGTGCAGCTGTCTGCTCCGAACAGGATGCGAGCAAAATCGGTCCGACCGGCGCCCATCAACCCGGCGAGGCCCAGGATTTCGCCGGACTGAACCCGCATGCAGATGTCCTTGAGCGATGTCGTACGAGCCCGCTTTCCTGGGTCTGAGCTGACTCCTTCCACGCGCAGCGCTTCATCGCTCGGTGGACGGTGTCGCCGATGCCGGAGGAGATCGACGTTGCGGCCGACCATCAGCCGTATGAGATCGTCTGTCGAATGTTCACAGACTCGTCCGTCGGCAATGTATCGGCCGTCCCGCAGAACCGTGAATCGATCGCACAGGGTGCTCACTTCATTCAACCTGTGTGTCACGTAGATGATGCTGACGCCCCGTCCTCGTAGCTCGCGCACGATCCGATGCAATGTGTCGACTTCGCGCGAACTGAGCGCGGCTGTCGGTTCGTCCATGATGATCAACCGCGCCTCAAAGGTCATTGCCCGGGCGATTTCGACCATCTGCTGTTCGCCGACGGTCAGTGTTCGTACTGCAGCGCGCGGATCAATTTGAAGTCCCAGGATGGAGAGAATCCCGGCTGCCTGCCGATGGAGTGTGGACCAGTCAATCAGGCCGTAGCGCACCGGCTCGCGGCCCACATACATGTTTTCGGCCACCGAAATATCAGGCAGCAGGTTGAACTCCTGGTAGATCGTGACAATCCCGGCTTGCTGCCGCTCGAGCGGTGTTTGCGCAACATCGAGTGACCCGCCGTTCAGCAGAATCTCGCCGGCGTCCGGTTGTTGCGCGCCTGACAGGATCTTCAGGAGAGTAGACTTTCCAGCGCCGTTTTCTCCGAGCAGCGCATGAACCTCGCCGCGGTCGACCTGGAGGTTCACGCCATCGAGCGCGCGGACGCCGGGGAACGCTTTCGCAATTCCACGAGCCTCCAGCATCGCGCTCATCGCTTCATGATCCATGCATGCGCGGGGTCATTGTGAAAGATCCACTTGCGCACGGGACCCGCCATTACATTCAGGTAATACAGATCGTATCCATGCGGCGTTCCAACGGGGTGATAACCTCGCGGAACCAGCACGACGTCACCATCCTCCACGCAGATCGTCTCATCGAGGCTGCGGTCGTCAGTGTAGACGCGCTGAAATGCAAAGCCTTGTGACGGGTTGAGTCGGTGATAATAGGTTTCTTCCAGCGCAGTGAGCCTCGGCTCAGCGTCTTCGTCGTGTCGGTGGGGCGGATAACTCGACCAGTGGCCTCCCGGTGTGATCACCTCCGTAATCAGCAGGCTCTCAGCGACTTCCGTCTCCGGGAGAATGTTGCGCACATGCCGCGTATTGGTGCCCTGACCACGCGTCTCGACCGACATTCTCTGGGGTGCAATTACACGTATCTCACCAGTCCGAGTCGCCGGAGCGGTGCACACAGCTAGTTCGCAGTCGTGCTGAGCTACGACCACCGAGGGAGTGGATGCCGGCAGGTAAACGGCGCCGGGAGCGATATCCTCAAACACGCTTCTGCGTCCGCCGATGAGGCCGAGAGACTGGCCGTCGGCCGTCACATTCGCAGTACCCGTGAGAACCATGATGCAGGCTTCACGGTCAGGCATCAGGATTGTCGTGCTGCATCCGGCGGCCAAACGTCGTACTTCGAATCCGACGTATTGCCATCCTGCCGAGTGCGGTGTGATGTTGATAATCCTTCCGTGGTCATCGGGCGTCGTCGGTCGAATGCGCAGACGCGACACGATTCAGAGTCTCCGCGGCGTGCTGGAAAGACCGGCTGATTCGGCATCCCGCCTGAGTGTCTTCAAGCCGAGCGTCGCGTAAGTACGTGGGTCTGCGAGTGCCGGATCTTGTTCAGCCTCGACGACAATCCAGCCCGCATAGTTGATCTTCGCAAGTGCTTTCATGACCAGTGCGAAGTCGATGGTCCCGTCGCCAGGCGTCGTGAACATCCCGGCGAGCACGCCATCCAGAAAGCTACGTTTAGTCGCTGTGATGTCCGCGAATACGTGGCTCCTGATGTCCTTGCAATGGACGTGCATTACGCGTTGAGGGTGATTGAGTATCAGCCGCACGGCGTCGACCTCGCCGAGGGCCGCATGTCCCGTATCGATCGTGAAACCTACACTCGTGCCGGTAGCCGCTATGAATGATTCGACATCCTCGTCAGTCTGGATGACAGTTCCCAAGTGGTGGTGGTACGCGAAGCGCATGCCACGTCCCTGGACGTAGTCCGCCACGCGAGTCAGTCGCTCACCAAACTGTGCCCAGTTCGAAATCGCCGGCTGTCGGGTCAGCGGCACGCTGCGTTGGCCATGAATCGCGTTCGAGCACTCCGCCGCAATGAACACATTCGAGCCCATCGCTTCCAACAGAAGCAGATGGCTTTGGAGTGCCTCGATCTCGGCTTCGGCAGATCGTGTCAGCAGGTGAGTCGAATACCAACCCCCGATGAGCGCGAGATCGTAGTCCGCGAGGAGCGCCCGCAGCCGCTGCGGTTCCCTTGGAAATCGGCCCCCGAGCTCGATGCCCTCAAAACCAACCTCATGGGCGTCGGCGAGCACCTTCGCCAATGGAGTGTCCGCGCCCAATTCGGGCATGTCGTCGTTGATCCAGGCGATCGGACTGACTCCGAACCGGATGGTCATTTTTGTCCCCCCATGCGCGCTGCCAGATGCCGGGCATACTCTGCGCTGGCGGCTCCGACTTCGTCTCGTTGAGATACCTCCGGGACCGCAACGTCCCACCAGGCACCACCCGCGGTCGTGGCGATCGTCGGATCAGTCTCGATCACGATGCATTCCACCCCGCCGACCCGGTTGGCGAGCGCATGTTCCAGATCCGCAACTCCGCGGGCCTGTCGAGCCCGTGCGCCCAGACTGGACGCGTGGGATACAAAGTCGACGACGGGAGGGGCCGCGTAGCCGCAATCAGTGAGCAGATTGTTGAAGGGCGCGCTGCCACACGCCTGTTGCAGGCGGTTGATGCAGCCGAAGCCGCTGTTGTTCAAGACCACTATGGTCAGATCCAACTGCGCAGCTGCGGCAGTTGCGATCTCGCTATTGGCCATGAGATAGCTTCCGTCACCCACCATGACGATGACATCGCGGTCCGGATCGGCGAGCTTGACGCCGATTCCGCCTGCAATTTCGTAGCCCATGCAGGAGAAGCCATACTCAACGTGGTAGCCACCAGGCCTTTGAGTGCGCCAGTGGCGGTGCAACTCGCCTGGAAGGCCGCCCGCTGCGCACACGATCACCGTGTCGGCCGTCGAGTTGCGCAGAACAGCACCGATCACCTGTGCATCGGAGGGACGGGGTGCATCTGTTGGAGCGGCCATCGCAGAGTCGGACTGCCTCAGCCAGGCCGCTGCCAGGTCGCGATGGCGGTTCGCAAACTGTTTCTGCGGCAGGCGAGCGGCCAGTGCGGCGATAGTTGCGCGTGCGTCACCAACCACTGATACCGCATCGTGCTTACCCGCGTCGTAGGGCTCTACGTTGACTTGAAATAACACCCGGGCACTCCCGGACGTGTTGATCAATTGCCGCGAGCCGGTCGTGAAATCCTGAAGACGAGTACCGATCCCAATGATGAGATCCGCCTCGCGTGCCAGTTCATTGGCGGCAGATGTACCCGTCACCCCTATGGCACCGACGGCCTGAGGATGATCCCATGGCAAAGCGCCTTTGCCGGCCTGGGTTTCCGCAACGGGAATGCCGGTTGCTCGAGCAAGACGAGCCAACTCGTTCTCGGCCTGGCTGTACAACACACCGCCTCCGGCAATGATCAGGGGCTTCTGCGACGCCAGGATGGCATCGCAAAGCGCACCGATCTCGCTTGGATCCGGTGCCGGTCGCCTGATCCGCCACAGGTGTCGATGAAAGAAGGAAGCGGCCCAGTCGAATGCCTGCGCCTGCACGTCCTGACACAATGCCAGCGTGACCGGCCCGCAACCGGCTGGATCGATCAGGGTGCTCATGGCGCGGGGTAGTGCCACCAACAACTGCTCGGGCCGCGTGATTCGATCGAAGTAGCGTGATACGGGGCGAAAACAGTCGTTCGCGCTCACAGTCCCGTCAGCGAAATCCTCGATCTGCTGCAGGACCGGATCGGGACCGCGGCCCGCGAAAACATCGCCCGGGAGCAACAGGACCGGCAGACGATTGACGTGCGCAACCGCCGCCGCCGTCACCATGTTGAGGGCACCTGGACCGATTGAGGTCGTACACACCATCGCTCGGCGCCGTCGCGCTTGCTTGGCAAACGCAATAGCCGCATGTGCCATGGTTTGTTCATTGTGCGCACGCCAGGTGGGAAGACTGGATCGCGCTGCATACAGCGCTTCGCCGAGCGCGGCCACGTTGCCGTGTCCAAAGATTGCCCAAACACCAGCGAAATAGGGCTGGGTGCCGTCAGGCCCATCGATCATCTGCGCCTGCAGCCAGCGAACCAACGCTTGCGCGGCAGTCAGGCGCACGGTGGTCATTCACCCTCCGCTGTCATCACCAGGCTGTTTCGAGCCGCCCGCCAACCTCGCGCCAGCGTTGCGAGCCGCTCGGAAATCAGCTTCTCGGCTGCTGCATCGTCGATCGTGCCGGAGAGCCATTGGCGTGCCGCCTCCCACCAGATCGTGCGACCGACGGCGAAGCCTTTTACAATGGGATACGCAGCCGAGGCGGCAAAGGACTTCAGCAACGCCTTCTCACTGGCAGCCAATCCCAACACGACGACGCCGCGGCAGTGAGGGTCGAACTGGGAAACGACCCGCTGGATATCCGCCCACGTTGCGGAGTCGGCCGCGGGCTCGAGCTTCCACCAGTCGGGCCGCAGGCCGATGCTGTACAGGCGCTCCATCAGTCGAGCGACTCGAAATTCAACACTGGAATGTTTGCCGCCGATGATCTCCAGGAGAAACTCGTGGCGCGTGTTGCGACACGCAGCGAATAAGCGCAGCAACTGCTGCTCCTGTCGTTCCCGGATACCTTCCGCCTGGCCGCGCGGGTCCTGGATCAGACACTTCACCACGTGCCGCAGCGGCCACTCCCGCAGCTCGATCCCGACATCAGGTGAGCCGATAAATGCCACGGGACAGGAGCCGGGCTGCTCAATGGGACGGCCGATCCAGTAAGGCAGGTCACTCGCCCGCTCGAGTGCGCGCCGGCCGAACTGCCCGTCCATGAGGATGCCAAATGAGGGATCGCCATCGGCGACCCGATGAACGGCTTCCAGCGCCAATGATTTGAACTCCTCAATCTTCGAATGCGGTACTCCCAGCTCATCGGCCAGTTGGATGAGCTGGCTGCGGTGATCAATGGCGAGCACCATGAGCTCCGGCCGCTCCATGATGCGTGCGGTGGACCAGTGGAGATTTTCGAGCTGTTTGTCCTCGCGCAAACGATACGGGCGGTGGGGGTCGCCGAGAAAGTGCCGCAGCTCCTGCGATGTGGGCATCGCGGGCGCGCAGCCGTGACGAGATACAACCAATGCTCCACAGGCATTGCCCAATTCACAACATTCCGGCAGGGCAGCGCCTTTGAGCCAGCCGCTCAAGAATCCCGCCATGAAGCCGTCTCCGGCTCCCAGGATGTTGAACACCTCCACTTTGAAAGCCGGCCCGCACAGCCCGTCCACCAAATTGTCGGGGATGGTGCCTTCGTAGCAGATGCAGCCGTCCGCTCCGCGCTTGAGCACAATCACCGCCCGACTGGCAGAGCGGATTGCGCGCAATGCTGAGAGCGTGTCGGTGCTGCCACCGAGAATGTGAATTTCCTCCTGCGTTCCGACAATCAAATCGCACAGGGGCAGCACTTGCTGGAGTTTCTCGGTGACGCGAGCGCTCTCGACAAAGCGGTTCTCGCCCATGTCGCGCGACGTGAGTCCCCACAGCACCGGTCTATAGTCAATGTCGAAAACGACGCGGCCGCCCGTGGCACGCACGATTTCACAGGCACGTTTGCACGCGTCCGCAACTGACGGCGTGGACAGGTGAGTGCCATTGATGAGTACCGCTCGGGTCGACCGGAATAGATCCGCATCGACATCGAAAACCGAGAGCGCCATGTCGGCGCAGTTCTCGCGATAGAAGATCAGCGGGAAATCGACCTGATTGCGAATTCCCAGGATGGCCAGAGCGGTCAGGCGCTGCGGATCCGTTTTGACGCCCCGGGTATCGACGCCCTCACGCTCGAGCTCCTCTCGAATGAAGCGCCCGAAATGATCATTGCCAACACCCGTCAACAGGCCCGCACGCAGTCCGAGCCGCGCCAACCCGATCGCCGTATTTGTCGGGCTGCCTCCGATGTACTTCGCAAAGGAGGCCATGTCTTCGAGCCGTCCGCCAATCTGCTCGCCATAGAGGTCTACACAAGACCTGCCGATGGTGATGATATCCAGCGTAATTCCTCGTGATTCCACTTCATTCCCCCCATGCACCCACGAGAAATGATCTATGCCACCAGATAACTAGAAGCTATCATATAGGTTGGCAAAGCGATACGGGGCGCGGATATCAAGTGATCGTAACAGCGCTGTTCGGGGTCGGGCGGATTGGGGTACTGCACGGGCGAGCGCTCGCCGCGCATCGAGATTTCGAGCTGAAATACATTGTCGATCCCCGGCCCGAGGCCGCTCGCGCGTTTGCGGACGAGGTGGGCGCATCGGTCTCATCTGCAGCGGATGTGCTTGCCGATCCGTCAATCGATGCTGTTGTCATCGCAAGCTCCACCGACACCCACCTGGATCTGTGCGTGGCCGCGGCGCGTGCCGGTAAGGCAATCTGGTGCGAGAAGCCACTCGACCTGGACCTGAAGCGACTGAAGGCCGGCCGCGCGGCGCTCGAGCCGGTCAGGAACCGGCTCCTGGTGGGGTTTCAGCGCCGCTTCGATCCGAATTTTCGCGCTCTGCACGAGCGGCTCGTCGCAGGGGAGATCGGTGCGCTCGAGTCGATGCACGTGTTCAGTCATGACCCGGGTCCGCCACCGGTCGAATACATCAAAACCTCGGGCGGCCTGTTCAAGGATATGGCCATACACGATTTCGACGTCGCACGTTGGATGCTTCGCGAACCCGTGTGTGAGGTCTTCGCGATGGCAGGCAACCTGATTGACCCGGCGATTGGCGCTGCGGGTGATGTGGACATGGCGAAGATCCTGCTACGCACGGCCTCGGGACGTGTGTGCCTCATTTCAAACACCCGGCGCAGCGGGTACGGGTACGACCAGCGGATCGAGCTCTACGGCGCGCAGGGCCGGCTAGCCGCTGCAAACCAACTCGAGACGACCGTGGAGCGCTGGGGTGCAGCGGGTGCCTCAGCCGATCGTTTCGAAAACTTCTTCCTGACACGGTATCGCGCGGCCTATGCGGCCGAAATCGATCACTTTGCAGATGTGGTCGCGGGGCGTGCTGCGCCGTTGGCAGGCCTGGATGATGCGCAAGCGGCTCTGGTACTTGCGGAGGCCGCAGCCGAGTCCGTTCGAAGTGGGGAGTTGGTACGGGTTTGATGGAGGGGGATGTATGGTAACAGTCGGACGCTTGCTTGCCGCCGCGCTCCTCGGGCTTGCAATGACAGCCTGCCAGAGGGGGGCTGGTGAGGAACAGATAGTCGTCAGCATCAGCAACCTGTCCGCGCCCTACATGGTCATGATGGGGCGTTATTTCGAGCAGGTAGCAAAATCCGAAGGACTCTCAGTCGTCATCATGGATGGACAGGGTGACTCAGCCAAGCAAACGGCCGATTTGCGCGCGGCAGATGTGCGGGGCGCTAAAGCCATCATCGTGGCGCCAAACGACAGTAGGGCGCTCGCGTCCGCGGTCGACACCCTCCAATCCGATGGCATCACGGTAATCGCTGTCGATCGGCGCCTCGAGGGGACGCAGAAGCCCGTTGCCTATGTTGGTGCTGACAATGTGGAGGGTGGGCGGTTGCTCGGACAATGGGTGGTCCAGAGCTTTCCCCGCGGCGCCCGGGTCGTTCTGATCACCAACGACCCCGGTAGCAGCTCTCAGATCGATCGCTCGGAGGGCGTTCACTCGGGTCTGGAGAAAGGCGGCACTGCATTTCAGATCGTTGCCGAGCAGACGGGTAACAGCTCGCGTGACCAGGCGCTGACGGTCACACAGAACATTCTGACTGCATTGGGTCCCAACACCCCGGATGTGATCATCTGCCTCAACGACGATATGGCGATGGGATCACTGGAGGCTATCCGCGCGGCGCGCATTCCCAATGGCACCATCAAGGTCCTCGGGTTCGATGCGACACCGGAGGCATTGTCGCGAATCCGATCGGGTGAGATGGCAGCGACCGTAGAGCAGAATCCTGCCAAGCAGGTGCGTGCAGCGATCGAGCAGGCGTTGGTGGCGCTTCGAGGCCATGGTGTGGCCCGGTCCGCCTCGCTGCAGCCCACCCTCATCACCGCGGCCAATCTGCAGGTCGCCGAACGGGTCGCGGAAGCGAAGTGACGCGGCAGGCAACTCACCTGCGCGATTACAGTCTGCTCGGCCCGGAAGGGCGCGCAGCGGCGGAATCCGGGCTCGTCAGTGCTGTCTGGTACAGCCCGCCGATTTCCCGCAAACGCCTCGGCGAGTTGATGAAAAAGCGCAATGGGCCGGCTTTGCGCGATACTGCGATCTGGATTGCGCTGTTGATTCTGTCGGGGTCGGCAGGCGTTTGGTTGTGGGGCAGTTGGCTCGCGATAATTCCGTTCACCCTCTATGGGCTGTTGTACGGCTCAGCAGGTGATTCGCGCTGGCACGAGTGCGGCCACGGAACAGCGTTCAAGACACGTTGGATGAATGACGCTGTCTATCAGATCGCATGTTTCATGATGCTGCGCGAGCCTCGCGTCTGGCGTGCGAGTCACGGGCGGCACCATGCGGATACCATCATCGTGGGCCGCGATCCCGAGATCAACTCCATGCGGCCACCCGACTTCCTGGCGCTGGCCCTCAATCTGTTCGCATTGAAAGGGGGCCTGACGGCACTCGGCCACATCATGCTGCACGCGACCGGCCGCCTGACGGCAGCGGAAGAAACCTTCATTGCCGAGCGATGGTGGCCGCAGGTCTACCGGATCGCCCGTATCTGGGTTGTCATCTTTGCCGGCGTCATTGCGGTGTGCGTTGTCCTGCACAGCATCCTGCCCGCGATGTTGGTCGGCTTACCGACTTTCTACGGCGGATCCCTGACATTGATTTTTGGGCTGACTCAACACGCCGGTCTGGCTGAGGACGTGTTGGATCATCGCCTGAACAGCCGTACCGTGTACATGAATCCGATTTCGCGGTTCATTTACTGGAACATGAACTACCACCTGGAGCATCACCTCTTTCCCATGGTGCCCTATCACGCATTGCCCCAGTTGCATGCGCTGCTGAAGCCGCATTGTCCACCTGCCTATCCCAGCCTCGCTGCGGCTTATCGGGAGATCATCCCGACGTTGTGGCGACAGAGCCGGGATCCTCGATATTGCGTTGTGAGGCCGCCGCCGCCGCACAGAGAAATCTGACAGCACGGCTGCTCAATTGCGCAGAGCATACTCTGCGCGTGGGGCATGGCCGAACATGGCTTTGTAGGCGCGACTGTCACGTCGAGCCGACCCTTTCCTGCGAGCTGCCGAACCTTACACAGTAGCAGCAAAGCCTCTCCAACAGCTTCGCGAATCTTTTGCTCACTCCTGCGCGACCCAGGCGTTGATTGAAGCGGCGCTCGCAGAGGAGGTCGCGCTGCCCGATACTGCGATACTCGTCGGGCCTGGGGGGCTTCCGTCCTGCCAGGTGTAATTGCTCTGGTTCCAGACGTATCCCTGATTCCAGGCATACCCTTGATTCCAGGCATATCCCTGGTTCCACGCGTATCCCTGGTTCCAGGTGTAACCTTGATTCCAGGCGTAGCCGCTCGAGTTGGCGATGTAGAAATTTCCGCTGGAATCCTGCCGTGCGGCGCCGCCGTAGTGTTGCGTCCCAGCAAGGTCCTGAGCGATGTTGAGACCGCTATTCGCGCAGCCCTGAGTTGTGGCGTAGCGTGCGTCGTAGGCGTTCACGAGGCCCGCGCCCTGTTGGAAGACGCTGTAAGCGAGGTGTCCGACCGGGTTCACGGCCGGTCGCGCGGAACTCATCAATTTGCACTTCACCTGGTTGGGAGTGAGCCCGGGCTGTGCCTGCAACAGGAGGGCGACGACTCCGCTCACGACAGCCGCCGACTGAGAAGTGCCCGACATCGTGAAGTAGCTGCCACTGTTCTGATAGGTCGGGTGTTGCTGCGCGATCTGCGCGTAGGTCGGCATCAGAGACCACAGATGTCCGCCGGGGGCCACGATATCGGGTTTCACGAAACCCTCGTAGGTGGGTCCAGCGGCCGAAAACGAAGCCAGCCGATCGTCAGCCGGAATATTCGGCGTGTAGTTGTCGGTCATCGCGCCGACCGTGATGATGTACGGCACGTTGCCGGGTGCAGTGATTGTTTGCGGCGCGGGGCCCGTATTTCCGGCGGAAGCCACGACGACGATGCCAGCCTGCCAAGCCTTCATGACTGCCTGATTGAGAGGATCTTCCCAGTACGGCGATCGGGGCTGCGCGCCTAACGAAAGATTGAGCACGCGGATGCCGTACAGTGTCTTGTTCTGTACGATCCAACCGATCCCTCGAATGACGGACGAGTAAGTGCCCTGACCGTTGGCGTTGAAGGCTTTTACCGAGACCAGGTTGGCATCTGGAGCAACCCCGAAGTAGTGGCCGTCGGCGGTCGTCTGCCTGTTGAGCATGATGCCGGTGATGTGCGAGCCGTGGCCGCTGTCGTCTGTGCTCGTGCTGCCCATTCCGAGCAGATGCGGGCTGGCGATACCCGTTGTCGCGTCGTACTGTGCAAGTACCCGGCCCAGCCCGAGCGAGTTTGTATCCACCACGCTGTTCTTCCAATAGCCGGTGTCCAACACCGCGATTGTGACCAGCGTGCCCTTGACACCCTGGGCGTGCAGGCGATCTGCGGAGATTGTCTGCGGATAAGCCGTTCCGGTGGCGTACACCGAGTCATAAACGATCTGCAGGCTGTCAATGTAGACCGCGGGGGGCGCCAGGATCCCTTGCAGGAGATTGGCGCTCGAGTTGGTGGCGAAGCGGACGTTCGTATCAGCGCTGATGAACCTCGCGAGATCGTAGCTGACGGGTTGGTGGACTTTGTCACTACCGGCGCCCTGGATGCGGCCGACTTCGAACCAGGCCGAGCCGCCGTCCTTGCGGGCCTGGACGGAGACGAAGTCACCCGCCCCCAGCGATTGACGCTGGGCGTTGAAGCTGAGCGTTGCATGCATAGCACCGGGGGGAAGGGCCGCGCTGCGAGCGAGAGCTCCTCCGTGTCCTTTCAAGGACAGCTTTCCTGTGCCGATCAGACCGGCCAACACGACAGGCTGAATGGCAATGTTGCCGGTCGCGGGCTGACCGTCATCTCCAGACTCGATCCAGGACGTTGCCCACTGATGGTCTCCGTCGTTGTTGTTCCAACTCGCCGTGGTGAAATTGTCCCGGACGTTCGAGGTCGGTGGGGCGTCGGCGGACGCTGTGGCGAGCTTCACTTGCGCATCCGGGATGATATGCAGCTCTGCGTTCCTACCTGCGAGCGTTGCACGCTGCACGTCAGTCAGTCGCGCTGCGACCGCGTTGATGATTGGCAGGTCGCCGGTCACCTCCCCGCCGACCGTTCCGACGGCGCGGCGGGCGTCGCCCGAACTGCCAGCCTCGATAATGTAGCCGGATGCGTCCGCGCCGACAGCCGATTGCACGCGCGACGAGCCGCTCACAGCAGCTATCGACAGGGCCGCTGTGAGAATCGCAAGGGTCCCGACCGTATTTCGAACCAAGCTCATTTGCTCGCCCTATGACCGTTGACTATGAGCCCATTGAACGCCTCGTGGGCATGAGGTGGGCATGTGTCGGTAGGGTGCGACACCGTGAATTAGTGAGTGATAGTGCAAATAACGCAGAGGTCATGTTGCAGCGCGCGAGGCGAGGCTTCAGCCCACCGAAGTGGCGGCAATGTCCGAAAGTACGTCCGTGGAATCGGCAGGCGAGGTCAGGGACAATTCGGATACCGGCTTTGGCAACCCAAACAGGGGGCCCATGGCCTGCTCGCAGCTGCACTCATACAGAAATTCCAGTTGGGAGCGCTTTGTAACGCCCATCGCGACGCACTTGAGGCCAAAGGCGCGTGCGATCGAGACTGCAGAGATGCACACGGCGCGGGCGCCGCCGTCCTGTTCGATGTTCTGTATGAAAGCCGGCGCGATCTTGACTCCATCCAGAGGTAACGAACTCAGCTGCGCAAGCGCAATGCCGTCTGCGCCAAAGTTCTCGAGAAATACGCGTGCACCGCGCTTGCGAAGTTCGCGCAGCTGGCTGCGCACGCGGCTGCCTGACGCAAGGGTCTTGAGATCAATGTCAATATCCAGGCGTGACAGACTGATGTCATTACCGGCCGCTGCGGCGGTGACGTCGTCGATCAGAGTCGCCGTGTCCATTGCCTGACGAGTCAGTTTTATCGCCAGGCTGAGCCGCGTGTTGCCGCGCTGGCTCAGGAGTGCGAGGTCGCGACACCCTCGTCGCAGGATCCATCGATCGAGCGAAGATCGCAGATCCAACGCATCGAGTAGTGGCACGAACTGCATGGGGGCTACAGGGCCGCACATGGGATGAATCCAATTGAGCGACGCCGCGACTGCGACCGTTCGACGACCGATGAGCTCCATGATCGGTGCGTATTCGAGGGAGAATTGCTCCCGTTCGACCGCCCACCGCAATTCGCGCTCGAGATCGGGTTGGGAGATCGATTCCACCGCGGCCGTGTCCGAACACGTGGCCACCTGGCTTTGTCCTCCCGATCGGTGTGCCTCCAGGATCGCGCCTCGTGCGCGGTCGAGCAGGGTCTCAGGCTCGTGCCCATCGTTGGGAAAGAGGGCGAGGCCGATGATCGGGTTGAGCTGATGGCGTCGTCCGTCGACCTCGATCGCTTCGGCCAAAGTTCTGCGGATCTTTTCGGCCGCGCGCGCCGCGGTCTCGTGTCCCTTGACCTCTTCGATCAGCACCGCCAACTGATCGGACTCCAGCTGTGTTGCGCGCAGGGGCCGACCGAGATGCAACTTCTTACTGTAATCGATGGCGCTGACGCGCTCGAGGGCGGCGATGAGCAGCAGGCGGCCGAGCGGTGCACCAAAGCTCTTCACGATGGCGGGCAGATCGTCGAAATGGATGATCGCCAGGGCAACTTGCGTTTCGCGAAGACGCGCCCTGTCGATGGCGTCGCAGAATTTTTTAGCAAATACAGCGCAATCGGGCGGCTCGCGCATTGCGTTGAGCTCGGCGATCGATGACTCTGATTGCGCCTGCGCGCCGTCGGCGCGCACTCGTGCCACCATCAGCACGCGATCCACTCCCTGCGGATGCACGCGTACATCAATACGACGATTTTCGTGTGAGAAATGACCGTCTGCCTGAGCGCGGCCTTTGAGCGCCCGCCGTATGAGCTTCGCAAGCTCGGCGGCCACTGCTGCAGTCCACAGATCGCTGAGCCTCTTGCCACGTAGCGCACCCGGCCGCGCGGGGACACCGAGCTCACGGCCACCGAGGTTGCTCATGATCAGGCCATCACGCCTCACTACCATCGTGAGGTCCGGAAGCGCCTTGATGAACGTGTCGCTGAGATCGGTCATGGCCTGTTAAGTTCCTTCATTTGCGGGTGTTGGCAGGCGACGGCTTTCTTAGAAGCAGCTCGACAGTTTCACCATCCGCCGGGGTGGAGCGACGGACGTCGACATAACGGTTGCGCTCGGCGGAATCCAGATCGCGTGCGGCCAGGGTTTCGAGGCCGGGAACATTGACCGCGTGGTGTGTACCACAGCAGCCGACCCAGGCATTGCGCGTCGCCTTCGCACGATAGAGGTTGGCGTCTGCGACGCTGAGTACTTTTTCCCATCCGCGGCTGGGAAATGTGCCGGGTATAAACGGATAGAGCGCGAAGCCGATCGAGCAACTGGTTCTGCCGTCGACCGTCCCGCCCACTTTGAAGCGGCGCTTAGAGACCGAATGGCGGATGCGCTCGGCGATGGCCGCGGCACCCTCCAGATCGGATACTGCGTGCACAACGACAAACTCGTCGCCACCCCACCGAACGACCTTATGGCTTGCGCGGACGCATTCATTGAGAATCGAGGCTACTTCGATGAGCAGCCGGTCCCCCGCCTCATGGCCGTGTTGATCATTAATCGGTTTGAGACGGTCGAGATCGACGAGTAGTAGCGCAAGCAGGGAACTGTCTGCGTCACGCCGGGTATTGCGACTTAGCCCTGCGATCAGGGCCGGCATCGCATCATCGAGCGATCGGCGGTTACCGAGGCCCGTCAGGGCGTCGGTGAAACTCACTTCTTCGAGCGTGGAGTTGGCGCGCAACAACTCCGAATTGCGGCCTGCAAGGTCGCGGGTTCGGTCAGCGACTTCCCGCTCGAGTTGACTACGATAACTTTCGACACGCGCCAGTGCCCGGCGCTGGCACAGCCACGCTCCATACACCAGTAGTGCACCAACCAGTGCGTACAACGTGTACGCCCACCAGGTTTTCCACGGTGGAGGGTCTACGTCGAGCGCGAGCCTGAGGCCGTCTGTGTTCCAAACTCCGTCCGCGTTGGCTGCTCGGACGTGCAGCGTATATTGCCCGCCGGGCAAATGGGTATACGTGGCGCTGCGAAGGGACCCCGCCGTGTGAATCCAGCTTCGATCGAAGCCCTCGAGCCTATATTGAAAAGAGTTGGCGCCGGGCGCTGCAAAGTCGAGCGCGGCGAATTCGAACGTGATCACATCATCCCGGTAGTTGAAATGGAGGTTGTGCAGTTGGTTGTACGAGCCGTCCGAGCGCATCGGCCGGCCGATCTTCAATATCGTCGTGAGCGCGACCGGCGGCGGAATGCGGTTGAACTGCAATCGATCCGGATGGAAGACATTGTAGCCATTGGCACCTCCAAACAGCAGGCGGCCGTCGCGCATGCGGTAATGGGCCCCAAAGTTGAATTCGTCGGCTTGCAGTCCGTGGCTGCGGTGGTAGCTGCTTATGCTGCCGGTGCGCGGGTCGAGACAGGCTAAACCATGGTTGGTACTGAGCCACAGGCGTCCCGAGGAGTCTGCGAGGATGCCGTACACAGTATTGTTCGGCAATCCGTTTGCCTCCGACACGTTGGAAAGTTCGATGGCCCCATTTTCACCTGCACTCACCGTCGCGCGATCCAGGCCGCCGCCGCGTGTTCCGATCCATACGCTACCGAACGCATCGATGTACAACGCGTATACGGTGTCTGCACTGAGGGAGCGCCGGTCCTTGAAATTGTGGCGCAGCCGGATGAGGTCCCCGCTGCGGGGATCGAGGATGTTGAGACCGCCGCCGTCCGTGCCGGCCCAGATGCGTCCGGATCGATCTTCAGCGAGCGCGGTAACGCGTCCGTTCGAAAGTCGAGTCGGATCATCGGCGTCGGGCAGGTAGGTGTGGAACGAGGTGGCGCCACGGTCGAGCCGCGACAAGCCACCACCGTACGTGCCGACCCAGATGCGTCCCTTCGAATCCTCGAGCAAAGACATCACTCCCACGGCTGCGAGTGAGCCGGGGTCAGTTGGGTCGTGGCGAAAGTGCGTCGTCGCGTGTGTGCCGGCCGAGATTCGGTCGAGACCTCCGCCCATGGTGCCGACCCATACGCTGCCACCGCGATCGGTCATCAGCGCCATCACCCGATCGTCGGTGAGACCCCCTTCACGGGGATCGTTCGCTCGCAGTGTCAGGGCGCGACTGCCGCTGGGGTCGAGCGCAGTCAGCCCACCGCCGAACGTTCCGATCCAGAGGCGGCCTTCGCGATCCTCCGTAAATGACATGATGTTGCGACTCGCGAATCCCTCTTGGGCGTCGGCCAGGCGATGTCCGAACGACCACGAGCGGGGATTCCATTTCGCGATACCGCCGAATTTGGTGCCTACCCACAGAAGGCCGCTGCGATCCTCGAAGAGGGACACGACGTGATTGTCGGGCAGGCTCTCGCTGTCGCGTGGATCGTTGCGATAAGTGTCGAACGCACGATGCTCCCGATCGAAGCGAGCGAGCCCGTCGGTCGTTCCGATCCAGAGGCGGTGTTCGCGGTCTTCATAGAGAGCCTCGATTGAGGCCCGCGGCAGCGAATGGGGATCGTTCGCAGTGGCGCTGAATTGCACAGTTGCACCGGTGTGCGGATCAAAGCCCTCCAGGCCTGAGTCCGTGCCCATCCAAATCGTGCCCCTGAAGTCTTCGAGCAGCGCCCGGACCCTCGACCGGCCCTGCTGCCGGTCCGCCTGTTCGCTCAGCCGGTGGTGTCTGAAGCTCGTGGTGGCCGGCTCCAGCACATCAACACCATTGTCCGTGCCGATCCACAAGCGGCCGGCGCGGTCCTCGAGAATGGCGAGAATGGAATTGTCGATGAGGGATGTAGGGTCGCTGTCCGAGTGTTTGAACCGCCGCAGCAGGGAGGTCGCCGGGTCAAACATGGCAAGACCACTATCCCGCGATCCGATCCACAACCGCCCGTGCCGGTCGGTATGCACGACGCGGACACGGTCCAGCCCGTCAACCCCGCCCGCGTGCGTCGCTGAGTCCAGCGCGGTGAATCGTCCGAGCGCCGGATCGCGCCACACGACGCCGCCGCCATCGGTTGCGACCCAAAGCTGACCCGCGGTGTCAAAGTGTAAGTCGGCAATGAAATTGTTCGGAACGCTGCCCGGATTGGCCAGATCGTGCGTGAAATGTTGAAACTGGTAGCCGTCGTAGCGGTTGAGGCCGTCCTCGGTGCCAATCCATAGGAACCCGGACGCGTCCTGCGCGATGACGTTGACCGCCTGCTCGGACAGTCCCTCGTCGAGCCCGAGACGATCGAAGCGCATCGGACTCGCAGCCTCCGCCGTGGTGGCCGCGAACAGCAGGGCAGCCAAGGCGGGGCAAGCTGGCGCGAGCTTGCGGCAGTGCCGTGCGTCAATCATAACTTGCGGATCTGCCAGGTGAGTTGATTTCGCAGTTCGCCGATTCGCCGCTCAATGCTGCGAATCAGTCCGGTGATCCGCGACGTATTCAGAACGATCGTGGCTGAGCAAAGGGGACAGCTCATATCGCGGTGCACCTTGAGCCAGCCGATCGCTGTTAGAGCCTGCGTGCCGCATCTGCCGCAGTCGATCGGTAATTCATGGGTGTTGACTATGTCCAACAGCGCGTTTGCGTCTGCTATCGTTACGTCGACTGGCATATTCTCCATTCCCTGCCGCTTCGCCGTCCGGCCTCGTGTTAATACAACACAACGATGTCGTTAATATGTAACCGTTACGGTAATTGAGTCCGTGTAGGTCCCAGCTGCCCGATCCTGCCCGGCGGGGATGCGGCCGTAAACTGTGTAATTCACGTTGTCCGATCCGACGATCAGAAAAGGATTCGCACTGACCAGGCTCGTGCCACCGGTGCCATCGCCCCACACGCTGGTATGCGCGGCCGATGTGTACAGGTTGTAACTCAGAGAGTTTGTCCCACTGCGCATCTGCCGCGCGCCGTAGTTGCCGCTGGAACCGCTGTTCAGAGCAATCGTCCAGCTGACAAACAGACCTATGAGCAATACCTGGCATGAGACGGTGATTGTCCCGGTAGCGTCGTTGGGAGAGCCGGACAGCGGACTGTAGGTGCCGAAGGTGACGGCGGTCGCCGAAACGTTGCAGCTCTGCAGGAGCGCGAATGCATCATTGGACTGCACCAGCGCTGCACAACTCGCGAGGACCACGCCAATGTGATGGGGACGTTTCACTGTATTCTCGAACATTGCGCAACCAGGCGGACGGAGGGATTGCGCCCAACGGGCAGCCGCGCGCGGCAGCTCCCGGTGGGCCAGGTGACTACGGCATCCACGGCTTTCTTCAGTACAGGGATCTGGGCAAGTCCTTGCCTTCCCACTGGGAAGTCGTGGCCACCGAGGTTGATGTATGCACCGGCCGGTACTGGTTCTGCGCCATTCATTTGCAACACGATGGTCTCGCTCGCGGCGGCCGCAACAGGGAATCGCGCTTGCACCACGCCACGGGAGTACGACCTCACCACGAGCGAATCGCCAGAGACGATCGCGGTGAGCGGCAGATCTTCAGGTGTGAAAGTGATGACGTTATCCTCGAAGGGTCGCAGTCCCACGACCAGAATTCGCCCGAGATCGTCAGTTCGACCGACAGGCTGACCGTCGTGTAGCACCCGCACGCCGGACAGATCCGGCAGCTCGACCAAAGCTGCGGGGCCTGAGAGAGTTTGTCCCAGCCAGGGCTTGCCGGCTGCCCACAGCAGGCTCCCCTGCCATGCGAGCGTGGCCGTCTTACTGCCGCCCGTGGAGTCGAGTTCCCCGGTTGCGACCCCAAATGCCGAGCGCGCCTGGACCCTCACTCCATCGCTGTCGGTCCTCCCACGCGCGCTTGCGACGTCCCAACCCCAGCCTGAGTCTGGCGGTGCCGCAGTGCCGACGCGTGCATCAACAGTTGCCGCGCCGTTGTCACGCGTCACGCTGACCGAGGCAGTCGTTCGCCCCCCTAGGAAGCGTGTGAACGTAAGCCCGGCAATCACGTCGTTGGAGTCACCGCGCGTGCGGGATATGAACATGCTGAGCGCGCCGGATTCTCGCAAGGTCATGTTGTAGCTCAGAGTATTCGCAGCCGTGGTGGTGGCGCCGTATGAAGTACGCCGGGCATAGATGAGCGCGAGCGACCCGAATCGAGACAATCGCGTCGAAGCCTGTGCCGCCCATTCAGTGTGCAGGCGTATGTCCTGCGCGCTGCTACCGAGCTCGACGAAATCGGAAGACGCATTGCGCAGATGTATGCCGAATCGGCCGAACCGAAAGATCGAATCAACGCCCGCGTCGAGCGCGGTGCCGGTGCCTTGCGCGGAGTGGCTCACGGCCGGCGTGAAATCCGCAGTGACACTGGATGCCAATCTCAGCGCAACACCGCCACGAGCCGTGAATTGATTCGGCAGTATTTCTGCCGAAACGTTGTAAGTCGACCAGTCGTTCTGCCCATGCCGAACGGATGCACTCAGGAACGACGACCCATAGTCGAAGTTTGCGAGACCATAGTTTTGCCGCACCGCTCCCGCGGCGAAATCTGTGACGGAGAGTCCCGGCGACAGCAACTCCGGACTGACGAGGTAAGGGACGGATAGCACTTGATCGCGACCTAAGAGATCGCGCGTGTGAATTTCGACATCGCCCTGTCCGACAGGGACAGGTATGTTGCGTAGCTCAAATGGACCTGGGTTGATCGTGGTCCGTTCCAACAGCGACTGGTTGACGTACAGATCGATACTCGACGGCACCGCAGCGGTCCCACTCAGGGCCGGCAAAGCATAGGGAGTGAGGTTGGGTTGGGTCGTGTAGTCCGTCGCCCAATGGATACCGCTGAATCGCACTGCCTGGCCGAGTGTGCCCGGGATTGTGATGCTGTCACCGACGGTCAGGCGTGCCGTCTGCTCCGGCCAGTCCAGGAGCAAAGCCGTATCGAGCCGGCACCAGATCGGCGGGGATTCCAGGCCTGTGGCCGCTTTGACTGCACCCGATTCATACGTCGCGAGCCAACTGCTTGCCAATGACGCGCGGCCCAGACTCGTACCGACTTCGAAGTGACCCGAATAGTCCTGGATTCCCGCCTGGCCCCGCTCACCGAACAGATCGTAGTCCACAAAGAACGCCGGCAGTCCGTTGTCGGGAGTGCTCGCGCGTCGGCGTCCTTGAATGAGCTGAGCGGCGAAAAGAGTTGGATCAGCGTCAATCTCGAGGTGCGTCTCACTCGAGTCGAGCCGCGCACGTAGTTTCGGGATGTTGTCGATCCGTACGCGGGTACGTGTGCCTTGCGACTTCGCGGTCACGCCAGGCACAATCAGTCGCCAGGCGCTCACGTCAGTGCTTCGCACGAACAACGCGCCCTGCCCATCGACTCGCAGCAGGGCAAAGTCCGGGAACGGCACGCCGTTGATCGTGACTTCGACCCAGAATTCCCGCCCCGCATCGGTCGCGGCGGCGACCCTTCTCGTAAGTCCTGCGGCCACGGCGAGCATGCACAGCAAGAACGCGGTACGCCGCGCCCGAGTCGATTGCCGGAGCTCGACCCTGGTGCTTTCCCCCACGAGTGATGATCCCGGCCGCTCAATTGGGGTGCGCGTCGACAAGCATCCCGGCAGCGACTGGCGGCAGGGTGATCGTGCGATTTTCCGTGGTCAAACGCAGCTCTGTGGCGCGACTCGAAACCGGCGCGCAAACCTCGGGACGTAGCGTGCGCCACGCTCCGGCGAGCACGTAATCAGGTGCGGCGGATTCCCACAGTACCTCACCGTTCGCCGCGAGCAATTCAGCGTGTATTACATGATCGTGGTGTTGGGAGGTGTTCGTGATCAACACCCTTTCGCAACCCTCAGTCCCTGGACGCGCACTCCAACTGAGTGCCGTCTGCGCAATGATTCCAGTGGCGGCCGGTTCATTGGGTGCTGCAAACACAGGAACACTGACGCGTACGGCGAACCGCAGACCGGTCGACGCGACGAAGGTGGGCACCACCTCCCCGACAATGACGCGATAACTCTGTTCGGCGTCGACGCTGTTGGGCTCGCGAAGTCCCACACGCACTTTTTGTGTCTCACCTGGGGCCAACGTCATGATCAACGGGGTCGCTATCAGTTCAGGTGTAGGTTCGAGCGACTCGTCGCCGGCATCCTGTTTCCAAACCAAGGTATCGACCTGTGTCAGCGTGGCTGTGTCCCCGGTGTTTTGGACCTCGAGCACTGCGACCGGATGCCGCGGGGACAAATCGATCCGAGTCGGGCCGACGCGCAGGGAACCTGCGATCGACGCAAGGGGCAATACGGCCAGGGCAATTCCGAGCTGCAGTGCGCGCGCTTTCATGGCTAGTACGTGACGGTAACGGTGATGGTGCTGGTATAGGTGCCGGGGGGCTTGTCCTGGGCGGTTGCTATGTCACCGTAGACCGTTAGCGTGCTCGCGGTGAGCAGACCAGATCCCGTTCCGGCGACCGTAAACGTCGAGCCTGAACCATCACCCCAGACCTGCGATCGCGCGGAATCGCGAAACAGGTTGTAGTTGAGCGTGTTGGCGCCGTTCGCGATGGTGCGCGTCACGAAGCTACCGCCACCCGACCCGATATTGAGCGCCGCGGTGTAAGGTGTGCCGGCCGTGCAGAACACGCTTACGGTGGAGGAGCCGTTCAGGGCAGTGGCGCTTGTAGGGTCGTACGCACCAAAATTGAGTGTTGTCGCCGTCACGTTGCAGGACGCGTTGATCACGGCTTGCACTGTGAACGTATTGGTGACGATCGTTGCCGCAACGGGGGTACTCGCGAGGAGCACTCCAGCTAGGCCGGCGAAGATGGTCAGCGCTGGAATCGACCTGGATCGATCCCGTGAATGCGTTTTGCGCGCGCCGGTATTCATCTATTCCTCCATTTCAACTGTGGACGTTACGTACAGACTGAATGTGTGACCGTAGATCCCGGAGAACGTTAATCCTCGGCCCGAGGTTCCATAGTACCTGGAGGGCCAGGCGATGGAGTCGGCGGCAGTGCCGTCCCCGGCTCGCGCGCTGCAAGGCAACATTGCAACTAACACTGAACCGACGGCCAGCAAAGGGATTGTTGCAGCGCGCACGGACTGCGCCCGCCATCTGCGATTCTGCTCACGCATCATTCCCCCTCCCTCTTTGTGCAGGCAGACACCGAAGCGGCTTGCATCCGGTGCAACAGTCAAATGACACAAGTAGCGTGCGCAGATTAGAGGACTATCAGCTTCTTCGAATCGACTGACATCACGCAGGGCTGTTGGGAAAGTGTGATTCTGTTGGCATATGTATGTCGCATCGCGGACACGAAAGTGAATGGCAAACGGGCTCATGTGCCTAAAACACGTTGCCAACTCGCTGTTCGTATCGATTTGAGCGAAAAGAGCGGCGCACCAATGAAAAACTGTGATCAGTGATGACAGGCCGTGTCAGTGCATGAATAGCTGTCGGGGTGGTTGATACTTGGCACGGGAACCAATAGGGATAATACTGTTTGTGGATTTTCGCGCGACCAATGTGACGTAATCGGGCGTTGCTGCGCAGTTGGTGGCTGATGATTCACCGAACGTTCGGTACACGACGCTGTCGGTGGGAGCCATAGCCGCTGCAATGAGATCAGTAGAACAGTTTGATTCCGCGGAACCGGATGTTTCGTATGCGCTGCTCGCGAGCGAGGCTCTGTTCCATGCCTGCGTTGAAAACTCCCCAGCGGGACTCTTCCTCTGCGACGCGTCCGGCGCATACATCTATACCAATGAACGGTGGCAGAAGACTTACGGACTCACCTTCGCTCAAGCATTGGGCGGTGGTTGGACCAAAGCGCTGAATCCTGATGAAGCCTCGGGGGTGTACCAGGAATGGCAGCAGGCAGTAGCGATTGGCCGTGAGTACGACTGCGAGCACCGAATCCTTCGTAAAGACGACACGGTGACATTCGTCCGAGCGCGTGCACGCGCGATCCGTGATAGCGCGGGCGGGATTGAAGGATTTGTCGGCAGCGTGGCCGATATTACCGACCGGTGTCATGCGCAGCGCGCTCTGTTCGCGGAGCGACGGCGATTGGCTCATGTCATAGAAGGTACGCAAGCGGGCACGTGGGAGTGGAACATCCAAACCGGCGAGATGCGTTTTAACCGACAGTGGGCTCGTATTGTTGGCCACACGCTGGAGGAGCTGTGCCCCGTTTCGATGCAAACGTGGCTGGAGCGTGCGCATCCTCGGGATCGCGTGCGCTCCAATCGAATCCTCGAGCGCCACTTTGCGGGAGCCTGCCCTGCCTACGAATGCGAAGTCCGACTTCGCCATCGAGAGGGAAACTGGATCTGGGTTCTCTCCCGCGGTCGCGTGCAAACATGGACTGAGGATCGCCGACCCGAGTGGATGTTCGGTGTGGATGTCGACATCACCGCGCTCAAGAACCAAGCGGATGCGCTTCGCAGGACGCAGAACTTTTTGGACCGGACGGGCCAGGTAGCGGGTGTTGGTGGGTGGGAATTTGATCTCGTCTGCGGCGAGATCGTGTGGTCTGATGAGACCTGCCGCATTCACGCAGTAGCGCCTGGGTATCGGCCGGCGCTCGAGGAGGTGATCCGCTTCTACACGCCGGAAGCGCAGCCGATAATCCGGGCCGCCTTTGAACGTGGCATGGCAGAGGGACTGGGCTGGGACTTGGAGCTTCCGTTGCTGCGGGCGAACGGGCAGCGGATCTGGGTGCGAGCGGTCGGGACGGTTGAGCTGGAGAACGGCCGGCCCGCCCGACTCGTCGGTGCATGCCAGGACATGACAGACGCACGGCAGCTGAGAGTCGATTTTGGCATGCAGCACGAGTTGTTGCGTATGACGCTGCAATCTGTTGGCGACGCCGTGATTACGACCAATTCCCAAGGAGAGATCGCCTGGCTCAATCCGGTGGCGGAGCGACTGACGGGCTGGGCCAACCAGGAGGCGAAAGGTCTTGCTCTGCAGCAGGTATTCCAACTTGTCGACGAGGAATCCCGTGAGCCGGTCGCAACTGCGCTGGCCGATGGCGTCGAACGGGGCAGCGTCGCCTGCCGGATCGATCACGGACTGCTGATTTCACGCCACGGTGCCGAGTTTGCCATCGAGGATTCGGTTTCGCCCATCCGCAGCGACGAAGGCGAAACGCTGGGCGCAGTGGTCGTGTTTCGGGACGTGACCGAGCAGCGTCGCCTGTCAGGTGAGAACCGCTATCGCGCGATCCATGACGCGTTGACCGGTCTGGTGAATCGGGTGGAGTTCGAGAACCGTCTGCGCGAAATGTTACAGATGGCCCGAGAAGAGCACAGCGAGCACGCACTGCTCTATATTGACATCGATCGGTTCAGGTTGGTCAACAGTGCGTGCGGTCACTCGATTGGTGACGAGTTGCTGCAGCAAGTCGCAAGACTACTCGCGGAGGCAACCCGTGAGCAGGATACGCTCGCCCGTATCGGCGGGGATGAGTTCGCGATCATCCTGGATGAGTGCTCTGCCGCACAGGCGAAGCAGGTGGGTGAGCGTATCTGCGACGATCTGGACACCTTTCGCTTCGTCCATGATGGCCGGAACTTTCGGATTGGGGCGAGCATCGGCCTGGTGACGGTGGACAGTCACTGGCCAACGATAGCGCCGATCATGCAGGCGGCCGATAGCTCGTGTTATGCCGCCAAGGCGGGCGGCCGCAATCGCGTCCACGTGTGGCTTGATTCCGACACGGGAATTTGTAAGCGCGGCCGGGAAGCGCAGTGGGCCATGCGGATCGAGCAGGCGCTGGACCATGATCGGTTCGTGCTCTATGCCCAGCGCATCGAAGCGCTGGGCGCCGGTACATCCGGTATCTGTGCCGAGGCATTAATTCGCATGGTCGAGGAGAATGGTACCGTCGTGCTACCCGGAGAGTTTCTGCCGGCAGCTGAGCGCTTTCATCTTGCCTCGCGCATCGATCGGTGGACGCTGCAAAAGGCGATCACCTGGCTAAAGGTACTGCCGGATCTTCGTATAATGCAAAAACTCGCCGTGAATGTGTCAGGGCAATCGGTCGGCGATCGGGCCTTCCATCGATTCGCCTTCGAGGTATTGAGCGAGGCAGGGCCGCAAATCTGCGAACGAATCTGTCTGGAGATCACCGAGACTGCCGCAGTCACGCATATGGCCGATGCCGCGTTGTTCATCGCGCACGTTCGCGCGCTCGGAGTTCGGGTTGCCCTGGACGATTTCGGAGCTGGCGCATCGTCGTTCGGCTATCTCAAAAAGCTGGCGGTTGATTTCATCAAGATCGACGGACAGTTTATTCGTGACCTCGTCGACGATCCGCTCGATCAAGCCGCGGTTCGCTGCTTCGTGGAAGTGGCAAATGTACTCGGGGTCAAAACCGTGGCCGAGTTTGTCGATCAGCCACGAGTACTCGCAAAGCTGCGCCAGATGGGAATCGACTACGCGCAAGGGTTCTTGCTGCACCGCCCGGAACCCATCGACGGGCTGCTCGGGATTCGTTCTGTTGCTTCGGTTCGACATCTCGTGGAGGAATGACTGCACGTCGCGGCGCAGCTATATGTCGCACCGCCTCATGTGAGCTGGGGCGATCCCAACCCTGCTGCGCAGCCCCCCGAATTCGTCGAAGCCGGGCAGGGGTCACAGTTCGGGGGGGAGTGTACCGCGAATAGTGCGGTAGTCGGATTCGAATTGGAATCAATAGTCGCTACCATGACCTCATCGATCGCAACGGAAACAACCTGGCATGGCGGCTTCGAAAACCCCCAACCCACCCCTGCGCAAGTCCGATGACCCGGTCGGTCGCGAGTCGCAGATCACAGACGCAACCAACGCGCACCCAGCGGGTGGCATCGTTCACGATGAGCGCGGTAACGCCGTGTGGAAGTGGGGTGGGGATGCCGCCCGTTCGGATAGCACCTCGAGGGTGCTGAGGCGGCTCGAGGTACCGGATCTCGAGTTAGAGGGACAGGATGAGTCCGCACGGCTGCCGGACAAAGGTCGAGCGTCGATCAAGGGGCAGCCCGCGGCGAAGCAGCACAACGGCCCCAAGGGCCAGGCACGTGCGCCGATAATCGATGCGGGCGGAGGATACAACCCCTACAACCTGAGCGTGCCGGTGAAGAAACAGAGTGCTCCAAAAAAGCCCTTCCCGCCCAAGGGATCACGGGCACGCCCGCGCTGACACCGGCACGCAGGACCGCCTCGCAGCCAAGCGGGATGGTCTTCGGTGGTGGTGACGCCGCCGGGCGGATAACAGGCATTCTCGCGCCATCACCAGGATGCCGCGAATGTCGCTGGCGATCTTGGGCCCGCTCGGGCAGAGGGTGATTGGAGGCCTCTCACGGCTTGCGCGTTGCGCGCTGCATCGTTGAGTTTCTCCGACACGCGTCTCGGGACGCAGTTGCGCTTTCCGTACCATGGGGCGGCTATGCAGACGAGACGTCCCTTTGAACTGCTCGAACGCTCTGAGCTAACCCTGTTGATGAAGCTAGCATTTGAGGCGGCCTACTTCGCTCGCGGATTTAGCGCAAGGCTCGTCGGTGTCTACAGCGCGCTGGCAGCCCAGTGCGGTTTCGAATTGTGGTTGCGGGATCAGAACACGGCTCGCTGCGCCTCGCTGGGGGGCGAGGGCACCTCAGCTTGCCGCTCGTGACAAACGCTGACTTCCGCCGCTCGATCGCGAACGATCGGCCCTTTGCGCATCGCGGGCGAATTACGTGCGCCCGCGTGGTGCCCTCCGATCGAAGCATCAACACCACACCTGCATACCGACGATATTCAAAAGAGCCAAAGGATGTTCGGTTGCTGTGTGACGACCAGGGCGCTGGAACCCATTCAACTCGATGAACTGCGCTCGGTCGGTCTGCCCTTGCCTGCGGGCACCACCTGGACGTTGTGCGGCGGGCGAGGCAGTTTTCACTTCGCCTCTCCGGCAACTATCCACCGTCGAATTGGATTGCCAAAACAGGCGTTTGGTTTAGTCGTGGTGAATCGCCGCCTTCGAGCGGTAGGGATCCTCGGAGGGGTCGTACCCCTAGCTAGCTTACCAAAGCAATCTTCTGGTGCATCGGCAGCCTCGGCCGCTGTTACCGATCGTGCACGCCCATCCAGCCGGTCTTTGCCGCTCAAAAACCGGCATTCGGCATTGACCACTGCAGGCGCGTCCTGAAGACCTATCTTCGGGTCTTTTCCGGTTGCAACGAAGCCGGATAAGTGGCGCGTGAAGTGAACTAGAATTCGCAGGTCCAGCCGCCGCGGTATCCCTTGGAATTCTTCCTCGCGGGCCAGACATTGGGACTCGGTTGGGATCGGACCTGAACATGTGCAAAAAAGGTGGCTTAGTTGAGTGACGTAAGTATTGGAGAAATAAGCAAAAGACGTACTTTTGCCATTATCTCGCACCCGGACGCCGGCAAGACCACCCTCACCGAAAAGCTGCTGCTGTTCGGGGGTGCGATCCAGATGGCCGGAACCGTGAAGGGGCGCAAGGCAGCGCGGCACGCCACGTCTGACTGGATGCGCCTGGAGCAGCAGCGCGGAATCTCCGTGACCTCTTCGGTCATGCAGTTCCCTTATCGGGACTGCATCGTCAATCTGCTCGACACGCCGGGTCACGAAGACTTCTCCGAAGACACCTACCGGACGCTGACGGCGGTCGACTCGGCGCTCATGGTCATCGACTGCGCGAAGGGCGTAGAGGAGCGCACGATCAAGCTGATGGAGGTTTGCCGGCTGCGAGACACGCCGATCATGACCTTTATCAATAAGTTGGATCGCGACGGTCGGCAACCCATCGAGCTGCTCGATGAAATCGAGAAGATTCTGGGTATCCGCACCACGCCCATCACCTGGCCCATCGGGATGGGGCGCGAGCTGCGCGGCATCTATCACCTCCCGGAAGATCGCATCTACGCCTATTCGGCTGGCGAGAAGGGCAGGGTGGGTGAGAACCTGATTATCGACGGACTGGCCAGCCCTGAGGCCCGCGAATTTCTCGGTGATATGGCCCGTGCGTTCGACGGCGAGATCGAGCTCGTGAAAGGCGCCAGTGAGCCTTTTGATCCAGAGGAGTACCGGGCCGGCAAACAGACGCCGGTATTCTTCGGTTCGGCGGTCAACAATTTCGGCGTCGAGGAGCTGTTGGCTTCATTCGCGTTGCATGCGCCAGGACCGCTGCCGCGCACGGCGCGCGAACGTCTCGTCGAGCCGCTGGAAGATCACCTGACCGGGTTTGTTTTCAAGATCCAGGCCAACATGGATCCCATGCACCGCGATCGGATCGCGTTCATGCGTCTGTGCTCCGGTAAGTATTCACGCGGGATGCGTCTGTATCACACACGGTTGGCAAAAGAAGTTCGCGTGGCGGATGCGCTCACCTTCATGGCGGCGGATCGATCCGCGGCGGAGGAAGCGTTCGCGGGCGACATTATCGGCCTCCACAATCACGGCACGATCAACATCGGTGATACGTTCACCGACGGCGAGCGATTGACGTTTACCGGGGTGCCCAACTTCGCGCCGGAGCTTTTCCGACGCGCTGTGCTCAAGGATCCCCTGAAGATGAAGGCCTTGAGCAAGGGGCTGTCGCAGTTGTGCGAGGAGGGCGCCACACAGTTGTTCAAGCCGCTGCGGAACAATGATTTGATCCTCGGCGCGGTGGGGCAACTCCAGTTCGAGGTGGTGGCGTTCCGTTTGCAGGACGAGTACAGCGTGCAGTGTGTGTTCGACAACATCAGCGTTCACACGGCGCGTTGGATCACGGCGACGAACGAGCAGAAGCTCGAAGAGTTTCGCGCCAAGGCGTACGACAACCTCGCGTTGGACCACAGCGGGGCGTTGGTGTACCTCGCGCCGTCGAGGGTCAATCTGCAGTTGACCACAGAGCGCTGGCCGGACATCTCGTTCCACGAGACACGCGAGTACGCGAAGTGATTGCCGTCGCCCGCGCGCGCGGCCGGGCGTGGCCATATGGCGTCACCAGGGCGCGCCCCGAGCGGCGGGGACAGCCAACATGACCTCGACGGCCATGGACGCGGCCACCAAACGCGCGCGGCGAGTCCTGACTCGCCGCCCCGTCTTCGGCTGGGCAATGTACGACTGGGCGAACTCCTCGTTTGCCTGCACCGTCATGGCCGGCTTCTTCCCGCTGTTCTTCAAACAGTTCTGGAATGCCGGCGTGCCGGCAACCGAGAGCACCTTTCACCTCGGCATGGCCAACGGTGCGGCGAGCTTCATCGTTGCGCTGATCGCCCCCCTCGTGGGAGCGATTGCCGACAAAGGCCGAGCGCGCGTGCGCTTGCTAGGTCTGTTCACGGTCCTGGGAGCGGCGACGACCGCTGGCATGTACTTCGTCAGCAAGGGCGACTGGTTGACCGCGAGCATTCTCTACGTGGTGGCGTCCCTTGGATTCTGGGGCGGCAACCAGTTCTACGACTCACTGCTGACCGACGTGTCAGAAGAGCACGAGTACGACCTCGTGTCAGGTTACGGCTATGCGCTGGGCTACCTGGGCGGCGGTTTGTTGTTCGCGCTCAATGTCGCCATGGTGTCGAAGCCGGCCCTGTTCGGTCTTGCCAATGTCAGCGAGGCCGTCCGCTGGTCGTTTGTCAGTGTCGGCATCTGGTGGGCTGTATTTACTCTGTTCACGGTGCTGTTCGTCAAAGAGCGCTCGACGCACGAAGCGCTCCCCGCCGGGGCGGCGATCCGTGCCGGCGCGGCGGAGCTTCTCAACACGCTGCGTCACATCAGAGGTGATCGCACTCTGCTGTTGTTTCTGCTGGCCTATTGGTTCTACATCGACGGGGTCAACACCATCATCAAGATGGCGGTCGACTATGGCCTGTCGCTCGGTCTCAAACAAAACAGCCTGATCACCGCTTTGCTGATCGTGCAGTTTGTCGGGTTCCCGGCCGCCTGGGGATTTGGCTGGCTGGGGCAGAAAATCGGGCCACGCGCCGGCATTCTCCTGGGTATTGCGGTCTACACCGGAATCGCGTTCTACGCGTACTTCCTGCAAACGGAGAAGCAGTTCATGGTCATGGCCATCATCATCGGGCTGGTGCAGGGTGGCGTGCAGTCTTTGTCGAGATCCCTGTTCGGACGCCTCGTGCCCCCCGGCAAGGCGGGCGAATTCTTCGGGTTCTACAACCTGATGGGGAAGGCGGCGGCCATTCTGGGTCCGACGCTCACGGGCGTCGTGGCTTTGACAACGCACGACTCTCGGCTCGCCATCCTTTCGATCACCATTCTGTTTGTGATCGGTGCGGCATTCCTCATGCGCGTGCGCTTACCGTCAAACGGCTGACCGCTCGCTCAAAGTCGCGGACTTTCGCCGCTGCGCCAGGTTCCGGTCGGCCATAGCGCAATTCGCTGTAGCGCTGTAGAAGTGAGTGCACCGGCTCCAAGTCCGGCCTCTGTTGCAGCAGGTCGCCCGCGAACGCGATGGGACCTTGGTGGGTTTGCCGCGTGAGTCCCGCGCGATCGAGCTTCCGACACAAAGCCATGTAAGAACGCGCGAGCCGATCCGGTCGCACCCGGGTACCGCTGCGTCCCACGTGCCAGGCGATCCACAGCAACCAACCAACCAACCCCGCCCCGAAAGCCCATCCCAGCTCCTGCGCCCCTGGCGAAGTAAATCCCAAGCGCTCCAGCAGCCGCAACTGATCGTCATAACTGAACTTCACCACCCGATCATTCCACCAGGTGTTGATCGCGTCCCACCGCTGCAACAGGGAGCTCAGCCATGGCTGCCGCCAAACAAACCGCGCTGGCGCCGATACGGCGTTCGGCAGCAAGTCGAGAATGCCGCGGTTCAAACGCTCCGGCTCGACCACGGCAGTGGGATCGATGCGCGTCCAGCCGCGGCCCTCGAGCCAGACTTCGGCCCAGGAGTGTGCGTCCGACTGCCGCACGATGAAATAACGGCCAATGGGGTTCCACTCTCCACCGAGATAACCGGTCACCACGCGTGCGGGTATCCCGGCCGCCCGCATCATCGACACAAACGCAGAGGCGTAGTGACCACAGAAGCCCAGGCGGGTGTTGAATATAAAATCGTCGACCGAGTTGAAACCCAGCCGCGGCGGCGTGAGCGTGTACTCAAACCCGCCGGTGCGGAAATAGTTGAGTACGGCGGAGACATACGCGCCGTCCGATCCCTCGCTGTTGCGCATTTTGATGGCGAGCTCGCGCGACTTCGGATTGCGATCGTTGGGAAGCCTCGTGTCGTAACGGCGCGATTGTTGCGAGAGCTGCACCGTCGCCCGGGTGCTCGTATGGGACACGAGCGTGTAGTTGGTCGTTTCCGTGACCGGCTCGGACGACACCAACTGATAGTCGTATGTGAAGAACGCTTTGGGTCCCGGCGAACCCGTTACCGTGTCCAGCGAAAACCACCAGCGCTGAGCGCTGGGCTCGAGAGCAATGCGATAGTGATATTCCGGACCGAGATACTGCAGCGGCTCCATGCGAGCCAGGCTGCGAGCGGTTCGTTTCCAGGTATAACCGTCGAACTCATGCAACACCGGCCCACGCCAATAGCGCTCCTGCGGAGGCGGTGGTGACCCCTCAAAGTGCGCTCTGAATGCGACCTCGTACGAGGTGGTCAGCTGCGAGATGCTGCCGGGGCTCATCGTGTCACTCAAGCCCGTGAGCGCCTCGTCTGAGCGGGGAATGGCCCAGAAAGCTCCGGGCAACCGCGGAAAGAAGACAAACAGCAAGATCGCGAGCGGTAACGAGAACACCAGGCTGCGGGCTGCGAGCACCAGGGCAGCGCGATTGTCGAAACCTAGCCGCGTCGCCGTCGACGACGCGCTCGGCATGTATGAAACGACCGCCAGCGCGGCACAGCACAGCCAGGCGTGCAGCAGATAAAGCGGCGCCCGTACAATGTTCTGCCGATCCAGACAGGCCGCGAGCAACAGAAAAACCGCAGCCCCAACGACGATGAACTGATCGCGTTGCGTGCGGGTTTCCAACAGCTTCACACCGCCCATCAAAAGCAGCAGGGCCGTACCGGCGCTCAGGCCATTGAGGGTGTGAAACCGAACCGCCACTCCGGCGACCAGCGCGAGGGCCAGCACGCTTCTGAGCGGAGTGCCGGGCAGCCGCAGCGATCGCGAGGCCGCCATCAGTCGCCAGACAACAAAAATCAGAGCGGCGATCGGTGTCCAGACCGGGACGCGATCGATGTTGAGCAACACGCCCGCGACGAATGCGATGGCCGCCCAGTCGAGCCCGCGCCGCGACCCGTCAATGACTGGAGGCTTCGCCACGGGACGTGTCCTCGAGTCCGACCAGGGCCAGTGCCGCCAGGCAGTGATGCCGATGCTCGGCCCCGTGATCGGGTTTGATGAACCGGTTTGGGAGCTTCAGTCCATAACGCTCGCCGTTGGATTCCGCGTCGACGATCCAACGCGCCAGCTGCTCGAGTTGCGCCTCGGTTCCCAGCTTTCCCAAGGTCGCGAAGTCGAATATCCGCAGCTCCGCTCCGGCGGCGCTGTATTCCTTCACCAGCAGTGGGGCATCCCGGGCATACGCTTTCCAGTCGACCTGGCGCGGTGAGTCGCCATCGCGGAACGGCCGCAGACCCAGCCACTCATCGGCGCCGGCGTTGATGAGTGAGCGTTCGCCGGACTTGTTGCCGTAGTCCGCGGGCATGGGCAACAAACCATGCGGGCGCGGATAGACGAGCATTTCAATCGGGGCATGCACCCAGGTCCACGCGCGGAACAGACCGAACGGGTGGGTGGTGATCAGATGCAGCCGGTCCACCTGTACGATGCCGCGCTTGGGCGCCGGCACCGATAGCTCGACTCGCCCGAATCCATTCGCGGGCAGGTCGGCAGGTATGGTGGGTGCGTCGCCAACACCGGCTGCGATTTGGAAGCGCGCAACCGCCGACGAGTTTTCGAAAGCCAGGCTCAGCGTACCGTCACGTTGGGCAAAGGTGGGCTGGGCCGTTGCTCCCACCAGCTGCGCTCCCAACAGGTTGCGATGGCACTGATGCATGGTAACCAACGTGAAACCGGTCAGCAGGAAAGTGAGGAACAAGGCGATGCTGTTGGCGTAATTGAGTCCCGCCACCAGCATGAGAACCAACAGCAGACAGAAGCCGACGCCGGTGCGGGTAGGCAGGATGTAGAGCCTTCTGCGAGCCAGGGTCAGCGGCAGGCTGTCCGGCCCCTGGCGTTTCCTGATCCACCGGGCCATTCGCGCGCGCAGCCTCGTCCTCATCAGACTGAGCTTCATCAGACTGGCACGGGCACCGCTTTGATCAACTCGTTCGCAAGCGTCCGGCCATCATCGCTGCCGGTGGGCTCGCGGCGCTCGAGTCGGTGCGACACCACCGCAGGCAGTACGGCCTGAATATCTTCCGGTAGAACGGCCGAGCGCCTGGCGAGATAGCTCCACGCCTGGGCCGCCCGAATGAGACCCTGCCCGGCACGCGGCGACAGGCCGAGTTTCAGATCCATGCGCTCGCGCGTCCGGGCGATCAGCGCCTGTGCGTAATCCAACACCGCATCTGACACGTACACCGATCGGACGTGGCTCTGGATCCGGATGACGGTGTCGGGCGTCAGGGCAGAGGCGATCTGGGGCAACATCTCGCGGCGCTCGCCACTTCGCAGCAGCTCCCGCTCGTGCGCCGAATCCGGATAGCCCAACGTAACTCGCATGAGGAAACGGTCGAGCTGCGACTCCGGCAACGCGAATGTGCCGAGCTGCTCATGGGGATTTTGGGTCGCGACGACAAAGAACGGCTCAGGCAGCCGGTGAGTTGTGACATCGGCGCTGATCTGGCGCTCCTCCATGGCTTCCAGGAGGGCACTTTGGGTGCGCGGGCTGGCCCGGTTTACTTCGTCCGCCAGCAGCAGCTGCGTGAAGATGGGTCCCTGGCGAAAATGAAATTGCTGGCTGGCGCGATCAAAGACGGACACGCCGATGATGTCGGCAGGCAGCAGGTCGCTCGTGAACTGGACGCGCTGCCAGGCAAGTCCCAGGACGTGTGCCAGCGCGTGTGCCAACGTGGTCTTGCCGACACCGGGGACGTCTTCAATCAGCAGGTGGCCGCGGGCGAGAAGGCAGGCCAGGCAGAGCCGCACCTGCGTGGGCTTGCCGAGGATGATGGTCTCCAGTGTGCTGACAGCGCGATGCAAAGCCGCAGAATCGGTGTCAATCGCGGCTGCTGCATTCATGGCTTCATTAATAACCGCACACGTTCCAGCTGCGCCGTGAGATTAGTCACAGTGCGCTCCAGTTCGGCCACCCGGGTACGCTCCTGCTCGACCACTTCCGGCGGCGCATTACGGACGAAGTTCTCATTCGACAGCTTCGTCTGCGTCTTGTTCAGATCCTGCCTGACCTTCACCAGTTGCTTGCCCAGCCGTTCGGCTTCGGCAGCCGCGTCAATGAGCCCGGCCATCGGGACGAGGATCGACAGATCGCCCACGAGGGCAATGGCGGACTCGGGCGGGTGCGTGCCTGCGGGCAGCACGGTGATGCTCTCGAGGCCCGCAAGCTTTTCCAGGTAAGCCTGGTGCCGCCGGGCATACTGTGCGTCCTGCTCCGAGGCATTTCGCAGCAACACCGGAATGAGCTTCGACGGCTTGATATTCATCTCGCCGCGGATCTGGCGCACGCCCAGCACGAATGCCTGCACCCAGCCGATTTCCTCGTCCGCTACCTCATCACGGGGATAGTCCGTCGCGACGGGGTAGCTCGCGAGCATCACGGTGGGACCCGAACGGCCGGCCATTCCCGCGACTCCCTGCCAGATCTCTTCTGTGATGAAGGGCATCAGGGGATGCAGAGCCCGCTGCAGGGCTTCGAGAATCTCGACCAGTGTTTTACGCGTGCCGCGTTTGACCGCGGCCGACACGCTGTCGGACTGCAGGACCGGCTTGGTCAGCTCGAGATACCAGTCGCAGAATGCATACCAGGTAAATTCATACAGCGCAGTGGCCGCGAAGTCGAATCGATAGTCGCGAAAAGCCGCTTCGACCGCCACGATCGTCTGTCCAAAGCGCGAGCGGATCCACTGATCCGCCATGGAGTATTCGACCGGACCGTCATCAGTGGCAACCGTCTCGCCCACTGACATCTCGACGAAGCGAGCCGCGTTCCACAACTTGTTGCAGAAGTTCCGGTAGCCGCCCACACGCCCCAGATCGAAGCGGATGTCGCGGCTCGGCGAGGCCAGCGCTGCCAGTGTGAACCGCAGTGCATCTGTCCCATGCGGCGCAATGCCCTCCGGGTACTGTTTGCGCGTGGACTTCTCGATGTTGGCCGCGAGCTGGGGCTGCATCATGCCGCTGGTACGCTTGGCGACCAGGGCTTCCAACCCTATGCCGTCGACGACGTCGAGCGGGTCGATGACGTTGCCCTTGGACTTCGACATCTTGTCGCCGTGCTCATCGCGGATGAGGCCGGTGATGTAGACATCCCGGAACGGCACGTCGCCCATGAATTTCAGGCCCATCATCATCATGCGGGCGACCCAGAAGAAGATGATGTCAAAGCCGGTGATCAACACGCTCGTGGGATAGAACTTCGCCATCTCCGACGTTTTTTCCGGCCAGCCAAGCGTGGAGAACGGCCACAACGCTGAGGAGAACCACGTGTCGAGAACGTCGGTTTCCTGCTTCAGGTTGCCCAACGTTGGATGTTTCTTGCGGATCTCCGCTTCACTGCGGCCGACGTAGACATTGCCTTGTGGGTCGTACCACGCAGGGATGCGATGTCCCCACCAGATCTGGCGGCTGACACACCAGTCTTTGATGTTGCGCATCCATTCGTAGTAGGTCTTGGTCCAGTTTTCCGGTATGAACCGTGTGCGGCCTTCCTCCACCGCAGCCAGTGCAGGCGCTGCGAGCGGCGCAATCTTCACGTACCACTGGTCAGTCAGATACGGCTCGAGCACGGCGTTGGTGCGCTCGCCGCGCGGCACGACCAACGGGTGCTTCTCAATCTTTTCAATCAGGCCCGCGGCTTGCAGGTCCGCGATCACCCGCTTGCGGGCTTCGAAGCGGTCCAACCCCTGGTAGGCCGTCGGGACGCTGTCGTTGAGGGCGGCGCGTGGCGTGAACACGTTCAATACAGGCAGGCTGTGCCGTGCCCCGACGTCAAAGTCGTTGAAATCGTGCGCGGGGGTGATCTTGACCGCGCCGGAGCCGAATGCCGGGTCAACGTATGAATCAGCGATGACGGGAATCAAACGTTCCGTGAGAGGAAGCAGGATCTTCTTCCCCACCAGATGTTTGTAGCGCTCATCGTCAGGGTTGACCGCGACAGCCGTGTCACCAAACATGGTTTCAGGGCGTGTCGTTGCTACGACCAGGTTGCCCGAGCCGTCTTCCAACGGATAGCGCAGGTGCCAGAGTTGGCCTTCCTCAGGCTCGCTCTGCACTTCGAGGTCGGACAGCGCACTCAAGAGCACCGGGTCCCAGTTGACCAGCCGCTTGCCGCGGTAGATCAGTCCATCCTCATACAACCGCACGAACTGTTCGGTCACCGCAGCCGAACGCGGAGGATCCATGGTGAACGCATCGCGGGACCAGTCCAACGAGTCGCCCAGGCGACGCATCTGCGAAGCCATGGTGCCGCCCGACTGTTCCTTCCACTCCCAGACGCGTTCGATGAACGCCTCCCGTCCGAGATCGCTTCCCTTCTTTCCTTCTGCGTTGAGTTGGCGCTCGACGACCATCTGCGTTGCAATTCCCGCGTGGTCGGTACCGGGCTGCCAGAGCGTGGCGTCCCCTCGCATGCGGTGATAGCGCGTAAGCGCGTCCATCAGCGTTTGCTGAAACGCATGCCCGAGGTGGAGCGTGCCCGTCACATTCGGTGGCGGGATCACAATGGAGTAGGACGGACCGTCGCCCCGTGGTGCGAACCAGCCGTTCGATTCCCAGCGTTCGTAGATGCGGCGCTCGATTTCGGTCGGCGCGTAGACTTTATCCATCGGGGGTGGCTCGGGAGCTTTGCAGGCGCGGAAGGGCGCCGCGCGATTATAGCGGACGTGGCCGTGACGCCCGACGGCACCTTGCCGGCAAAAACCGCGCTTTTTGCCGGCCGCCAAATTGGGTGCCGAGCTCAACTTCCGCTGAAAGCGCCGCAGGCGATTTCAGCCAATAAGATCAGCGGACGAAGCCTAATCAGCCGTCTGAACGGATATTGTGCGAGGCTGGCTGAATGCCCAGGTCCCGGTAGGCTTTGAACCGCGCCCGGCCGGCGCGCCGACGCGCATCGTCGCCGTCGATGATTTCCGCGACGCGCCGCGTCTGCGAGAGGCAGGCGGGCACTTCCGGGGCCAGATTGATGATGATGTCGACCGTGACGGGCGGAGCAGTTCCCGCACTCAGAATCACTGGGGATTCTGCGACTGATGCGCCCGGCGACAGCATCTCATGAGGTACAAAACTACCCTCCATGAACGTCCACAGCAGGTCGTCGAATGCCTTGAGCTCCTGCGCATCCGTATGCCACACCAGCGCGACCTGCTCAGCCAGATAAGCCTTCTCAGCCAATCGGCAGGCGAGCTTCAATCGCGCGGCTGCAGACGACTCCTCGAGCACATAGAAGTCGACGCGCAGTGCGTCTGGGCCACCGCCGGATGAACTATCGCCGGATGAGCCGGGCAGCGATGAGCTTCCGCCGCTCGAGGCGACAGAATCGGACGTGCCGGCGCTGTCTTGCATGACTAACGCCGTTCCGCGTCAACGGCCGGCGCGATGGATCAGAAAGTCGGCGAGCAACGGCGTGGGCCGGCCCGTGCTGCCTTTCTGCGCACCGCCCTGATAAGCGGTCCCTGCGACGTCGAGATGCGCCCATTTGAGCCCCTGGGTGAACTTGGCCAGGAATGCCGCGGCTGTGATGGCACCGCCGTCACGACCGCCGACATTCGCGAAATCCGCGAAGTTGCTCTTCAATTGTTCGGCGTACTCTTCGGTGAGGGGCAATTGCCATGCCCGGTCATCGGCGCGTACACCGGCGTCCACGAGCTCGGTAACCAAGTCGTGGTCATTGCCCATGGCGCCTGAATGATGATGCCCCAGTGCAACGACGCATGCACCGGTCAATGTCGCAATATCCACCACGGCGCCCGGGTTGAAGCGGCGCGCATAGTGGAGCGCGTCACACAGAATGAGGCGACCTTCCGCGTCCGTGTTGAGAACCTCAACCGTCAGGCCGGCCGCACTGGTCGCAATATCGCCCGGTTTGACCGCGGTCCCGCTAGGCATGTTCTCGACGGCCGCAATGAGCCCGATCACACGCAATGGCAGCCGCAGCCTGGCGACGAGCGACATCGTGCCCATCACAGCGGCGGCACCGCTCATGTCGAACTTCATCTCGTCCATGTTGGGAGGATCTTTGAGAGAGATGCCTCCCGTGTCGAAGGTCACGCCCTTGCCGACGAGGACCACCGGTGGGTTATCAGCCTTGGCCGCGCGATGCTCGATCACGATAAACCGCGGCGCCTCGGCGCTACCCTGTGAGACGGCCAGCAGGCAACCCATCTTTTCCTTCTTGATGGCCGCTTCGTCGAGAATCTGAACACGCAACGACGTGTGCTGCTTTCCGAGTGCTCGCGCCTGGTCAGCCAGGTAAGTCGGCGTACACACATTCGGTGGCAGATTGGCGAGATCGCGCTGCAACGCTGCGGCCGCTGCGACTGCTTCGCCGTGCTCCAAGCCACGCTCGGTGTCTTCCACATTTGCCTTGCGTACGGGTCCCGCGAGGACTTTCTGCAGGGCAGGCGCCTTGGGCTTCTTGGCGGTCTTCAGATCGTTGACGCGGTAGAGCGAATTCCCCACGATCTCGGCAATTGCCCGGCCGAAATAATAATCGTCGAGCTCCTTGGCGGGCGGACGGTCGATCGCGACCGCAATGCTCGCAATCCGGGTCCGCAGGACGGCTGTGAGGGCCGCTCCGAGCGCCCGGCGCCAGACCTTGCGCCCAAAGCTCTTCCGGGTTCCCAGGCCCGTCAGGAGCGCGCGTGATGCGGTGATTCCCGGTACATCGGTGAGCAGCAGGGTTTCACCGGTGCGGCCGGAAAAGTCGCCGCGTGTGCGCAGCTTCTTCAGCAGCCCACCGGAGGCGGAATCAATCGCGCCTGCCTCTTCCGACATCTCACCGTCCTCGAAGACTCCGAGTACGATGCAATCAACGCTCAGTGTTGCCAGTCCCTTGGCATAAACCTCGAACTGCATTCGATCTCCCCTTAAGATTTACAGTAAGTGTAACCAAGCGAGCCTACCGGTTGGGGAAAATCCTCGGGCGCTACATTTTTCGGGAAGTCGTGGTCACCTCGGTGGTGGTGACCGCAGTCCTGCTGGTCCTGCTGGTGGCCAACCAGGTTGCCGTGGTGCTGGAGCGGGCCGCGGTCAATCAGTTTCCGCAGGGCGTCGTGCTGCAGCTGATCTGGCTGGGAGCGCTGCAGAATCTCACTATTCTCATTCCGGTCGGGCTGCTGCTGGGCGTGGTACTCGCCTTCGGGCGGATGTACCACGACAGCGAAATGGCGGCGGCGCTCGCTTGCGGCGTGGGCCCCGCCAGTATCTACAGGCCGGTCGCCTTGTTGGCCCTGCTGGTTGTCGTGGTGTTGGCTTGGCTAACGCTTTCGCTGGCGCCCGAGGCAACTGCGCAGACGTTGAGTCTCAGAAGCGCTGCGGCGCGTGCAGGCCGGTTCGCAGCGATTGCGCCCGGTAAATTCCGGACTTTCGGCGGCACGTCGGTCGTCTACGCCGAAGATGTCAACGCCGATGGCACTCTCGGGAATGTGTTCGTCGAAAACAACCGCGGCCCCAAAGTTGAGGTCGCGGTCGCTGAACGTGCGCGTCACTCGGTGACGGCGGATGGGATGACGCACACAATCACGCTGTATGACGGTGAGCGTTTTGAAGGCGTGCCCGGAAGCCCGGAATTCCGGATCGTGCGCTTCGCCGAGCACGTGGTGCCGATCCAGGTGCCGGCGCCGACGGATGCAATCAAGAATATCGAAGCACAACCCACGCAGCTGCTGCTGGGCTCAACCGACCCCGAGAAGCGGGCCGAATTGCATTGGCGGTTGGCGCTGCCGTTGATGTGCCTGGTGTTGACGGTGCTCGCCGTGCCGCTGTCGCGTTTGAAGCCGCGCCAGGGTCGCTATGCCCGGGTGTGGCTCGCGATCATGGCGTATTTCGTCTATTCCAACCTGGTTTCGGCCGGCAAGGTCTGGCTGGCACATGGCAAGACTCCCGAGATTCTGGGTCTGTGGTGGACCCACGTGGCGGTTGTTTTGCTGGCCGTCGCGTTCTTCAGCGGGCCGCGTACTTTCGCGAATCTGCGCATGAGGTTTCGTACATGACCGTTCTCGACCGCTACATCGTGCGCAGCATCCTCGGGTTCGTGTTGCTCGTGCAGTCCGTGTTGCTGGTGCTCGGCGGGCTGGTCATTTTCATCGATCAGCAGGACGACATCGGGGTAGGGCGGTACAGCGCCCTGGGCGCGCTGTGGTTCACCCTCCTCAACCTGCCGCAGCAGGCCTACGAGTTGTTGCCGATCACTTCGCTGATCGGTTCGCTGCTCGGCCTCGGGCAGTTGGCGCGTGGCAGCGAGCTCGTCGTGATCCGGGCGACGGGGGTGTCTACTCAGCGGATTGCGGGTGCGGCGGCTATTGCGGGGTTGATACTGATCGGTGTCCAGTTGTTGTTGGGTGAGGTTCTCGGGCCCCCGCTGCACGAAGCGGCCAAGGAGCAGAAGGCGTTCAGCAAGTTCAACAACGTCAGCTTCGGTGGCGGCAGCGGTGCCTGGGTGAGAGATGGGAATCTCATCATCAATGTCGCGCGCCAGTCCGGCCAGCGGCAGTTCAGCGGCATGCAGATTTTCGAGCTCTCGCCGGAGCACCGCCTGCTCGCTATCGGACACGCGGGCGGTGCGACCGCCGGAGCGAACCGAACCTGGTTGTTGACCGACTACACCGAGTCGCGGTTTACCCCGGAGCGGGTTCAGGCGCCGCCGCTGGGGCAGCGGACGATGGAGTCCAACGTGACTGCAGGATTTCTGGGACTTGCAGTTGAGAGCCCCGCGCAGCTGACCAGCCGCGCCTTGCTGAAGCTGATCAACTATCTGCAGGCCAACTCGTTGAGCGCGCGTGACTACCTGTTCGCGCTCTCGTCGCGTCTCGCCAGGACGGTGGCCATCCTGTTTTCGGTCCTGTTGGCGATCCCGTTCGTGTTGGGATCACTGCGCTCGGCGGGTGCGGGTACCCGCATGCTGATGGGTCTGATTGCAGGAGTGACCTTGTTCCTGCTGCAGAAGCTCATTGAGAGCGGCACCGTGGTCTTCGATCTCAACCCGGTGCTGCTCGCATGGCTGCCAACAGCTTTGCTGGCAGGCGTGACCTTGCTGTTACTTGCCCGGGCCCGGTAACGTCAGGCCCGGAGGAAGCCCCTGCGGACCGCCGGGGGGCGTGGCTCCCGCTGCGGGCGGCTTCTTGCCACCTTTGGCCGCCGGCTCGGGAGGCTTTTCGAGCAAATCCTCCAACGAGCGGAACATGCCGTCGTACTTGTAACTGGGGATCTCAAACTCCCAGCCCTTCAGGCGCGCGTCCAGCGCCTTTGCCTCAGCCTCGGTGGCCTGGGCCGTCGATGTAGGAGTGATGGAGATCATCGTCCTGGTGCCTTCCTTGCGGCCGGCAACATCGAGCTTCAGCCCGTCGAAAGTAGTGAACACCGTGTGTGCGACGCCCGTTGCGGGTGCCAGGGTCGCGTGTTGAACATCATCGAGCGAGACACTGGCCAGCGATCCCGCGATGGGGTCGGCGGCGGCGGGGTTGCTCAACTTGCGGCCTTTCGGGACTTCCGCCACGGTGAAGTCGCTCTGGTCCTTGCTGGTACGAGTGGCGGTGTAACCCGGGCCATCAGCCGGCTTTACCGCCATCTCCTTGATCCGATCCTGCGGGATGTCGATCAGAGTGTGCTCGAGCCAGCGGCGCGGATCTGCATCGACGCCGATCAACGGAGCCACCAGCAGGCTCTGAGGAGCACTGACCACGCGGGCGTAACCCGACTTGGCGCCTGAGGATTTGCCGACGATCAGGCTGTATGTCTTCCAGGAAGTCACCGCGTCCACCCGCGTGCCCGTAGCCTTGTCAGACGTGATGTCTTCGACTCCCAGCGCCGGATAGTTTTCCGGTGTGCTGGTTTTCTCTTCCACCACGTTCAGCGTGGCCAGATCCAGCAGCAGCTTGCGCACCTTGCCCGTATCCGCCGGGTAGTCACGCTCACCCACGCTCCAATCCGTGTTGCCTTTTTTCAGGGTTGCCTTCGTGCCGTCGCCTTTGGCCAGGCGGATTTCGGTGACGGAGTTGACGGCACGCTTGTCGAGGCCTTGCAGGACCGGCTGACCCGCCAGCGTGGCCCTCGCGGTCGGCCGGTTCGACGACAGCCAGACAGCCAGGATGACGATCACTACGCTGCTGATCAGCAGGATGATGACGCGCCGTGCACTCATGAGTGCGCCCCCGTTGCTACCTGACTTCCGGTCGCTGTCTGAGCGCTACTGCGCTGTCGTTTGCGCCATGCGGTGAAGAGCAGCGCGAGGATCGCGAACAGGATCGGCACGACCACGATGTTGATGATCTTCAACTCGTTGCCCAGGGCCTTGATGTCCTTGTCGAGACCTGCCCTGACCGCGCGCAGTTGCTTGCGAATCACCAGCTTCTGATCCTGGAAGTTGTCGAGCTCCTTTTCCTGATCCGGGGTCAGGATCATGGCGGACTTGTCGTTGCGCTTCGACTGCAGGGCAGTGAGCTTCTCTTCAGTTTCGCGCAGCTGTTGCTCCAACTCCTGCTCCTTGGCGCGGAACTGATCGTCGGCTACCTTGCGCAGCTTCTCCACTCGGTCGAAGGGGCGGGCAAAGCTGGCGCGGCCGCGGACGCTGATCAGGTCCGCGCTGCCGGCCAGGTTGTCGAGCGTGTTCAGGACCAGGTCGCCGTTGTTGGCAAACACCTGGTCGATGCGCTGGCCGAACACGCTCTGGGGGTGCACCCACAGATAGTCGGTCAACAGGTCGGTGTCGGCATATACAACCAGGTTGAGTGGTTTGGTCGACTCCTTGAGCGCCGTCTGGCCCGGAGCCAGGGTCACCCCGGCGGGAGGTCCGCCAGGGAACGCGGTCTTGACGTTGCCGATGAGACGGGCGCCCAGCACGTAGGTTTTGCCGGTCGCCTTGAAGCCATCGCGCAAGGTGCTCGGATCGAACAACATCGCGAACCGTTCCACGGGCAGCAACTGCGCATCCGTGCTGGATATCAGCAGCGGTTCGAACTTCATGCCCGAGTCTTTCACCGGCTCGAGATTGCCGGCCGTGGCCACGTTGACACTCGACAGGCCGGCGGTGATGACATCGCCGGGCGTGAAGTCGGTCTTATCCAGGCCGAGGATTCCCAAGTGCAATACCGGGCTCTCGCTCTGGCGCGTGGACACCTGCAGCGCATGGCCCCGATCGGCGACCACCTGCTTCGGATTGAACTGCACGCCCCAGGCGCTCAACAACGGCCCCGGCTGCGAGGACTTGTCGGCCTGCATGGCGGCCATCGGGTTCTGCGGATCGGCGCCCGATTGATCGGCTTCGGCGAGCGGGTCGACAAACATCGCCACGTGGCCGCCCTTCAAGGCGAACTGGTCGATCGCGAATTGCATGGCGGGCGACAGGTTCTTCGGATGCACAATCACCAGCAGGCTGATCTCGGGGTCGATTTTGGCGGCAGACGGCTCCACGGCGCGCACTTCAAACAACTGCTGGGCCTGGCTGTAGATGGCCCACGGCTCGCGCTGCTGGCCGGTCTGCGGATCGAATCCGCTGGCCATCGGCAGGGTCGTCAGCCAGCCCACCACCGGTTTCTTGGGAGTGGCGAGCTGATAGATCAGCTTGACCACGTCGTATTCGAGGAACTCCTCCTTCTTTGGATCGAAGAACTCGATGGCCTGTTTGCCGTCGATGGAGTTGGTGCCCGCAAGGCCAAAGTACAGTTGGGTACCGGCCGCGTCGAGTTGCCTGCCGCGTACGCCGAGCTCCGCGGCGCGATCCTCGTCCTCGGAGAAGGGCTGTGGGTCGATGACGTGCAGCTGCACTTTACCGCCGGAGCGAGCCACGATCTCTTCCAGGAACTCGCGCACGCGCACGCCGTAGGTGGCGATGTCCGGCATCTGCGTGGCCGGCTTCTCCGAGTAGAAGAAGTACAGGTTGACGGGCTCCTTCAGGCCTTTGAGGATGCGATCCGTGCCGGGAGCGGTGGTGTACAGATGATTGGCTGTCAGGTCCACTCGCCAACCGCGCAGGGCGTGATCGAAGAGCACCGTGAGGCCGATGAGCAGCAGGGCCAGCGCCAGGAGCGTGCCGCCGCCGAGTGTCGAGCGATTGGTCATATTCGTGAGCCTTTGCCGCTATTGCGCTTTGCGCAGGTCGAGAGCAATGGAGGTCGCGAGCAGGAAGAACGCACTCAACATCGCGAAATACAACAGGTCGCGGATATCGATGACGCCCTTCTTGATCGAATCGAAATGCGTGAGAAACGACAGGGAGGCGACGGCTTCCACCAGCCATTGCGGTGCCCAGCTGCGAAACGCATCCAGCACCAGCGGAAAGCCGGCCAGCAGCACCAGGAAACAGGCCACCACTCCCAGGATGAAGGCAATGACCTGGTTGTTGGTCAGCGCGGACATGCACGAGCCGATGGCGAGATAGCCGCCGGCGAGCAGCAGGCTGCCGATGTAGGCGGCCAGGATCGTGCCGTTGTCAGGGTTGCCCAGGTAGTTGACGGTGATCCAGATGGGGAAGGTGAGGGCGAGAGCGAGGCCCGCAAACAACCACGCGGCAAAGTACTTGCCCAGCACGGCTTCCCACAAGGTGACCGGCTGAGTCATCAGCAGCTCGATGCTGCCGGACTTGCGCTCCTCGGCCCACAGCCGCATGGAGACCGCGGGAATCAGGAACAGGTACAGCCAGGGATGCCAGTAGAAGAACCACTGCAGGTCGGCCTGGCCGCGCTCGAAAAAGCCGCCGAGATAGAACGTGAAGGCGTTGGCCAGCAGCAGGAAGATGAGAATGAACACATAGGCGAGCGGCGTTGCAAAGTAACTTGCAAGCTCGCGGCGCATGATGATGCCCACGTTACGCATGGCGTCCCTTTCTAGTCTTGGTTGTGCCTCGAGACGACTCTAGGCAGTGATGGTGCGGAAGACTTCGTCGAGCCGGCCGGACTCCAGGTGAAGCTCTTTCAGCTTCAGTCCCTGTCGGGTGGCGAGCTCGGAAACGGTTGGCAGGATCGTAGCTCCCGCCCGCGGCAACGCGGTCAGGCGCGCATCGCGGACACTAACTTCAACTTCGGCCACCGAAGGAAGCGCAGCCACGGCAGCCCGTGCGGCCTCCAGCTGGTCAGGCTTTTCCAGCTGCAGCGTCACGGCGTTGTAGTAACGGGACCTGGCTTCGAGAGCCAACGGAGTGTCGTCGGCCACGATACGGCCGCGCGCAATGATGATTGCGCGGCTGCAAACGGCGTCGACCTCTTCGAGAATGTGAGTCGAGATGACGATGATCTTGTCGTGCGCCATCTCGTTGATGAGGGTGCGCACTTCGTGCTTCTGGTTGGGATCCAGGCCGTCGGTGGGCTCATCGAGAATCAGCACTGGCGGATCGTGCACAATGGCCTGTGCCAATCCCACTCGGCGCCGAAAGCCCTTTGAAAGGGTCTCGATGGTCTGATCCAGAACCCGTGACAGTTGCAGCCGCTCGATGACGTAGTCGAGTCGCTTGCGGCGCCGATCCCCTTCCAGGCGGCGCAGATCGGCGATGAATTCCAGGAACCGGCGAACGCTCATCTCACCGTAGGTGGGCGCGCCTTCGGGCAAATATCCCAGGCTGGCCTTCGCCGCCATCGGCGCCGTGGCGATATCGTGGCCGCAGATGCTGGCGGTACCGGCCGTTGGCGTAACGAAACCCGCCAACATCCGCATGGTTGTCGTCTTGCCGGCGCCGTTGGGGCCGAGAAAGCCCAGCACTTCGCCCGGGGCAACCTGGAAGCTCACATCGTCGACGGCGACGAGGGAGTCATAGCGCTTGCTCAGATGTTCTGTCTTGATCATACGATGGCGCTCTAGAGGGAGGGTGAGGCCAAAAAGTTCCCTCCCGGTCCTTTCGGGCGCGGATTGTATCAGTTGAAATTCACTGCGGTAGTGTTGCCACCGCAGATGACCACCCCAACTCGCTCGCCGGGCGTCGGTATGTAGCGACGGCTCAGCAAGGCGGCAAATGCCGCGGCTCCCCCCGGCTCAGCGGCCACTCGCAGGTTCTGCCACAGCTGCCGCTGGGCGTCGCGGATGGCGTCATCCTCCACCAGGACCGTCTCACTCACGAACTTCTGAGCTAGAGGAAACATAAGGTCTCCTACACGCCGCGGCGCAAGCGAGTCCGCGGCCACTCCGCCCGCCTCGGCATCAACCGGCCGACCGGCGGCAACCGCCTTGGCCAACGTGGGAGCGGCTACGGGCTCGACTGAAACGAGCTTGATCCGGCCCCGAAACCAGGCGGCAATGCCCCCGATCAGACCGCCGCCGCCCACCGCGATCAGGAGCGTGTCGAGATGCGGACACTGGCGTTCGATTTCCAGGCCGAGCGTTCCCTGGCCCGTCAATGTCTCCAGCTGGTCGTAAGCGTGAACTTCCAACGCGCCGGAAGATTCGATCCACTGCTTGCTGGCCGCGAGCGCATCGGCATAACGCTCGCCCCCGATGACGAGCTCGGCACCGAGCCGCCGGATTTGATCCTGCTTCGCCTGCGAGGCGACGGTGGGCACAAATATTTTGGCCCGCACACCGAGTTTTTGCGCTGCGAGCGCCACGGCGACCCCGTGGTTTCCCCCGGAAGCCGCGACAACACCGGCGGCCGGCACTGTCCGGGTCAGAAGATGAGTGAAGGCGCCGCGGGTCTTGAACGAGCCGCCATGCTGAAGAAGCTCGAGCTTCAGAGTCAACACGTGCGGCGGCAGGCCGAAGTCCTCCGCATCAACTTCAATGACGGGCGTGCGGCGGATGTGGGGCTCGATCAGCGCGTAAGCGGTTTCGATCCGTTGCGGGCTGGGCTCATCAGTGAACAGTTGTTCGGCCACGGTCCGTCGTTCTCCACAGCAGGATCATGATGGCGCCGCCCAGCATGCCGCCGAGATGTGCGAAGTGGGCAACACTGTCCTGCCTGCCCGTAACACCCAGCCACAGCTCGATTGCGCCATAGATGGTGACGAGCAGCCATGCGGAGATCGGTACGGGTATGGGCAGCACGATCAGTTTGTTGCGGGGGAAAAACCAGGCGAATCCCAGCAGCACGCCGAAGACTCCACCGGAGGCACCGATCACCGGCTCCACGACGTTCGACTGGCCCAGCACCAATAGCTCGGTTCCCGCGGCTGCCAGCACGCTGGCGAAGTAGAACGCCACGTAGAAGGATACCGCGCCATGTTCGCGCCAATAGTTCTCCAGCGCGCCGCCGAACATGTAGAGCGCGAACATATTGAAGACGATGTGCATGAGGTTGTGCGGATCGTGGAGAAACGCGTAAGTGACAACCTGCCACGGATGGAACAAGGGGCCGATGGGCCAGAGCGCAAACAGCTCGATGATCCGGTCGCTCATCAGAAATTCGAGCAGAAATACGGCGACGTTCGCAACGATGATTGCGCGGGTAATGGGCGGTAGAGTGGGAAACATGCTGCCAGTCTACCTGCCCGCTCGCGCCGCGTGGACTCTTCATGCCGCGGCTTTCAGGGTGTCGTGCAGGTATCGGATGAGCGGGGGCGCCGTGCTGTGCGCAACATTGAAGCGTAACCATGGCCGGCAACCCTGCGAGGGCGAGAACAGCACGCCTTTCGCCAGCAGGATGGATTGTTCCCTCGCTCCGCGTACGAGCTCGTCAATGGGAGTGGAATCCGGGACGCGGCCCCACAGGAACATGCCTTCGCCCGTGGTGCTCTCGAAGGTGATGCCGGCACCCATGAGCGCCTGCCGTGCGTCGCGGCGCATCCGTGATAGACGTGCACGAACTGTATCGACGTGTTTCCGATAGCGGCCGCTGTCCAATACTTCCGCGACGAAGCTTTCCAGGAGGGCTGAGCCTGATAGGACTGACAACACCTTGCGCTCGACGATTTGGGCGATGAGGGCGGGGTCGGCGGCTATGAAGCCCACTCGCAGGGCAGGCCCGATCAACTTCGTGAAGCTGCTGACGTAAATGACGTGCCGTAAGCCGTCAATTTGGGCGAGGCGCACCGCGGGTCCGTCGTGCAGATCCCCATACACATCGTCCTCGATGATGGCGAATCCAAACTGCTCGGCGAGCGACAACACCCGGTGGCAGCTCGCCGGCTCGGTGTTGGAGCCGGTTGGATTGTGCAACAGCGTCTGGGTGAAGAAGGCCCGGGGCCGGTGTGCCCGGCAGGCGGCCTCGAGCGCTTCCAGGTCGGGCCCGGTCGCGGTTCGCGGCACAGGAATGAGATTGACGTGTTGCCCGCGAAGCTGCTCAAACAGAACAAAGTAGCCCGGGTCCTCCACGAGCACCGCATCGCCCGGGGCAAACAGGATTCGTCCCAACAGGTCGAAGGCCTGGGACGCTCCGAACGTAGTCACGATGTTGGCCGCGCCCGCTGCGATGCCGTGTTGCACGAGCCGCGAGGCAATCTGCTCACGCAACTCCACCAGTCCCTGCGGTGGGCACTGCATCCAGGCGTGTGCGCGGCGGCCCCGCGAGAGTCGATTCAGGACCGCTCCCGGCACCGCTTCCATCAGCCAGTTTTCCGGCAGAAATCCGGACCCCGCAGCGATGATGTCGGAAGAGTAGGTCAGCGAGAGGCGCGCCAGGGCAAGTGCGTCCGATCCCGGGTCGGTCGTCGCTTCAATAGCCAGCAGGGGCGTTGCCAGGCGGCGATTGCAAACAAAGAAGCCACGACCAGCGCGCGACTCGATGACGCCTCGCGCCACGAGCCGATCGTACGCATCGACAATCGTGAAAGGGCTCGCGCCCACCAGCTTCGCAAGCTTCCGAATCGACGGAAGTCGCGCGCCCGCAGGCAACTGGCCGTGCTCGACCAGACTCGTAATCCGGTCTGCTACCTGGTCGACCAGTGCCACGGTGGAATCACGGGACAGCTCAAACACGGTATTACTCGCGTAGCTTGTTACATCACCATGGCGACGCCGGTGACGACCATTGCCAGCGCCATTGTGACATTAAACGTGGTGCGGCCAGCCGGCTTCTCCAGGAATCCCCGCATGGAGCTACCGAAGAGGGCCCACACGGTGATGCACGGCAAATTCACCACTGCCATGATCCCAACCATATACGCGCATGCCGCCAGTAACCCCAGTTCCTTTGGCAGAAACATCGCCGCAGCCGTCAGCGTCATCACCCACGCCTTCGGATTGAGGAACTGAAACCCCGCTGCCTCGATCGCGGTTAGCGGTTTGCGGCTCTCCGCTGCCGTCGCCTCCCCGGAGCGAAAAATCCGCCAGCCCAGGTACACGAGATACGCCGCTCCGACCCAGCGCAAAACGTCCTGTATTTGCGGCCACCTGGTAAAGAGCGCATCCAACCCAGCGCACACCGCCAGCAGCACCGCACTGAATCCCGCCACCACTCCCAAAATGTGCGGCACCGTCCTCCTAAACCCAAACGTCGCCCCCGACGCCGTCAACATCACGTTGTTCGGCCCGGGAGTGATGGACATGACAAATGAGTACGTTGCGAAAGCCAGTGGATCGATCATTGGAGTGGTCCTGTGGAGCAGGACCTGCAAGCTACGCAGGTGCGGCTTGCCGCGGCAGATACACCTGATGCGGTGTACTGCGCACTGTACTGGGAGAAGACCGGTACGGTTATCGGGGCGGCAGTAACTGACTACTGAGTTTTTCAGCAGCGACCTTCAACACCGGCAGACATCTCTCCAGCAACTCCCGCCGGGAAACCCGCGAAGCCTGGCTGCTGACATTCATGGCAGCGACCACCGTACCAACAACGTTACGCACGGGCACAGCAATCGAGCGGAGACCGATCTCGAGCTCCTGGTCGTTAAGAGCAAACCCCTCCTGACGAACCTCAACCAACAGCTCTTCCAATCGCTTGCGCGAAGTCACCGTATGTTTGGTGTGCTGGGTAAAATCAACCTTGGAGAGCTCAATGTTCACCTGCTCGTCAGTCAGGTGTGCAAGGAGCACGCGTCCGAGAGCAGTGCAGTAAGCAGGCAGCCGACTCCCCACACCTAGCGTCACCGACATGATCCGCTTGGTCGCCGCGCGTCCGACGTACACCACCGCGCCGTCGTCCAACACAGCGACGGAAGAGGCTTCGCCCAGCGTCTCGCTCATCTCCTCGAGCACCGGCTGAGCGGCAATGGGAACTGGGGCGGTTGAGAGATAGGCGTAGCCCAGATTGAGAATTCGCGGCTGCAGGAAATACATGCGACCCTCGGTCTGCGCGTAGCCCAGCTCTTTCAAGGTGTACAGGCAGCGTCGGACGACGGCGCGCGTCAGTCCCGTTGCACGACTGACATCCGCGATGGTCAGTCGCCGGTCGACGCCCGCGAACGCGCGTATCACGTGGAGACCTCTCGCCAGGGAGGTCATGAAGTCCGGATCACCGGCTCGAAACAACACGTTCTCGGGGTCCGTGGCGCTCATCACACGCTGCGCGATAAACGCACCTGACGTCTTGGGTAATGCTTTGGAGTGCAACATAGCGTGCTCTTATAGTATAGGTCGCAAGTGCGGTAATCGTACCCGGAGCCGCGGCGCCTGTATACCCGGCAAGACCTCGGTCCAGGTTCCACCCAGCGGACGCTGTGCCCTTGCGAGCAGCCGGACCGGTATCATGGAAGTACTACTCGACGACTCGGAATCCGACCCATGACCGACGCTTTCATTTGTGATGCCGTCCGAACCCCCGTTGGCCGCTACGGCGGCGTCCTGTCGTCCGTTCGCCCTGACGACCTGGCCGCTATCCCTATTGCCGCGCTGATTGCGCGTAATCCGTCGCTCGACCCCAAGGCGATCGACGACGTTTTCCTGGGCTGCGCCAACCAGGCGGGTGAGGACAATCGCAATGTCGCCCGGATGGCTGCGTTGCTGGCCGGACTGCCAGTCGACGTCCCCGGCGCCACGATGAACCGCCTATGCGGCTCGGGGATGGATGCGATCGGAATGGCCGCCCGCACCATCAAGGCAGGTGATTCGGAGCTGATCATTGCCGGTGGCGTGGAGTCGATGTCGCGGGCGCCCTTTGTGATGCCCAAGGCGGATTCGGCGTTCAGCCGGACGGCCGAGATCTACGACACCACCCTCGGTTGGCGTTTCATCAACGCCCGCCTGAAAGAAAAGTACGGTGTGGATTCGATGCCCGAAACGGGCGAGAACGTCGCGGCGGACTTTCATGTCTCGCGACAGGACCAGGACAAATTTGCGCTGCGCAGCCAAGAACGCACCGCCGCTGCCTACGCTCGTGGATTCTTCGAGTCGGAGTTGATTCCCGTTGAGATCCCACAGCGTAAGGCGAAGCCGCTGATCGTCTCTTGGGACGAGCATCCGCGTCCCGAGACGACGCTGGAGCAACTCGCCAAACTTCCCACTCCTTTCCGCGCCAACGGCACAGTGACAGCGGGCAATGCGTCCGGTGTGAATGATGGTGCGTGCGCGTTGATCATCGCGTCGGAGCAGGCGGCCAAACGGTTTGGTCTCACGCCGCGCGCGCGGATCATTACGTCAGCTACCGCTGGTGTTGAACCGAGGATTATGGGAATCGGTCCGGTGCCGGCGAGTCGCAAGGCGTTGGGTCGTGCCGGCCTCGACATCGGCAAGATGGACGTGATCGAGCTCAATGAAGCCTTCGCTTCTCAAGGCCTCGCAGTCATGCGCGAGCTCGGCCTTCCCGACGACGCCGAGCACGTAAATCCAAACGGCGGTGCGATTGCGATTGGTCATCCACTCGGAATGACCGGGGCGAGGATCGTCACCACAGCGATGTACCAACTCGCGGCGACGCGGGGTCGCTATGCCCTCTGCACTATGTGCATCGGAGTAGGGCAGGGCATTGCGCTGATCATCGAGCGCCTGTGAGTTGAGGGTAGGCCCCCGGGGCTGCCGAGCGCCCCGCAGCAACTGGATAGCTGTACAGATGCGGAAGCGGCTGCATCGCTGCCTGCGCGATTGACGACAGCCACACCGCTGGCAGTCGCGCTCACCGCGCCTCCGGTTCTGCCGAATTCCGCACGTACGGCCGCGGCGGCAACTGTCAAAATGGCGCCCATGAAGATTGCAGTTCTGTTTGGCGGCACGAGCGAAGAGCGGGACGTCTCGATTGCGAGCGCCGCTCAGGTGATCCCTGCATTGCGCGGCCTGGGCCACGAAGTGGTGGCCATCGACACGGCGACCGGCCGTTTGCCGCCGAACGTGGAGCAGAAGATGCTCACGAGCGGCGTGGGGCCCGAGCCGCCGTCGCGAACGGCGCTCTCCAGCATGCGGGAGTCCGCGCTCACGTTGACCACAAACGCCAGCGATATCAGCGATGTCGATGTGGTTTTCCTGGCCTTACACGGTGGGGCCGGTGAAGACGGTCGCGTGCAGGCGGTGCTCGACCTTGCGGGTCTTGCGTATACGGGCAGCAACCACATCGCCAGTGCGACCGCGATGGATAAAGACCTGTCGAAGCGGCTCTTTCGCGCAGCAGGGGTTCCCACGGCCGATTGGTTGATGGCACCCGTGCTGGCGCACGACGTCAGCGAGACACTGGGCTGGCCGGTTGTGGTCAAGCCGAACAAACAAGGCTCGACGGTGGGATTGTCGATCGTCAGACAGGCGTCCGAGCTGGCACCGGCCATTTCGCTGGCCGACCGATTCGACTCTGAAGTGATGGTCGAGCGATTTATTCCCGGCCGCGAGCTCACGGTCGGCATCCTCGATGGTGAGGCGCTCCCTGTGGGCGAGATCATCACCAAGGGTGAGGTCTTCGACTACGAGGCGAAGTACCAGAAGGGCGCGGCCCGCGAAGTGTTCCCCGCTGAGCTCGCTGCGGATTCCGCGGGGAAACTGCAGAGTCTCGCGTTGCGTGCGCACGCGGCCTTGAAGCTCGGTATGTACAGCCGGATCGATTTCCGAATGGCTCCGGACGGCAAGTTCTGGTGTCTCGAGGCCAACTCGCTGCCGGGTATGACGTCCGGGAGCCTGTTGCCCCAGGCGGCCCGTGCCGCGGGCATCGATTTTCCCAAGCTCGTAGAGCGGATTTGCCGCGCCGCACTGGTCGGGCGTCGCTGAGCTCGCGCCTGTAGCGCGGCCGCCCGAGGCCCGCGTTACAATGCCGCCATGTATGAGGTGGCGGCGAAAGGGTTCGCGAGAGAGGCGCAGGCGTACGCCCGCGGCCGCCCCGAATATCCCGTTGCTGTCGATCAATGGCTGCGCGACAGCCTGAAGTTGGATGAGAGCTGCACGGTTGTTGATTTGGGTGCAGGCACCGGCAAATTCACACGCAGACTGCTCGCAACCGGAGCCAACATCATCGCCGTCGAGCCGGTGCACGAGATGTTGGCGCAACTCACCCGGATTCTGCCGGAGGTGGCGGCCCGCTCCGGCACAGCCGAGAACATTCCGGTCAACAACGGAGCGGTTGATGCGGTGGTGTGCGCCCAGGCCTTTCATTGGTTTGCCACGAAGGCGGCGCTCGCCGAAATACGCCGGGTGTTGAAACCTGGCGGCCACCTCGGTTTGATCTGGAACGTCCGCAATGAGTCTGTCGAGTGGTGCGCAGCGATGACGGCCATCATGGCTCCGTACGAGGGCGACGCCCCGCGTTTCCGCAGCGGTGAATGGCGGAAAGTCTTTCCGGCGGAAGGGTTCGGTCCCTTGCGTGAAGAGCGCTTCCGCAACGGTCACACCGGACATCCGGAGCAAGTGATCGTCGACCGGGTCCTGTCAACCAGCTTTATCGCGGCTCTCCCGCGGCCGCAACAGCATATCGTCGCCGCCCGGCTTCACGACCTGATCGCGACGACCCCCTCGCTCAACCGGCGCGAGGAGATCACCGTGCCCTATCAGACTGTTGTGTTCAGCTGCGCGAAGGATTGACCAGTCCCAGTCGGTCCGCGGACAGCCGATCCACCATCCAGCCCGGGTATTCGGGCGGCAGTGCGGAGACCTTGTCGAGAGCCGCCATCTGTTCGTCCGACAGCCTCAGGTCCACTGCCGCGATGTTGTCAGTCAGCTGCTCAACTGTCTTCGCGCCGATGATCACCGACGTGACCGGCGGTTTGTGCAGCAGCCACGCGATGGCAACCCTGGCCACGGATACTGCGTGGGCCTTCGCGATCGGCCGCATTGCGTCGATCACTTTGTAGGCCCGGTCCTTGTCCACCGGCGGGAAGTCGAACTGCACGCGTCGTGAGCCCGCCGGCCCTTCGGTGTCGCGCGAGTATTTGCCACTCAACAAGCCGCCCGCCAGGGGGCTCCAGGGCAGGATCGCCAGCTGTTGATCGTTGCACAGAGGCACGATTTCCCGCTCCAGGTCGCGCCCGGCGATGGTGTAGTACGCCTGCACGCTCTGGAAGCGTTCGAAGTTGCGCCGCTCCGAGATCCAGAGCGCCTTCGCGATCTGCCAGGCGGCGAGGTTGCACACTCCGATGTAGCGCACCTTGCCGGCCCGCACGCAATCATTGAGCGCACTCAGGGTCTCTTCCATCGGCGTCAGCGCATCGAAGCCGTGCAGCTGGTACAGGTCTATGTAGTCGAGCTTCAGGCGCTGCAAACTTTCGTCCACTGCGTGGAGGATGTGCGCCCGCGAACAGCCGGCCTGGTTGGGCCCCGGCCCCATCCGCTGGTGGAATTTCGTGGCCAGTACAAACTGGTCACGGGCAATTCCCAGGTCCCGCAAGGCCTGACCTGTCATAACCTCGGACCGGCCGCCATGGTAGACATCCGCGGTGTCGACAAAGTTGATGCCATGGTCAAACGCCGCGCGCACGATCTCATTGACCGCCGGCTGCTCCAACTTGCCAATCGCCCGGTACAAACCGTCGCCGGTGCCGAAGGTCATGGTCCCGAGGCACAGCTCGGAGACGAGCAGGCCGGTATTGCCGAGTTTCTTGAGTCTCATCCGCATTCTCCGAAGGGACCGACAGCGCGCGGTCGCAAGCAACAAACGAGCCCGTACAGGCTCAATAGTCCAGACACCGGTGTCAATGACTGCCAGCTGCCGCAATGCGATGAGTATGACTATCAGAATGGTGGCACCTTCGGTAAAGTCGCCGTCAGGATTAGAACCGCGTGCGGTTATCGCGAGCGGTCCCCACCGAATCGAGGGGGTGTCGGGTCGGGCCTTCGGGTCCGGCCCGGCACCTCGCGGTCCCCCCTCCCGGCGCATCATTCCACCCCAACGGTGGTGAGGAGCCTCCTAATGGGATGTTCGGGCCAACCGGCCGGATCGTTCCGCCTCAACCTTGGCGACGGCCGCGCCGACATCCATCGACACGGGCTGCGCTGCAGGTCCCGGGGTGCTTTTCAACAGCGACACAATCGAGTCGCTCGTCAACCGGCTGTTGGCACTGAGCAGCAGTGCAACAACACCAGTCACTTCTGCGGCGGCAACGGATGTGCCGGATGCGAAGTCGTATTCGGCGCCGGGTCGCAATGTCATCACGTGCGTTCCGGGTGCGGCGAGTGTTGAGCCGTTGTGATCGCCGCCGGCATGTTCGCTATCACTGACGCCAATCACACCGTTGATGTTGGTCGGGAATGAGTCAGCTTCGTCGGTGGAGGAGCCCACGAAGATCACTCCGCGCTTCAGACCGCTTTGCACCAACGCCGATAGCAGGGGGTCGGCAGGACCTGCGATGCTCATGTTGATCAGGGGAATTCCGGCCTCGAGGGCTGCGGCCAATGCTTGGGCCAGGGTAAATGTGTTGCAGGCGGCGGCGTCCGTGTTCGGGCTCAATTGCCAGCAGGCTTCGAATACTTCAATCCGCGCCTGTGGCGCGATACCGACGATTCCCACCTTGTTGTTCGCCACAGCCGCGATCAGTCCGGCCATGGCTGTCCCGTGCCGGTAGGAGCCCGCCGTGGGCGGAGTGGGTGAGTTGGCAGGCACGAACGAACGGCTGCCTGAAATCCGGTCGCGCAAGTCGGGATGCTTGCTGTCTACACCCGTGTCGATCAGTGCAACCTTTACACCCGCACCCTGCGACCGCTCATGAGCCGCGGCGATGTCCAGTGAGACGAGGTTCGTCTGCAATCCATACAGCGGATCGTTGTAGGCTGCTTTGGTGCCGTCGCCGGGTGCGCTGGTCAGCGTGTGAAACTGCTGTAGCGGCTGTGCCAGTGTGATCTTTGGATCCTTCGTCAGCGCGGCCAGGACGTCGGCCACCGATCGCGCATCGGGGATCTCATACACAACGCAGTGCACTCCGAGGGCCTTGATGGGCCAGTTCGCTACCTGCTTTAGTGAGTAGGTGCTCGCAACGCGCTCTGCATTGTTGTGGGCGCCCTGGGCCACTCCGTAGGTGCCGCCGGTGTAGCGGCGGCCCGTTGTGCCTGCACGAGAAGCCGGGCGATAGGGGTCGTTTGCGAAAGTCACGACCACGAAGTGGTGGCCGGTATCGAATTGATCCGTGTCAGCCGAGGCGGGCGCGCTGATCCACGCTGACAGGACCAGTGCAGCTAGGGCGCTCGCACGCGCAAGTACGTGCATCAATGCTCCGACGCATCCGGCGCTCGCTGATCAGCCGGTGTGCCTTCGTCCGCGAGAGGCTGTACCCACAACACGCGTGGGTCGGTCCGCAGCCGCGCTGCAAGAGCCTGCAACTGCCTGCTGGAGGTTGCTGCCGGAGTCTCTCCGGCGACAACACCGACCGGCATTACGCCCAACTCTCCAGTGTTGCCGGGACCTTCCACGATCCGCGCCCCGCCCATTCGCAGCAGGTCTTCAACTTCTCCCATGGACAGGGAGCGGTCGAGAGCAATGTGCAGGACTTTGGGAGGCCCGACTGGAGTGTTGCTCGTGTGAGTTGTGTAGAGCGGCTGGGACCAGCGATACGCCGTTACCATCATTCCGGTGATCCCGAACAGGATCAGAAAGCTGGCTGCCCAGGCGAGTCCCGGGGGCCGCCACAGTGATACGTGACCCAGGCGCGCGGTCAAAGAGCCAACGGCAAAGCGGCGACCCGCTGCACGTGGCTGTCGTACGGGCGTCTTGCGAGGCTGAGCCGCCCTGTCACCGTCGATACGGTCCATCAGCTTGCGGAAGGACGGGCCCGGTGCGTAGGTGACCCGGTCCGGCTCGGTGAATGCATTTCCCATGAGATGCTGAACTGCAAGCTCTCGCTCGCAGTCAGCGCAACGGCGCACGTGCTCTTCCGCCATCTCGCGCTCTGCCGGCGCCAGCCGGCCAGTCGCCAGCCAGGGCAGTAGAAGCCAGACTTCTTCGTGCCGGCTGCGTTCATCAAAAGCGATCATTTCCCACCTCGTGTCCCGGTAGGAGGAGCGCTACCGCCCAACACGGGAAGCAGCTTCTGCAATTTCGCCCGCGCATGAAACAGGCGGGTCTTCACCGTGTTGACAGGACAACCCATAATTGCCGAAATCTCCTCGCATGAATAACCGAGCTCGTAACAGAGCTCAACGGCGAGCCGCTGCTCTACCGGGAGCTGTCCCAGGGCCTGGACGAGCCAGTCCCGCAACTCCTCCGTCCGCATCGGTTCGTCACTAGTAGGTGGCTGCAGCAAGACATCCAGGTTCTCCGGGGAACCGGCCCGTGCTGAGGAGCGGAACGCATTTCTCGCTCTTCGATAGGCAATGCCGAGAATCCAGGTGGATGGCTGGGAATCGCCGCGGAAGTCCCCGGCCTTCTTCCAGACGATCCAGAAAGTGTCGTTGATGACTTCTTCGGCGACGTCATAGCGCCTGGTCAGGCGCGTCAGGAAGCGGGCGAGCCGCCGATGGTAGAGATTGTAAAGTTCCTCAAACGCGCGCCGATCGCCCTGGGCGATCTTCGCAATGAGCTCCGACTCGCGGGCCGCTGATGCGCCGCTGCGGTAACCCGGCTCCGCCGCGACGGGCGTGCCATGTGTTTCGTTGTGTGTCGGGCCTCTCACGCTTCACATCCTTTACCGGTAAGTGTCGCGCGGCAGGGCGCGGGTTCAATAACAATTGATCAAAAATGCCAGCTCACAGATCCCGCGAACCGGCTTCCAGCCCGGCCGTAGGGGAAGAGTGCCTGCGCCCGATCCTGCGCGACGTAATAGCCTGCGTCCAGCCTCAAGCTCTTGAATTCAAAGGCCAGGCCCGCGTTTCCATACGCATACCCCGTGCTGTCCGAGGTGTAATAGCCGGCTCCCGCCGTCAAAAACAGCCGTCCGATGAGGGGCAGCTGGGCCGCGAGATCCCCGGTGTACGCCAGGTAGCGCCCGAGGCGGTTGCCCCACTGGTACCGTACGGCATTGGGGATCGCGGCAACGGTCAGGGTCCAGGAGTCCAGGTAGGAGACCGCCACCGACAACTCCTGGTAGTCGTTGTTGAAGGGCGCGTTGCCATCCTGGTACGAGTAGTTGACGGCCGTGACCGTCGTGCTCCAGGACTGTGAAAGATCGAAGCGGTGCCCGAGATACTCCTCCAGCTCGAGGTTCCACCCAAAGCTGTCATAACCGCGGTGCCAGACGTGGTTCAGGCTGGAGACAAACACACCCAGAAAAGTCCCGTCGGCGGTCGTCAGGTGCAGGTCGGCCTGCGCGGCAGGGCGTCCGCCCGTTTCGGAGATACCCCGGAAAACGTAGTCGCTGGTGACGGTGAGGTCGCCGTCAAAGGTGATGGCGTCAGCTGCTCGGGGCGCCAACAGACCGGCCGCGATCAACAGGCAAACGACAGCGATGCGAAACGGTACTGATGGACCCACTATGTCCCTCGAAACGCCACTGACAATTATTCGTTGTCAGGAGTTTAGAGCGAATCGGGAACGAGTTGCCCAACCGTCCGCAGCGCAACAATGACGTTTGGGTATTTTTGATCAAGATTACCGACAAACCCCTTCCGTTTGACGCCGGCGAGCGACAGATTCAGATATCGAATACGGCCCGGGCGTTCAGCTCGTAGAATTTGCGCCGCTCGAGATCGGTCCCCACCGCATCCATTTCCACGACCTCGCCGGCCTCGAACTGGTACGGGTAATCCATCGCATACAGCACGCGATCCACGCCCAGCACCTGCTGACAGAATTGGATCGCCGGCGCCCACGCCATCCCGCTCGAAGTCACGTACACATTCTCGCGCAGGTAGTCGCTGACTTTTCGTTGCAGCGGTTTCAACTGAGAAAGCCGGGGTCCTGAACAGTCCCGGCAGCCAACATCCGGCGATACAGGTGGAACAGCTCGGGTGTAGCGAAGGCTTCTTCAGTGGCAATCCGTTGGTAGCTCATCGAGCGGTCCTTGGCAGCTGTCATTCGCGGTAACGGTTATGTGTCATAACCGCGCGCCGCTGGCCGGGTTTGAAGAAATGCCCAAAATAAAACGCACAGACGTGGCTGGAGGCGAAGCCAACTCCGGCCGCCACGTGGACCTGGGTCCGTTGACCGAGTATCTCGGCTACGCATTGCGCCGCGCACAGATGTCGGCGGTGACGGAATTTCTCGAAGCCTTCGCGGAAGTTGATCTGCGCCCCACGCAGTTTGCGGTGTTGACCCTCATCGCCGGGAACCCGGGTGTCCGCCAGACCGAAGTGTGCGCGGCGTTGGGGATCCAGAAGGCCAACTTCGTTCCACTGCTCAATGAGTTGGAGCGTCGCGGACTCGCGTCGCGCAAGTCGGTGGCCGCGGATCGACGTTCGTCGGCACTGCATCTGACTCCGTTGGGCAACTCGACCTTGCGGCGGGCGCGTGCCATTCACGAGGTGTACGAGAATCGCTTCGTGACGCGCCTGGGCCGCCGCGGCCGCGATCAGCTGTTGGCCTTGCTCAACAAGGTGATGGAAGCCGGCTGAGCAGGCTTGAGGGGCAGCAGGGCCAGGATGCCGGCGGCAAGCAGCGATCCCAATGCCATGTACGTCGCCACCGTGGGCAGGGTGTAGCCCCACTTGAAAAGATAGCCGGCCGCAATCGGCCCGAGCACGGAGCCGCCCCGCCCCAGCCCGATCGCGAAACCCGTGCCCGTGGCGCGCACGTGTGTTGGGAACGCCTGTGCATAGATGGCATATAGGCCGACGATGGCCGCGTTGGTGAAGAATCCCGCCCCGGCGCACAACCATGACAATTCGGTCAGGTCGGGGCTGCTGCGCCCGAACAGGACGACCATCACGGTGGACAACAACATGACGCCGATCGTGAGCGGCTTCAATCCGACCCGTTGACTCAGCAGTCCCAGCAGCGCGCCTCCAGTGGCGCCGCCCACGTTGGCCCACACGAGCACGTTCGCGCCGGCCGTGGCCGGAAAATGCATGTCGAACACGATCTTGGGAATCCACTTCAGCAGGAAGTAGAACGTCATGATGTGGAAGAAGTACGTCAGCGTCGAAAGGATCGTGATCGCGAGCAACGCCGGTGCGAAAATGTCGCTGACCGAACGCTTGCCCACCTGTAGCGCAATTGCGGGCAGTGCCTCGATTGCAGCGTGGCCCATGCGAACCAGTGCCTTGTTGATTCGCTGGAGGGCATTTGACGGTTGCTTGTGCGCGAGCCAGTGGACCGATTCGGGCACGATCAACAGCACCAGCGGTATAAACAAAGCGGTAACGGATCCGCCGAGATAAAACACCGCGCGCCAGTCGTGGTCACGCAGCAGTACTTTGACGATCGAGCCGCCGATCACGGCCCCGATGGGATAGCCCACCGCCATCAGGGCCACGCATAAGCTGCGCCGCCGCAGGTTGGAGAATTCGGCTGCCACGGCGTTACTGGCGGCCAGCAGGCCGCCGATCCCCAGGCCGGTGACGAACCGCCAGACTTCCAGCTCCGGAATCTGCTTCACGGTGGTGACCATGAACATGCCTATGGCCATCAGCACGAGGCAGGCGAGCATGCTCGGCCGGCGCCCGATGCGGTCGGCGACGCCGCCGAGCACAATCGCGCCGAGCGCCATGCCCATGAGCTCCATCGAGAGCACAACACCCAGAGCGGCGCGATCGATGCCCCATTCGGCGGCGATTCCGGGCGCGGCGAAGGCTATTGAGAGCACATCGAATCCGTCCAGAGCCGTGAGCCCGACGGTAATTGCAACAGCCAGGATCTGAAGCGCGCTCATCGGCGCGCTGGATAGCGTGTCACGCGGGTCGGTGTTCACAGCAGTGGCGCCCCTCCTTAAGAAGAGCGGAATCTTCCGCAATCGCTCTGCAGTATGAAAGGGCGACCAATCGATCACCGAACATGCACGCCGCAGGCGGCTCGAGCGCCAGCCCGACCATGGGAGCGTTCCATTCGCAGAACGGGTGCTCCCGGTGCCAATGGCTCGAGGGGCGCAGGCCAGGGGGTCTGGGCCATAATGGCCGCGGATTCCATAGTCCTCGATCGATCAAGGGTAAGGTAATGACCGACAAACCAGCATTCGAAGTCATCAGTCAACATCAGTGTTTCGACGGCAGCGTCGGTTTTTACGAGCACGACTCCACCAGCACTGGCACCTCCATGCGCTTCTCCGCGTTCGTGCCCAAACAGGGCCGCACGGGACGCGTTCCGGTGTTGTATTACCTTGCCGGGCTCACGTGCACGGAAGAGACATTCATGATCAAGGCCGGTGCGCAGCGCGTGGCCGCCGAGCTGGGCCTGATGCTGGTGGCGCCGGACACGAGTCCTCGCGGCCTCAACATTCCGGGCGACAGCGCGTCGTGGGATTTCGGTGTGGCGGCGGGTTTCTACCTGGATGCAACCCAGGAGCCGTGGGCAAAGAACTACCGCATGTACGGTTACATCACGAAGGAGCTGCGCACGTTGATTGAGGCCCGGTTTCCGGCCGACCCGGCGCGTACCGGCATCTTCGGACATTCGATGGGCGGGCACGGTGCGCTCGTGCTCGGCATGCGCAATCCCGCTATCTACAAGTCAATTTCGGCGTTTGCACCGATCTCGGCGCCGAGCCAGGTGCCGTGGGGCCAGAAAGCGTTCACCGGCTATCTGGGCACGGATAAGAGTCAGTGGAGCGCGTACGACGCCACCGAAATCATCCTGGGCCTGAAGGATGCCGCGAGCCGTCCGCACCTGCTCATCGACCAGGGCCTGGCCGACCAGTTCCTGGAGAAGCAGCTGCCGCAGCACGTGTTTGAAGCCGCCGCCAAAAAAGTCGGTTACCCCCTGACACTGCGGCGCCAGGAGGGCTACGACCACGGCTATTACTTCATCTCCACCTTCATGGAGGATCATCTGCGCCATCACGCGAAGCAGCTTGCAAAGTAGGGCTCGGAGCGGCCGGTTGCGCGGCGGCGATCAGGACTTCCCGCAGCCAGGCGTGGCCCGGGTCGGGCTCGTTGCGCTTGTGCCAGATGACCACCTCGTGTGTGTCCGGTGTTTCAAACGGCACAGGCAGCAACTTCACGGGCGCGAGCTTCGCCAGCGTCCGGGCAAGATCCTCGGGAAGTGTCGCGACCAGCTGAGTGCCCGCGAGCATGAACGGAATCTCGAGCAGTCCCTGAGTGGTGGCCCTGACATCGAGGTCTGCGCTCAACAGCCGGCGAACCAGCTCCTCGAGCGGAAGTGTGTGACCGCTCGGCCAACCAAACACGTGGGGCAGGGCGAGGTACTGCTCTGCAGTGATGGTGTCGCCGACGGTAGGATGGTCCTGCGCAACGGCACACAGCCAGCGCACCGGCCGCAGGTCCACGATCCGCAGCGACTGCGGGAACTCGCGCAACCCGAAGAGCCGCAGGCTGTTGAGACCCAGGAACAGGTCCGCGTCACCGTATTCGAGCCGGGACAGGGTGGTTTCCGAGAAGTGCTCTACGTGGCATCGGATTCCGGGCGCCTCCTGCGCCAGCCGTCGAAAGACCGTTGGCATGACCCGCAGCAGTGCGTCGGCCGACACGATCAGGGTGAAGGTCCGTTGCACGGTCCGGGGATCGAACGAAGGTTGAGTGCCGAGCGTGGCCTGGATTTGCAAAAGCGCGTCCCTGACAGGCCCCACCAGCGACAGTCCCCGCGGCGTGAGCTGCATGTCCCGCCCCACCCGCACCAGCAGCGGGTCCTCGAAGTACTCGCGCAGCTTCTGCAGCGCGGCGCTCATGGCCGGCTGTGAGATGAAGACCCGTTCCGCGGCCCGGGTCACATTTTTCTCATGGATGAGGGCGTCGAGGGCAATTAACAGATTGAGATCAAAGCGGTTCAGCTGCATGGCGGCGCCATACTACAGGCGAGGCGTATAATCGGCAGACCTATGAAACCTATGCTCCCAAGCGAAATCGATACCGTCCGCCGCATCGTTGCGGACATGAAAGACCGCCCCGGTCCGTGCATCGAGGTACTGCACTCTGTGCAGGCTGCCCTCGGCTACGTGCCAGCGGATGCCGTCCCGATCATTGCCGAGGCACTGAACCTGTCGCGGGCGGAGGTCCATGGTGTGGTGACTTTCTACCACTTCTTCCGTGAGACGCCGCCCGGTAAGCACACGGTCAGCATCTGCCGAGCCGAGGCGTGCCAGTCCATGGGTGCTGACAATCTGGTGGAGCATGCCAAGCGACGCTTGGGCGTGGATTTCCACGAGACTACTGCCGATGGCACCTTCTCCCTGGAGCCCGTTTTCTGCCTGGGGAACTGCGCCTGCTCGCCTGCGGCAATGATTGATGGACGTCTCTACGGTCGCGTTACTCCGGAACGCTTCGACGAGCTCGTTGCGGAGAAAAAGCAATGACTGCAGTGACTGTCTACGTACCGCGCGATGCGGCTGCTCTGTCCATTGGAGCTGAGGAAGTTGCGGTTGCGATTGCGCGGGAGTGCTCGGCTCGTGGGATCGAGCTGAAGCTCATTCGCAATGGCTCGCGCGGCGCCTGCTGGCTCGAGCCGCTGGTCGAAGTGGTGACTGCGAAGGGCCGTGTTGCCTACGGTCCAGTCACGGTCGCGGATGTTCCGAGCCTGTTTGCTGCCGGCTTTCTGGATGGGCGGGGACACCCGCTGTTCCTGGGGCCCACGGATGAGATCCCCTGGTTTGCTTCCCAACAGCGGCTGACGTTTGCGCGTGTTGGCATCGTCGATCCGGCGAGTGTCGCCGACTACGTGGCTAACGGTGGCTACCAGGGATTGCGGCGTGCCCTGTCGATGGCTCCCGAGGCGATTGTGCAGGCGGTTTTGGATTCGGGTCTGCGCGGCCGCGGTGGGGCTGCGTTTCCCACCGGCATCAAGTGGAAAACGGTCCTCCAGCAGGCAGTCGCACAAAAGTTCGTGACCTGCAACGCCGACGAAGGCGATTCGGGTACGTTCTCCGATCGTATGTTGATGGAGGGAGATCCCCTCTGTCTCATTGAAGGAATGACCATCGCCGCGGTGGCCGTGGGCGCCACGCAGGGTTACATCTACCTGCGTGCTGAATATCCGCACTCCCATCGTGCTCTCAACACCGCCATAGCCGCGGCATATCAGGCCCGCTACCTGGGATCTGACGTGCTCGGCAGCGGGAAGCGATTCGACCTCGAAGTCAGGCTCGGCGCCGGCGCATACGTGTGCGGCGAGGAGACCTCGATGCTCCAGAGTCTCGAAGGCCGGCGTGGCGAGGTTCGAGTCCGTCCGCCGTTGCCTGCTATTGAGGGCTTGTTCGGCAAGCCCACCATAGTCAACAACGTCATGACCTTCGGGAGCGTGCCCACCATCCTTCACCAGGGTGCGGACTTCTACAAGAATTTCGGCATGGGTCGTTCTCGCGGCACGCTGCCACTGCAGCTGGCCGGCAACATCAAACGCGGTGGCCTGATCGAGCGGGCATTCGGTGTGAGCCTTCGAGAGTTGCTGTACGACTACGGTGGCGGCTCGGCGACCGGCCGGCCGATCCGCGCGGTCCAGGTTGGCGGCCCGCTGGGGGCATTCATTCCGGCTTCGCAATTCGATGTGTTGATCGACTATGAGGCGCTCACGGCCATCGGCGCGTTGTTGGGTCATGGAGGTATCGTCGTGTTTGACGACACCGTCGACATGGCGCGGATGGCCCGTTATGCGATGGAGTTCTGCGCTGTGGAGTCCTGTGGCAAATGCACGCCGTGCAGGATCGGCTCGACGCGTGGCGTCGAAGTCATCGATAAAATCCTGGGCGGCGTTGAAAGCGAGCGCAACCTGGCGCTGTTGGAAAATCTCTGTGACACCCTGTTGCAGGGGTCGCTGTGCGGGCTCGGCGGCATGACGCCTTTCCCGGTCCAGAGTGCGATCAAGCATTTCCGGGAAGATTTCCGGGCGCGTTCGAAGACGCCACTGAAGCGCGCGGGATAGCCGTTTGGCCGGTGAGCCCGCGTTGCAGGTCAGCTCCGAAGTCAGTGTAGATCGCTGGACACGGGGCGAGCTGACACACGCGGCCGACCAGGTGGCCGAAGAGAAGCCGATCGCTTTGGTCTATCACGGCGTGCCGCACGTGGTGATGCTGGCGACCCCCGCCGATCTCGAAGACTTCGCTGTTGGTTTCACAATCAGCGAAGGACTCGTCGAGCAGCCTGAAGAGATTCGCTCCGTCGAAGTCACCTACGGCGCGGAAGCCGCGGACGTGCAAATAACAGTCGCCTGGGAGCGGTTTTCGGCGCTACTGCACCGCCGGCGTAATCTCACAGGAAGAACGGGCTGCGGACTGTGCGGTGCTGAAACTGCGGAAGATGCCATTCGCGAGATCCCTCGCGTGGGACCGGGCCCCACCGTTACAACGGACGGTCTGCACGAGGCCATCGAACAGTTGGCGACGATGCAACCGATCAATGCGCGCACCGGAAGCGTGCACGCCGCGGCATGGGTCATTCCTGGCAAAGGGGTCCAACTCGTACGCGAGGATGTCGGGCGACACAACGCGCTCGACAAGGCGATCGGTGCTCTCGTGCGATCCGGTGCGGACCGCAGCGAGGGCTACATGCTGATCACCAGTCGCGCGAGCTTCGAAATGGTGCAGAAGAGTGCCACCGTGGGAATCTCCTTCCTGGCCGCTTTCTCAGCCCCCACGGCGTTCGCCGTGCGTCTTGCACATAAGACGGGCCTGACGCTGGTGGCGTTCGCTCGTCGCGACCGTCACGTCGTATACGCGAACCCGGAACGCTTGAAATAGATTCTGTCGATAGTACGTATATCATTTATCGATTTGAAGCAGGCGCGATGGGACGGCTACTTTGCCGTTCCATGAACACAACAGTCGCTGACTTCGTCCGCAAGGCCTCGACCGAGGTGTGCGGCAGGTGTTGCTCGTTGCGGGTGACCTGCAGCGACCGGTTGGAAATTTCACGAGCACGTTGCAGATCCTGGACACGGGCTTGCTGGAAAGCTTCGGTATCGAGCAGGTGGGCGTCGCGGGACATCCCGATGGTCACCCCTCAATCGATGCTGCCGCGCTGTTGGCAGCGCTGCGCCACAAGCAGGACTTTGCTGTGCGGACCGGCATGCGGGTTCACATCGTCACCCAATTCGGGTTTGACCCCGAAGGCATCTGCGCCTGGGACGAGCGCATGACAGAGCAGGGTATAACGCTGCCCGTGCATGTGGGCATCCCTGGTCCCACGCCGGTGGCCAAGCTCGTCAAATTCGCCCTGCAGTGCGGAGTGGGTGCTTCGCTGAGCTCACTCATGAAAAACGTCGGCTCCATGGCCAACCTGGCTCGACTGGCGACCACCCCAGATGAGATGCTTCTTGGCCTGATCCGCGGGCGCGCCGTTCACCATGGCAGCCGCCTCGTGCAGCCGCATTTCTATGCTTTCGGTGGAACGATGGCCACTGCGGCGTGGCTGCGCGCGGTCGCGGACGGAAGTTTTACGGTTGATCCGGATGGCCGTAAGTTCGTTGTAAATGCCTGAGTAGAGGAATGGACATGCATCGCTTCTTAATCGGCGCGCCTCGCGCCGCTGCATTTCCGGGGTCGCTTCGACCCCGTGGAAAGTTTGGCCGCAGGCCATGAAAACCGCGTTGATTTGCGGGTCCATGGCTTGGGACACCATCATGGTGTTCAAGGACAAGTTCAGTAACCATATCCTGCCCGACAAGATTCACCGGCTGAATGTGTCCTTCCTCGTGCCGGGCCTGCGGCGCGAATTCGGGGGCTGCGCCGGGAACATCGCCTACAACCTGAAGCTGCTGGGGGATACCGGCTATCCAATGGCCACGGTGGGCCGTGATTTCGGACCCTACCGGGATTGGATGTCGCAGACAGGTGTCCCCGCCGATCACATCAAGGTGTTTGAGTCTGAGCACACGGCACAGGCCTTCATCACCACTGATCTGGACGACAACCAGATAACAGCCTTCCATCCCGGCGCCATGCAGCAGTCACATGCCAACAAGGTGTCAGACGCGCAGGATGTGGCGATCGGCATCGTGGCACCTGACGGGCGCGATGGAATGATCCAGCACGCCGAGCAGTTCGCGGCGGCCCGAATTCCGTTTATTTTCGATCCGGGCCAGGGTCTGCCGATGTTCGGCGGCGACGATATCAAGCGTTTCGTGGACCAGGCGACCTGGGTGGCGGTCAACGACTACGAGTGGGAGCTGGTCCAGCAGAAAACGGGCTGGACGGCCAAAGATGTGACCCAACGGGTCAAAGCCCTGATTGTCACCCGGGGAGCGGAGGGCTCCGTGATCTATACACCGGAGGGCGACCTCGAGATTGCGTGCGCGAAGCCCAAGGCTGTCGTGGATCCCACGGGCTGCGGCGACGCGTATCGCGCCGGACTGATACATGGCCTGCTGCACGGGCTCGATTGGCGGGCCACCGGCGAGATTGCCTCGCTGATGGGGGCCATCAAGATCGAGTCGCTCGGCACCCAGAATCATCGATTTACCAAGGCGCAGTTCCAGGCCAGGCTGGAACAAAGTTTTGGTTAAGAGGACCTGCCCGGGCGGTCTGAGCTGAGGCAAAACGGGCCGGTTTAACTCCGGTACACTGCGGAGCCCCGGCGGGCAGCTCGTCCGCCTCACCCCATACTCCTGCGATGGAATGAGTCAAATGGCGAACAACTATTTATTTACGTCCGAGTCCGTATCCGAAGGTCACCCGGACAAGGTGGCGGACCAGATTTCCGATGCAGTGCTCGATGCAATCCTGAGGGACGATCCGCGCGGCCGTGTTGCCTGCGAGACCCTGATCAAGACGGGTGTCGTCGTGGTCGCGGGCGAGGTGACCACGAAGGCCTGGGTGGACGTTGAATCTCTGGTCCGCAAGGTCGTGTTGGACATCGGGTACAACTCGTCAGACATGGGCTTTGACGGCGCCAGTTGTGGCGTGGTCAACATCATCGGCAAGCAGTCTCCGGACATCGCCCAGGGCGTTGACCGCAAAGACGAGCGCAAGCAGGGCGCGGGCGACCAGGGCCTGATGTTCGGCTATGCAACCAACGAGACGGACGTGCTGATGCCGGCCGCCATTACGCTGGCCCATCGGCTGGTGAAGAAACAGGCCGACGTTCGTAAGAGGGGCAAGCTCGACTGGCTGCGCCCGGATGCCAAGAGCCAGGTCACCCTGCGCTATGAGGACGACAAGCCGGTGGGCATCGAGGCCGTCGTGCTGTCGACTCAGCACAGCCCGGACATCTCCACCAAGGCGCTGCGCGAGGCGGTGATTGAGGAAATCCTCGAGCCTGTGCTGCCCAAGAAGTGGGTGGACAAGCGCACGAAGTATCACATCAACCCGACGGGCCGCTTTGTGATTGGCGGGCCGGTGGGCGACTGCGGACTCACGGGCCGCAAGATCATTGTCGACACCTACGGCGGCTTTGCCCGTCACGGTGGCGGCGCGTTCTCCGGAAAGGATCCTTCGAAGGTTGACCGCTCGGCTGCCTACGCAGCCCGCTATGTCGCCAAGAACATTGTGGCCGCAGGTCTCGCCGACCGTTGCGAAGTGCAGGTCTCCTACGCGATCGGCGTTGCTGAGCCGACTTCAATCATGGTGGAGACATTCGGCACCAGCCGTCTGTCACGGGAGCGACTGACGCAGTTGGTTCGCAAGCATTTCGACCTGACGCCGTACGGCCTGCGCGAGATGTTGGACCTGGTGCGGCCCATCTATCAGAAGACCGCCGCCTACGGCCATTTCGGCCGCACGGAGCCGGAATTTTCCTGGGAGAGCACGGACAAGGCGGATGAGTTGGCCGACGAACTGAAGGGATCGGCCAAAGCTGCATAAACCGCTCGCGCAGCGGATAAACCGCTTGCGCAGCGGAAGAAAGAATAGCCGCATAGTTGCGGCAACGCGCGTCTTTGAGGAGCGTTGCGACAGGTGGACACAGGAGGGACTGTGCCGGACCTGCCAGGCTCGAAGGCGTCGCGATTCGTCAACACGGCGCTCGTTCTTTAGCGGAGCATTCGATAATGAACGCCAGTCTCAAATCCAAGTCGACGCATGATTACAAGATTGCCGACATCAAGCTCGCCGATTGGGGTCGCAAGGAGATCCTGATCGCCGAGACCGAGATGCCCGGCCTGATGGCCATCCGGGAAGAGTTTGCGCCCGTGCAGCCCCTGAAGGGAGCGCGGATCACAGGCTCCCTGCACATGACCATCCAGACCGCGGTGCTCATCGAGACACTGCAGGCGTTGGGTGCCCAGGTTCGCTGGGCCTCCTGCAACATCTTCTCAACTCAGGATCACGCCGCGGCGGCCATCGCTGCGAAGGGCACCCCGGTGTTTGCCTGGAAGGGCGAGTCACTCACCGACTACTGGGACTACACCCACCAGATCTTCGAGTGGCCGCCAGGGACAGACAATAAAGTCGGCTACACCAACATGATCCTCGACGACGGCGGCGATGCAACCCTGCTGTTGCACCTGGGCGCCCGCGCCGAGAGCGACGCCAGCCTGATCTCCAAGCCGAGCAGCGAGGAAGAAACGGCGCTGTATGCATCCATCAAGGCGAAGCTGAAAACCGACCCCACCTGGTACTCCACGCGCCTGAAGCACGTGAAGGGCGTGACCGAAGAAACCACGACCGGTGTCCATCGCCTGTACGAGATGGCGAAGGAGGGGAAGCTCGCTTTCCCCGCAATCAATGTCAATGACTCGGTAACCAAGAGCAAATTCGACAATCTGTACGGTTGCCGTGAATCGCTCGTGGACGGCATCAAGCGCGCCACCGATGTCATGATCGCCGGCAAGGTTGCACTCGTCGCGGGCTACGGCGATGTGGGCAAGGGCTCGGCACAGGCGCTGCGCGCCCTGTCAGCCCAGGTCTGGGTGACCGAAGTCGATCCGATCTGCGCTTTGCAGGCGGCGATGGAAGGCTACCGCGTGGTGACCATGGAGTACGCGGCTGACAAGGCCGACATCTTCGTGACCTGCACGGGCAACTTCCATGTGATCACGCACGATCACATGAAGCGGATGAAGAACAACGCCATCGTCTGCAACATCGGTCACTTTGACAACGAGATCGACGTGGCCAGCATGAAGCAGTACACCTGGGAGAACATCAAGCCCCAGGTGGACCACATCATTCTGCCCGACGGTCGCCGGCTGATCCTGTTGGCCGAAGGCCGCCTGGTGAACTTGGGTTGCGGCACGGGCCATCCCAGCTATGTGATGAGCTCGAGCTTCGCCAACCAGACCATCGCGCAGATCGAGCTGTTCACCAACCCGGGCAAGTACCCGGTCGGGGTGTACGTGTTGCCCAAGCATCTGGATGAGAAGGTGGCCCGCCTGCAGCTCGCGAAGCTGAATGCGCAGCTCACCGTGCTCACGGATACCCAGGCTCGCTACATCGGCGTCGACAAGGCCGGCCCGTACAAGGCCGATCATTACAGATACTAAAAACCAAGAGAGAAGCCTATGTCCCTTGCGACCAGCGAAGAGCGCTCGCAGCGCGTCGCCAACCCGGCGATTGTGCCTCGATCGTTCATTCTGACCACAGCGTGCCCGGACACAACGGGTATCGTCGCGGGTATCTCGGGATTTCTGGCTTCTCACAACGCCCTGATCACCGAAGCACAGCACTACGATGATCCCTATGGGAACACGTCGTTCATGCGGACGGTGTTTCATGACAACGGCAAAGGAATGCCGTCCATGGAGGCCCTGAACGAAAAGTTCGGGGTCTCCGTGGGTCAACAGTTTGGTATGACCTGGCACTTTCACGAAGTGCAGCGCAAGTGTCGTGTGCTGCTCGCCGTCTCGCGGCAGGGCCACTGTCTCAACAGTATCCTGCACCGTTGGAGCACGGGGACACTGCCGATCGAGGTGGTGGCCGTGGTGTCCAACCACCAGGACATGCGCAGCCTGGCCGAGTGGCACGGCGTGCCCTATCACTACCTGCCGATCATCGACGGCCGCAAGGCCGAGCAGGAAAAGCGGATGATGGAGCTGTTCGAGCGCTCGGACTCGGAGCTCATGGTGCTCGCCCGCTACATGCAGATTCTCACCCCCGAGGCGTGCCGGTACTTTGACGGGCGCGCCATCAACATTCACCATTCCTTTCTGCCCGGCTTCAAGGGTGCAAAGGCCTATCACCAGGCTTTCACGCGCGGCGTGAAGCTCATCGGCGCCACCGCTCACTACGTGACGACGGACCTGGACGAGGGTCCGATCATCGAGCAGGAAGTCGAGCGCGTCGATCACACACTCTCGCCGGAAGACCTCACCGTCATCGGCAGTGAGCTCGAGAGTGTTGTGTTGAATCGAGCAATCAAGTGGCATGCGGAGCGCAGAGTGTTCCGCAACGGCTACAAAACTGTTGTTTTGAGGTAGCCGCCGCATGACCGCGATCGTGATGGACGGCAAGGCCGTCGCGGCCAAAGTGCGCAGCGAAGTTGCGATCCGCGCGAAGGATTTTGCGAGCAAGTACGGGCGACGCCCGGGGCTTGCCGTTGTCCAGGTGGGTCAGGACCCTGCCTCGTCGGTTTACGTGCGCAACAAGCGCAAGTCCTCGGTCGAGGCGCAGATTGATTCATTCGCGCACGACCTGCCGGCGACCACCAGCCAGGCCGAGCTGTTGGAGCTGGTCCACAGCCTCAACCGCGACCCGCGTGTTGACGGCATCCTCGTGCAGATGCCATTGCCCAAGGGCCTCGATAGTGACGTCATCATGGACGCCGTCGATCCCGCCAAGGATGTTGATGGGTTTCACCCGGTCAACACCGGGTTGTTGGCGCAGAAGCGTCCGAAGCTGCGACCTTGCACGCCGTTCGGTGTGATTCGGCTCGCTGCCGAGTACGGCATCAAGTTGACTGGCCTGCGTGCCACAGTGGTCGGCGCTTCGAACATCGTTGGGCGCCCCATGGCGCTGGAATTGCTCCTCGCCCGTTCCACAGTCACCGTGTGCCACACCGGAACGCAAGACCTTGAGTCCGAGGTTGCGCGCGCCGATGTCGTGGTAGCGGCCGTCGGCAAGGCGGGCTTCGTTCCGGGCGAGTGGATCAAGCCAGGTGCAGCGGTGTTTGACGTGGGCATCAACCGCACAGCTGAGGGCAAGCTGGTCGGGGACGTCGAATATGGCAAAGCTGCTCAGCGTGCGGGATGGATCACCCCCGTGCCGGGTGGGTTGGGGCCGATGACGATTGCGATGCTGCTGTCGAATGCCGTCGACGCAGCGTTCCGACGGGCAGAGGCCGCGCGCTAAACCCCGCGCCCGTTTCCGTTTGCGCCGGGATGGCACCGCTGCCATCCGTGGCGCCTATAGCTCCCATTCAAACCATCGATTGGCCCCTGGCGTGAGCGGCTCGTAGCGTCGCAGTCCTGGAGCCTGGGTGACTCATGGCCGCAGCAGGCGAACATGAGTCACCCAGGCTCCCTAGCCACGCCAGGAGTCTTCATGAGTCACAAGAGCTTGGAGCAACTGCTCCAATCCGCAGGGAACCCCGTCCAATTGCTGCGAAATTCGCAGCTGGGTGCCTATGTTTACCCGGTTGTTCCGAGCGAGTTCTCGAATTGGCGCGACGAGCAGCGGGCCTGGCGCGAGACGGCGGTATTGTTCGACCAGTCCCACCACATGGCCGAGCTGACCGTGAAGGGTCCGGACGCGCTGAAGCTGATCACCCGCACGACCATCAACAGCTTCGCCAACTTCGCACCCAACAAAGCGAAGCAGATGGTGCCGGTGAGCTACGACGGCTACGTGATTGGCGATGGAATCTTGTTTTATCTTGCTGAGAACGAGCTTCTGTTCGTAGGACGGGCGCCCTCGGTCAACTGGATCCAGTTCCACGGCGAGACCGGTGGCTACAGAGTCGACATGATTCGCGACGATCGCTCACCGTCCCATCCCCGCGGTAAAGCTGTCATACGGCGCCACTACCGCTTCCAGGTTCAGGGGCCGAACGCCGCCAAGGTCCTGGAGAAGGTGAACGGCGGACCGATCCCGGACGTGAAGTTCTTTACGATGGACGCCATCAACGTGAAGGGGCGCAAAGTGCGCGCGCTGCGTCATGGCATGGCTGGCGCTCCGGGACTCGAAATCTGGGGCCCTTACGAGCAGGGCGATGAGATTCGCGACACGATTCTCGAGGCGGGCAAGGAGTTTGGGCTCGTCCCCGTCGGATCGCGTGCCTACGCCAGCAATACTCTCGAGTCCGGGTGGATTCCGTCACCGCTGCCGGCGGTCTATACCGGGGAGAAGATGAAGAAGTATCGCGAGTGGTTGCCGGCGGGCGGGTATGAGGGGACCGGCTCTATTGGCGGAAGCTTCGTGTCGAACGACATCGAAGACTATTACATGACGCCGTACGAGCTCGGATATGGCCCGTTCGTTAAATTCGACCACGATTTCATCGGCCGTGAGGCGCTGGAGAAGATCGCGAAGGAGCCCCAGCGCAAGAAGGTGACTTTTGCGTGGAACGGCGAGGACCTGGCGAAGATCCATGCTTCCCTGTTCGTACCGGGTGCCGCGAACTACAAGTTCTTCGACCTGCCGATCGCGAACTATTCCTCGTCGTCTTACGACAAGGTCACCATGGGGGGCAAGACCGTCGGGTTCTCCATGTTCGGCGGCTATAGCTACAACGAGCGCACCGGCCTGTCACTGGGCGTGGTCGATCCGAACATCAACATAGGCGATGTGCTGACCCTGGTCTGGGGCGAAGACGGGGGTGGGACGAAAAAAACCACGGTTGAGCGCCACGGACAGCTGGAAGTTCGGGTGAAAGTCTCGCCAGTGCCGTATGCTAGCGCTGCTCGCGAGGGCTACCACGAAGGGTGGCGGACGCGAAGCGCGTGAGCATACGAGAAGAAATAGAGCTCCAAGGTTGAAAGTGATAAGGGTGCGAGGGGTTGTCTCTCGCACCTTTTTTATTTCCGCTGGAGAATCGCCGGCGCCAGCGCCAAAAGGACGCCCACGACGGTGATCAACGCTGGCGCAAATTGCCGAATCTGCTCCACGGACCAAGCCGACGTGGCCACAGTGACGGCCAGCACCCCAATACCTACCGTCTCCAGGGTCACAAACCGCCCGAGCGCCTGCGCCCGGTGCCGCCAGCTCCGCAGTTCCTGCTTCGCTACCCCGTGTCGGAGTTGTTCCAACTGACGAGCCTGCTCGGCCCGTTCCGACTCCTGGGTCACTTCCTGCTGCAGCCGATCGAGCAATCGGGCGTTGAACTCTGGCCGGGTATCCAGACCGCCGAATAGCGCTGATAGACGCCGTTCCACCGGGTCGTGACTACTCATATCGAAGCACCCAGACGCGCGCGTGCACGGTGCAATAGCGTCTTCACTGTGCCGATCGGCATCGCCAGCATGGCCGAAACTTCCTCATGCGATTGTTCCTGCATATAGAACAACATCACCACCTGGCGTTGCTTCGCAGGTAACTGATCCACCATTCGTAACAACGCCGCGGAATCAGCAGCAGTTTCCGCTTGGGATTCTTCCTTCGCAATGTCGACCTCAGCCATCACTTTCGCGTCGCTGAGGGATGCGTGAGGTCGCCGCGAACGCAGGGCCGAAAGGCTGGCATTGCGAGTAATCGTATAGATCCAGCAGGGCTGGTGGTATAGCGGCCGAGCATCGGCAGCGGCCGGCCGATGCGATCCACAGCAATGTTGTCCTTCATATACAACTCGACATCACCCGCACCACCCAACTCGAACAACGCAACATCGTTCGGGGTGGACGGTCCCGCCCGCATTACGTTCCCCACCAGCGAAATCTTGCCAACCTGGAAGGGATGCTCGCCCCATTCCGCGGCGATCAGGTTGTAGTGCACGGCCCCCTGACCCGGATCGTAGATGAGGTTGTTGACGATCTGGCCATGCACACCGCCCTTGAACAGCGGGTTGCGCTCGGCATCGTGCGCGTACAGGTTGCCGATGATGAGGATATCGGTGACGTTGTCGTGAATCAGGCTGCCCTTTGAATGCTCACCCTTGGCATGCGTGGCGTTGGCGAGCCCCTCGGCCAGGATGTTGTTGCTGAACGTGATGGCGTGCGAGGTGTGTTGCCGCCACTCGTCGGGGTTCGCGCCGATGAAGCGTTTGCCGGACGATGAGAGGTTCTCGTCGATGGACCAGGACATCGAGCAATGATCCACGATGACGTTGTAGGCGCCGATCGTGCCCATGGCATCGGGTTCCCACCCGGCGTATGCGCGGCCCAACCCACGGCGCCCGGAAAGGCGAGGAGCTCGGAGCTCGCAGCGGGCGATGCGGGGGTCGCGAGTGCGGCCAACACGGGTACAGCCGCCAAAGCTGTACAAGCTGCCAGGAGCCAGGGCCCCGGCAATCGGGTACGGTGGAAAGGTGATTACTCGAGGATCAGTACGCACGGAGTGCTCCTTTGCGGCTCATGGGTCGGCTCGATGAGCCGGTGCCTTTGGACATTGTCGTTCGCCCAGCGTCCTTGGATGACGCTGCGGGTCGGCCGGCGCCCGGGGGCAGCGCCGCCCGGCCGGCGCCGCGGATTGTAAATGACACCGGTTTCCCCTATACAGGATATTAGTCACATGAACGATGCCATCGCAGAACAGTTTGTCCGCGCGCGCCTGGACGCAGCGGCGCTTCCGGACTTTCCGGGGAGCATTCCTGCGACGCTCAATACCGCTTACGCCTACCAGGATCGCGCCATCGCGCTGTGGCCGGACTTTGTTGCCGGCTGGAAGGTGGGCCGCATCGGTGAGCCCTGGTTGGAGCGGCTCGGCGAGGATCGCCTCGTGGGTCCCATTTTCCGCCGCGGCATCCGCCTCGCGCCCCCGGAGCAGTTGGTCGAGTTTCCCGTGTTCGAAGGCGGCTTTGCCGCAGTTGAGGCGGAGTTTGTATTCCGGCTCGGTGCCGATGCGCCCTCGGACAAGGTGCAGTGGACGCCCGAAGAGGCTTCCCGCATCGCCATGGCCCTGCACATCGGAATCGAGACCGCGGGGAGCCCGCTGGCCACCATCAATGATCTGGGCGGCGCGGTCGTTGTTTCCGACTTTGGCAACAATGCCGGCCTGCTGCTGGGACCCGCGATTCCCGACTGGCGCACCCGTCCATTCGAAACTCTCACGACTGAGACATTTATTGAGGGCAAGTCCGTTGGCAAGGGCGGGGCGCTCTCGCTGCCGGGCGGTCCGTTCGCGGGGTTGGCATTCGCGTTGTCGCGCTGTGCCCGTCGCGGCCTGCCGATGAAGTCAGGTTATGTAGTATCCACGGGGGCCACGACCGGCGTGCACGACATTCGGATCGGGCAGGAAGCGCGGGTGGTCTTCGCGGGCTGCGGAGAGTTGCTGTGCCGGGCGGTTCCCGCACAAAAAGCTCCCTCCGCGCAGAAAGGAGCGCGAGCCTAGTGATCAGCAGGCGGACGGTCCTTCTGGGAGCCGGGGCTGCCTGCGTGCATGCGGTCGGTCACGCGAACTCGGGCCATGTTGATCCTGCCGGGGTGCTCACTGCCGCCGATGTACACGTTGCAGACTATCCGACGGTGCAGGCGCTTCGTTGGATGGGCGACACGATCAGCCGCGAGTCGGGCGGCGATCTCGGCATGCGCGTGTATCACTCGGGCCAGCTCGGGCGCGAAAATGACACTGTCGACCTGGCCCGCTTCGGTGCCCTCGACATCACGCGAATCAACTTTGCGTCGCTCAACAATACGTTCCCGGCCACCCAGGCGATGTCGCTTCCGTATGTGTTCGATTCGACTGAGCACCTGCGTCGCTCGGTAGATGGTGCTGCGGGCCGTGCCATCCTCGAGGCTTTTGAGAAGCGTGGACTGGTGGGGCTCGCCATTTATGACTCCGGTGCACGCTGCTTCTACAACCATCTGCGCGCGGTAACGGAGCCCGGCGATTTGAAGGGCTTGAAGATCAGGGTGCCGCCGTCGGACATGTTCGTGGGCCTGGTTCGCGCCCTCGGCGCCAATCCAACCCCGTTGTCGTATGGCGAGATTTTCTCGGCTCTGCAGACGAAGCTCATTGATGGTGCCGAGAACAACTGGACGACGTTCCAGACGAGCCGCCACTTTGAGGTGGCGCGGTACTGGTCGCAGTCGGAGCACTCGTACTCGCCGGAAGCTGTGCTGATGTCACAGCGGCGGTATCAGAAGCTCACGAGCCGGCAGCAGGAGTTGGTTCGGAGCGCCGCACTCCAGTCCGTGCCGTATATGCGAACCCTTTGGGACAGCAGTGAAGCGGCATCGCGGGCCGCGGTCGAGAAGGCGGGTGTGCATGCGATCCAGGTCAATCGCGTTGCGTTTCAGAAGGTGGCGGCACCAATACTCGAGTCATACATGAAAGATCCGCAGTTGCAGCGGATATACCAAGAAATCCGCGCCGTCGCGTGAGGTTTGGCGCAGGCTGGGGGACTACGGTCGGATGGCACGTCAGATTGCATTGTTCAGCGCCGGGCTCGGCGTCCTTGCCCGCTGCGCTATCGTCATCGCGTGTGTGGCGCTCCTTTGCATGACCCTCGTGGAGGGTTGGCAGGTCTTCGCACGTTACGTGCTCAATGACTCGCCGAGTTGGACCGAGCCCGTGGCGTTGCTTCTGATGAGCGCCGCGATGATGTTCGGTGCGGCAGTCGGCGTCCGCAACGAAGCTCACTTCGGGTTTTTCCTGCTGGTGCATGTGGCTTCGCCGCCGGTCCGGACGGTGCTGGTCAGCATCGCCCGGCTGATCATCATTGCGATCGGTTTGTTGTTGGCCTACTGGGGTGCCGTGCTGCTCATGGATGGCTGGGATATCCGCATGGCCGGCGCGCCGTTGCCGCAGGGACTGTACTTCCTGCCCATCTGCGTGGGCGGGGCGCTCATTGCGCTGTTTGCCCTCGAGCGGCTGTTGGTGGCTCCCGCGGCTGCGCCGCGTGGGGAGCACTGATTTGGCCACCACGCTGCTGTTTGGAGTATTTGCTGTTCTGCTGCTCATCGGTGTGCCGGTCGCTTTTGCGCTTTCGGCCGCCTCGCTCGCGACTGTCCTGTACCTCGGCCTGCCGTCGATCGTAGTGGTGCAGCAACTGGCGGCGGGTGCCAGTCTCACGACGTTGATTGCGATCCCCCTGTTTATATTCGCCGGCGAGATGATGATGCGCGGGGGGATATCGGACCGGTTGATTGCGCTGGCGTCGTCGCTGGTGGGGCATCTTCGGGGCGGCCTGGGCCAGATCAACGTTCTGTCCTCTTTGTTCTTCGGCGGTGTGTCCGGATCGGCCATCGCGGATGTCTCCGCCATCGGCGGGGCCATGATTCCGCAGATGGTGAACCGCGGTTTCGACCGCGACTTCGCTGTCAGTGTCACCGTGTCGTCGGCGGTCGTCGCGCTGTTGATTCCGCCGTCACACAACCTGATTCTGTATTCCGCCTCCGCCGGCGGCGGCATCTCCATTGCCGACCTGTTCGCGGCCGGAATCATTCCCGCCCTGTTGTTGACTGTGGTCCTGATGATCGCCGGCGCCGCCATGGCCCGCCGGCGCAAGTACGCAGTGGAAGCATTCCCCGGCTTCGGCACGGTACTGCGCCGACTCGTTGCAGCACTCCCTGGCCTGCTGCTGATCGGTGTCATTTTCGGTGGCATCCGCGCAGGTGTATTCACCGCGATTGAAAGTGCCTCCATCGCTGTTCTGTATGCCATTGCGGTGACAGCTGTCGTCTACCGAAAGCTCAGCTGGCAAAACTTCGTTGACGCCTGCACGGGCGCCGTTCGAACGACCGGACTGATTGTCTTCGTGATCGGCGCCGCCGCCTCATTCGGTTGGCTGCTCGCCTACCTCCAGGTCCCCGCCGCCGCGGTGGAGGTGCTGACGAGCATCACACACGACAAGTATCTGCTGCTGTTGCTCATGATCGTGATCCTGCTGTGCCTCGGCACCTTCATGGACCTGGCCCCGCTGATCATCATCTGCACTCCCATCTTCCTGCCGGTGGCCAAAGCTATCGGTATCGACCCCGTGCACTTCGGAGTCATCCTGATATTGAAGGGTGGCCTGGGACTGATTACCCCACCCATCGGGTCAGTGCTGTTCGTCGGGGCTGCCATCGGTCGCATCAGCATCGTGGATGTGTTGCGCACCATTTGGCCGTTCTACCTGTCTATTTTGGCGGTGCTGCTGGTGGTGGCTTATGTGCCAGCGCTGTCACTTTGGTTGCCGAGCGTGTTGCGGGCGGCTGGGTGAGCTTGGGAATTGAGTGAGCTTGGGAATAAAGACGCTGCCCGCGTAGTCTTGGTCTACTGAACGCAAAAGTTGGCGCGACGCGCCGAACGGGGCCAGCTTGGGGCAGCGATTCGAGGACCTTTTCCTGCCATATCTCGACGCGGCTTACAGCCTCGCGCGTTTTCTTGCGCGCGATCCTGTGGCTGCGGACGACATCGTGCAGGAGTCTTTTCTCCGGGCGTTCCGTTCCTTCGGAACCTACCGCGGCGGCGATGCGAAATCGTGGTTGCTGACAATCGTTCGCAACTGTTCGTTTGACTGGTCGAAATCGAATCGACGGGCGGCGGCAACCCAGGCAGCCGCGAGCCGGACGGCTGACCAACGAAGCGTGACTTCGCACGATCGGCCACTGACTGCCCAAGAGCGGCCTTTGACTGCGCGGGTGAGCGACGACTCTGTCGGCGAGTCGCTGGGCAGGTGGATTCCCAATCCCGACGAACTGGGCGATTGCACCCAGGACGGACCGGAGACTGCCGTGTTACGTCAAAGCGAGATTGAAGAGGTGCGGGCGATGATTCGCCGGCTTCCCGAGCCATTTCGTGAAACGCTGGTGCTGCGAGAGCTGGAGGAGCTGTCATACAAGCAGATCGCCGAGGTCACAGGCGTGCCTGTGGGAACGGTGATGTCACGACTCGCGCGTGCGCGGCAGATGCTCGGCGCGGAATTGGAGCAAATGCGATGAGCGCGTGTCCTGACAAAGAGCTGCTGCTGCATGGCCTGCTCGATGGCGAGCTGGATGCAGCTAACACGCTCAGCTGCGAGGCGCATTTGAAGGAATGTGCCGGGTGTGCGGCGGAATTTGCGCGACTGCAGGCGTTGCGTGCCCGGTTGCGAGCGCCGGGCGTGTCGTTCGATGCACCGCCGGCGTTGCGGGCGCGTATCACCGCGGTTCTGGCTGGCGCCCGCGCTGGTGATGGCGTTGTTGCGTCAACCGTTGCCGGCGAGCCGACGTCTGGGACGGCTCTCGGCACGAGGATGGCGGGTGTGGCGCGGGGAGTTGGAGGGGCAGGGCGGCGCCAGCGATGGGTTGCTTGGGGCTGGGGCGGGTCGGTGGCGGCGCTTGCTGCTGCGTTGGCGTTCGTTCTTTTTGTGCACCTGCCGCGGCTGGGTGCATCGGATGAGTTGGTCGCGGGGCACGTGCGATCATTGCTTGCGGCGCATCTCGTCGACGTGCAGACGTCGGACCGGCACGTGGTCAAGCCGTGGTTTGCCGGCAAGGTGGATTTCTCGCCGCCCGTGCTCGAGCTCGCCGACCGGGGTTTCCCCCTGGTTGGCGGCCGGCTCGACTACATCCACGACAGGGTAGTCGCCGCTGTCGTGTACCGACGACGGCAACACATCATCAACGTGTTTGTGTGGCCGGCGGGTGCCCGCGAGGTCATTCCGACCGAATCGCGCCACGACGGCTACAACCTGCTGGGTTGGAGTCAGCGCGGGCTGCAGTTCTGGGCCGTTTCCGACGTCGATCCCGCGGACCTGCAGCAGTTGCGCGCGGCGTTTTCCGAACAGACGGGCCAGTAACCGGGTCGCGTGATCCGACGGACGGGCGCCGGCGGCAGGTCAGGTCAGGTGGACGACCGCGCGGTGTCAGATGTAAAGAAGTGTTCCGGTTCTCGAGGGGGCGCCTGCGGCGGCTCGAAGTTGCCAACCTGGGCCGGCTTCGACCTCGAACCGACGCGCGGCAACACCGCCAACACACGTACGAACACAAACTCTTACAACATGTCAATACACCATGTTGGGCGCGCGCGGAACAAAATCGCCGGGTATGATTTGCAAAATGCCCTTCTTGGGTGAGTGGAGACCGACTAATGGCAAAGCGTCCTTCGAATGATGGTGCAGGCTGGAGCGCCGGTGAACTGCGTACATTGAAACAACTCGCCAAGGCGGGAACCCCGACGAGCGCCGTCGCGAAAGAGCTCGGCCGTACGGCCGCTGCGGTTCAGCAGAAGGCAATGCGGGCTGGAATTTCCTTCCGCGCAGCGAAGAAGTCCGCTGCTCGCAAGAAGAAATAACGCTCGGTTTTGAGATGCCGGGCACTCGTTGCCCGGCTTCGCTCGCACGACCTGTTCACTCAGCGCTTGCGGTTGAGTTGCGGCTGCCGGCTTCGAGTCCCAGGACGGGACAACCACCGAAGCGGGTTCGATGACGGCTGCTGCTGACGCCTGGAGGATTCACCTCACGTTTCTGACGAGGAAGCAGCGGGAAAACAGCCAGTGTCGTTGAGTCGCGACGCATGGTGCGCCGCACCACCGAGACCTTGCGTCACGTCACGGGGCTACCTGAAAACACTGCAGGTCGTCGGCAAACGTTACGGCTCCGCTGTAGGACGCGCGAATTGCCGCAAGCGACTCGGATTCGTGCCCTAACGTCCGCAACATGCGATGCGCGAGCACGAGTTGCCGAACCCCCGCGGTGGAGGCGATCTTGCCGATCACTGATGGTGGCATGTGGAGCGCGCGTTCGACTCCCGTTGCCCCTTCAGGCACCGCGTTGTGGGCAACAAACAAATTCACGTTGTGAGCCAGTCGTTCGAGATTGCCGTTGTTGCCATTGGTGTCGCCGCTAAACGCGATGCTGACAATGCATCGATCTGTTGTAGGCTCGATTGGAAGCCTACTGAAGGAAAATGCGCCATCCGATCTTTGATTCTGATAGCCGGCGCCGTCCTCGGGATAGCCGGCTGTTCGCCTGACCCCGGGTCGCCGACGGCTCAGCCGGGATCGGCGGGTCCATCGTCCCAAGTGCCCCCAGCGGCCCAGGCACCCGCCGCGCCAGCCAGTCAAACGACGCAGTCGTATCGCCTCACCGCCACAATCCAGGACCTGATGGATGGAATCGTCGACCCGTCTGCTGACGTTCTGTGGGATTCGGTCGCCTACATAGCGACGAAACAGGGGGTTGAGGATCGGCAACCTCGCACGGACGAGGAGTGGAAGACGGTCCGCTACAGCGCCATCACATTGATCGAGGCTGCCAACCTGTTGAGCATGCCAGGGCGTAGCGTCGCGGCCGCCCACAATCCAGCGTCTGCGGCTGCTCCACCCGCACTCGGCGAGCTGACCCACGCCCAAATTCAACAGCGAATCGATACGACTCACGATGCCTTCACACAGTTCGCACGCAACCTCCAGGATGCAGCGGCGCAAGCACTCACTGCAATTGACGCGAAAAACGCCCAAGGGCTGATGGAAGCCGGTGGCGTAATCGATCAAGCTTGCGAGGACTGCCACGTGACTTATTGGTATCCCAACCAAAGCCGCCCGGGTAACTGACCATGGCATCTCAGGTCCTGGACTCCTTCTGTAATTGGCTCGCTGCGACGCCTGTCAGCCAGACGATTCAAACGATTGACTGGATTGTTCCGGCCGTACAGACGATTCACATTCTGGGAGTCGCGGCAGTGGTGACGTCAGCGCTGATGATCAACCTGCGGTTGCTGGGAGTCCGGCGATACGACCAATCGGTCGCTGGCGTTGCACGGCGATTTCTACCCTTTATCTGGTGGCCGCTGCCGGTGCTTGCGGGAACCGGAGCCATTCTCATCGTGGCCGAGCCCGCGCGAGCGCTGGAAAACCCCGTGTTCCTGTTGAAGATGGGACTGCTGATCACCGCGGCCGGCGCGACTTTGGCTTGTCAGCTGCCCATTCGAAGTAACCCGACTTTCTGGGAGTTGTCGCCCGGTAGAAGACGGGCAGGGCAACTCATCGCTGTAACCTCGATCCCGCTCTGGATCGCCATTGTCTGCGCAGGCCGATGGATCGCCTACGTTCAGGGAACCTGACCCGTTGGAACAATTTCTCCAGACCCTGCAGGACAGCGCAATTGCGACTGCGATTCGCGAGGGCGAAAGTCTCTTCCCCTGGATTGAATGTGTGCACGTGCTCGCCCTTACCGTGGTCATAGGTTCAATCGCGATTGTGGATCTGCGACTTCTCGGCGTGGCCTCTCGAGATCGCACCGTTGCACAAACGACGGCGGCGGTACTCCCGATTACGTGGATTGCATTCGTGTTTGCCGTGCTGACGGGTGGGCTCATGTTCACTTCGAATGCAACGGTGTATGCGCACAACTTCTATTTCCAGATCAAGATGGCGTTGATTGCGCTGGCAGGCGTCAATATGACCCTCTTTCACCTGGTTCTGAATCGCGGCGTGGATGGCTGGCACACGCCTGCATTGACTCCGCTGCGCGCACGATTCGTAGGCGCGTTGTCGCTGTGCCTGTGGATAGCTATAGCTGCGTTCGGCCGGTGGATCGGCTTCACGCTCAACGCGCCGACTTGAGAGGGTTTTACGAATGCAATGCTCGATTCGCGAATCGATGGTGGCGATCGCAGTCGCTGTTGCTCTGAGTGCAGCGGCCGCGGCGTTCGGTGCCGGCGATCCGGAAATCAACCCGCCACCGCAGCCGGGTGAGTGGGCCGCGCTGGCCCAGTTGCCTGATTGGAGCGGCGTCTGGACTCCCAGCCTGAAGGATCAGGATGCGCGCATGAAGTCGAATCCGATTCCGTGGAATCCGGCCGCGGCCGCTGCAATAGCGAAGCTGGTGGCGGCGGAAAAGGCGGGCAATCCGAAGGGCCTGTTCGTGAACTGCCTGCCCGAGTCCATGCCGAGCTGGATGCTCATCACTCACAATGCGTTGGAGTTCCTCTTTACGCCTGGCCGCGTCACCCTCCTCGGCGAGTCGGATGGCAATCGGTTGCGGCGCATCTATACCGATGGACGACCACACCCGGCGGACCCGGATCCTACGTTCCACGGCCACTCGATCGGTCATTGGGAGGGGAAGACTCTCGTGGTCGACACTGTGGGGGTGCTTCCCGAAACGTACATCGCCTCCAACGAGGCCGTTGGTTTACCCAATAACGGCGATATGCACATCGTCGAGCGCATCCACCTGGTCGGACCTGACACCCTGCACGATGATCTGGAGATTACCGCGCCGCATGTACTGACTCACACCTGGAAGACCACGCTGATCCTGTTTCGTCAGCGAGCGAAAAAATACGACATCGTGGAAGGCGTATGCCTGCAGGGCAATTATTCTGAAGGTAAGGACCCTGCCGGCAACGCTGTTTTCGTGCCTGCATTGCAAACGGAAGGTGGCAACACACTTCCCTCGGATAAGTGAATCTGGAAGAGCTGCATGAAATTCAAATCACTACGCTGTGTGTGGGTACTGGCGGCGGTACTGACGGCACCGGCCTTCGCGCATCATTCATTCGCCATGTTCGACTTCAACAACACGGTGACGTTCAACGCCACGGTCACCGAGTTCCGTTGGACGAATCCGCACGTGGTTCTGTTGGTGGAGGCTTCCCCGAAGCCGGGCGCACCGCCGCAGATCTGGTCGATGGAGCTCACGAGCCCTGGCAACCTCACCCGCATGGGCTGGTCGCGCAAGTCATTCAAGCCGGGTGACCGCATTGAGTTGCAGTTCAATCCGCTGCGCGATGGCAAGCACGGCGGCGCGTTCAATCGGGCCAAGCTGCTGGCGACGGGGCAGGTACTCACGTCCAGCGTGCGGGACGCGGAAAAGCCCGGCCTGAAATAGGTTGGTGATGCACCGTTACCGTCATTTCGGCGCCGCTGATGCTCCGTTCGGGAGCAGACCTGGCAGTGGACAGGACAATTGTTGCGATACGTCGTGCGGCAGCGCTGAAATTTTCTCACGCCACGCTTTAGAAAATTCCGCCTGTCAGGGCGCGCGGGAGGCGCTATCTTTACTCCCGGCACCTCGGCGCCCGCGTGCTGAAAACAGTGACCCCCTCGCTGTGACCGGTTTCTAAGCGCCGAGGTGCCCCCTCGAACGGTTCTCGCTTCGAGGGCGCCGGACGGCGCCGCCGCCCAAACCGCCTGAAACGTCGTTTCGCGTATGGAGGCCCCCGCACCGATTCAAGTCTTTGATTTGATTGGCGCTCCCGACCGGATTCGAACCGGTGTACTAGCGTGGTGCTCATCATCGCGAGCGGATAGGACCTTATTGCGGCGAAGGCTGCAGGTCGGAATTGCGTCCGTTGCGCGGACGACGCATGAGCCATACCGCCGAGAAGCGAGGATCCGAATGCCCGCAAGAGCGGGGCACAGGGCACGGATTGCTGAACATCTAAAACCACTTCAACGCATGAACCAAAGCAGTCACCGTCGGGAGTGCGACTCGATGGGCCACCTGGCGACTCACAACTACATGCGCATTTTCGACGATGCGACGTACCACCTGTTGGCGCGGCTCGGATACGTTCTGCGTGACGCCCAGAGCACCCAGCGAGGATGGGCTGACGTCAGTCACCAGATCGAGTATCAGAAGGAACTCGTCGCGGGGGACCTGGTTGTTGCCGTGAGCTCGATTGTCCGGCTCGGCAGAACGTCGCTCACGTATCGCACGCGCCTGTTGCGAACTTCCGGGGATGCCGCGGAATGCGCGGTCTTGACTGGGGTGGCCGTGCATTTCGATCTCGGCCGGCGCGTAGCGATCGAGCTGCCCGACGAATTGCGTGCTGCGGCCGGGATGCTTGCCAACCCGCTCATGGCGTCCGGCCCATCAGTTGCCGCAAGCTCCTGATCCAGGATCTGTTGTTGGCGTATCGGCTAAACAGGAGCATGAATCTCGTTCGTGTCGCTCGTCTGCAGCCAACACCGCCTCGCTGATGCTCTGCAACCCACCCGGCGCCGGATGAGCGCGGTCCCGCCCTGGTCCCGTCGCCGGCCGTAGATACCACTTCGCCTGCTTCACAGCATGGCCATGCATACCACTGAGCACGAGACGGCGTTGTTTCAACAGCTTGCGTTCAGACCAGCGGCGCACCGCGCGGTGCCACGGGCCAGACCACTTCCGTGGCATTGCGCGGCGGCGTGACTTAGGTTCAAATCGGCCGGCGCGAATGTGCAAACCGGATCAGGGAGTGTTCCAACCATGAAGTCACGGATGTCAGTCATAACCTGCTGCCAACTCGTGTTGGCTTCAATTTTCATGTTGGCGGCGGGCTCGGCTTTCGCCACCACGTGCGCGACGGCCTGGAGCGGGGCCACTGTGTACACGGCCGGCGGGCAGTCCAGTGAGAACAGCGTCAACTACCAGGCGAACTGGTGGACCCAGGGCGACGATCCCGCGAGCCACAATGGTGGCGCTGGCAGCGGCCAGCCGTGGACCTCGCTGGGCGCCTGTTCCGGCTCGGGAACCGGAGGGGGTGGTGGGGGAACCGGCGGGGGAACGGCCAGCGGGTTCATCTTCAGTCCGTACAAGGACATCACGATCAGTCTGAACTGGAACACCAACGTGATCAGCACGGCCGTGACTGGGGCGCTCACGCCGTTGTTGAACGTAATGCCGACCAATCTGAAGACGGTGACGTGGGCGTTCGCAACAGGAGAGTGCGGGAGCGAGAACTGGGGCGGATTGAGCGCTGCAGCAGTTGCAGGCGCCAACGTTCAGGACTTCATCAGCTCCGGCAGGAACTACATCATCTCCACCGGTGGAGCGGCGGGCTCGTTCACCTGCGGCACGGACAGCGGATTCGAGAGGTTCGTCCAGACATACCTCTCCAGCAACATGCTGGGTGTCGATTTTGACATCGAGGCAGGCCAAAGCCAGACCGTGATCAATAACCTCATCCAGAGGGTGATCGTCGCGCAGAGAAACCATCCGAATCTGCGCTTCAGCTTCACGCTGGCAACCCTTGGCGGCAATTCGCCGCAGAGCCTGGGTTCCATCGGCGTTACGGTAATGAACGCGATCAAGAGCGCGGGTTTGACCAAGTACACGATCAACCTGATGGCCATGGACTACGGCAGTGCCATTGCGAGCAACTGCACGGTTGTCGGCGGCGTGTGCGAGATGGGTCAGTCTGCCGTCGCAGCGGCCGAGGATCTGCATGGCAATTGGACTGTGCCCTACAACCAGATCGAGATCACGCCGATGATCGGCGGAAATGACACACAGGGCGAGACGTTCACGCTTGCCGATGTCGGCACCGTGTCGTCATATGCGAAGCAGAAGGGAATAGCGGGTGTGCATTTCTGGTCATTTGATCGGGACAATGACTGCACACAGAGCTGGTCGTCCCCAACCTGCAACAGCTATGG
>Ga0137415_10000016_pt1 | contig 151704 bp, 141 predicted proteins | sample CZODoug3_1_1_16f_FD_183082 | JGI IMG/M metagenome (GOLD analysis project Ga0137415, IMG submission 183082) | Vadose zone soil fungal communities from Angelo Coast Range Reserve, California, USA - CZODoug3_1_1_16fungal (Hybrid Assembly) | ecosystem: Environmental > Terrestrial > Soil > Vadose... | reverse complement strand
TCATAGATGATCTTCAGATCGCGTCCGCGGGAAGGCACGATCGAGGTGAACACCAGGGAGCCGTGCTCGTCGGGGGCGCCGCGCAGCGCTATCGCACCCCATTGATTGTCCGCCCACAGCTGCAGCCAGCGTTCGCCATCGAAGCGATTGACGCCGATTCCCGCGAGCCGGTAACCCACCCCTTCGCGGCGGTACAGGTCGGTTATGAAGGTTAGATTCTGTTGGATGATGCAGCCTTCTGAATGTTTCTCGATATGGTCCACCGCGACCAGCTGGTTGTTGTTCGAGGCATCGAACACCTGCCAGTCGCCCACCCAGTAGTCAAATTGATGGTGTTGTGGCGTATCGCAGGGCCGTGGAGCGGGATTCGATGCTGCGGGCGGTGCCGCCGAGGCACACAGAGTTGCGCCAATGAGCAGGGCGGCCATCAGTCGGCGAAGGATTTGGGTGCGCACGGTAGTCCTCGGGATGCTTCGAATGAGTGCAATGACGCAGGGTACGCTCCACCGTGGCCCGATCGATTGCTGCGGCCATGGTTTGTGGCCGAACTCCTAGCAAATCGACCATGCCAGCAAAGCCCCGGTACAAAGGCTCCGCGTAAGGTAGGCCTGTCCGCGCGCATACAGCGGATCGACAATAACAGCCCCTGGGGAAGAGTTCATGCGAGCCGAGCCGAACGAGCGCACGAAGTCTGTTGGCATCAACCGCACCATACAACCTGCCGCCACAACGGTGAGTGCCGCGGTTTTCCTGATCATGTACGGCCTGCCGCACAGCGCTCAGGCGGAGGAAACCGATACATCGGGCAACACCCTGCAGGAAGTCACAGTTACCGCCAACCGCCGTGAACAGACGTTGGAGCAGGTTCCCTACAGCATGTCCGTTGTCAGCGCCGATCAGATTGCGCGTACGGGCGTTACAGACATCGCGTCACTGAGCTCGCAGGTACCTGGATTGAGCCTGTATGACTACGGTGCCCGGGCCGCCGGCGCTACTGCGCCCATCATTCGTGGCATCAACGCAACGGGGCAGCCGACGCGCGCTTTCCGTACCTTTGAGCAGGATCCGGTGGGGACCTACATCGGCAATTCACCGATCGATGGCTACTTCCAGCTCGATGATCTCAAGCAAGTGGAAGTATTGCGCGGCCCGCAGGGCACCCTGTACGGCGCGGGCGCATTGGGCGGCGCGCTGCGTCTCATTCCAAACTCTCCCGAGTTGGGCAAATTCTCCGGTACGGTTGAGGGCAGCGGCGGACGAGTGGCCCATTCCGACGGAACCGGTTACAAAGTCGACGGCGTGGTGAACGTCCCGGTGGGCGACACCATCGCGTTTCGTGTCTCCGCCAAATACGCCTACGATCCGGGGTTCATTGACGCCTACGGACTTTTTCAGCGCAGCAGCAACTCGGTATCCGGCATTCCGCTGCTGGCCAATCCATCCGATCCCGTCAACAGTCCGCCCATCTACGGCAGCAAGCCGGACTGGAACTATCAGCGCACGTTCACCGGCCGCGCCAGTGTGCTGTGGAAGCCCGTCGATGGATTTTCGGTGGAGGCCGCCGTCATGCATTCCGAAGTGCGCGGCGACGGGGGTCCCTTCGTCAATCCGACGTTTGCCGGGGGGATCTCGCCATTCGATCCCGCCAGCACGTTGCCCGCCGGAGGCCGTTACCAGGAGTTCTCGCAGGTCGATCAGCCGTTCTCCAGGTACAGCACTCTCGCCAGTCTGGACGTGAGTTATGACGCCGGGTTCGCTACGGTGTCGTCCACGACCTCTTATCACAAGACCTCAGGCCAGCTGCTCGAGGATGGATCGTACAACCTCGCCGGAGTTGGCGGTGGCGCCTACCTGTCGTACTACGGCGGCAGCCCGGTCAGCCCGCGCTTCGTCTACGACCAGACGTTCGCGGATGCTGCGCACACCTTCACCGAGGAAGTCCGCCTGGTTTCCAACCCGGGGCCGGACAAGCTGTTTGATTACACGCTCGGCCTGTTTTACGAACGGCAGACTCGCGAAGGCGACTGGACGATCGCCAATCCGGGCGTGGCGGAGCGCTCCGTGGCCCAAGGGTGCACGGATGCGGTGTTCGATGGCTCAGTTCCCCCGGCCTGCCTGGTCACCAGCGGCCCGCATGATGTGACCTTCATTCAAGATGACGTGCAGAACTTCCAGGACAAGTCGATCTTCGGCGAGCTGACCTATCATTTCCTGCCCCATGCGCAGATCACCGCCGGTGCGCGCTATTTCAAACAGCAGTTCACCGACTCGCAGCTGTACCAGGACTTTGCCTTTCCCACGCTCATTCCGGCCGAACCCCATCACTCGCCGGCGTCCAAGGCAACCTACAAGCTCAATCCGTCGTACGAGTACGCCGACCACCAATACGTTTACGCGCTCTGGTCACAGGGCTTCCGTCGCGGCGGTGCCAACTCCGTGCCACTCGCGGGCATTTTCCAGGAAAGCCCGCAGCTGGCCTCCTATGCGCCGGACAAGACCAACAACTACGAGGCGGGACTCAAGGGGCGCTTCTCTAACGGGATCCGATACACGTTCGCCGTGTTCGATATCAAGTGGGACAACCCGCAGATCTCCTCCAGCCTGCCTTCCGGCAACCTGGCCGTGTACAACGCCAAGAAGGCTGATTCCAGGGGCTTCGAGCTGGACACGAGCGGTCCGCTCGCGCTCGGCTTCGGTTATGCGCTCGGGTTCTCCTATGTCGACGCCAAGCTGACCGAAGATTTCTCCCTGCCGGCCAACAACGGCCACGGGGTGATTGTCGATGGACTGATTTCCGGCAAATCGGGTCAACAACTCCCCGGCAGTCCGAAAACGAGCGCCAGTGCGACGCTGACCTACGACACACCGCTCGTCCCGGGTTACGACCTCAGTGTTCTGCTGAACGGCAGCTATCACAGCGTCATCCTGTTGAATCTAACCAACAGCCTCGGCACTACTGCCGTGCAGAAGTCCTCGACCTATGAGGTCTTCAACCTGTCCACCACCGTCAACCACGGCCCGTACCATCTCACGGCCTACGCTACCAACCTGTTTGACCGCCAGGAGATCCTGGCGCCGCCGATCCAGCCCGACCAGGTCAACAACCTGACCAACGATTTCCTGGTCAACCGGCCGCGGGAGATCGGGTTGCGAGCCGCCTACACGTTCTGACGCCCCGGCCTCTAGCGCCGGTGAGCTGGTCGGTGGGAGTCAGCGTCAAGTTCTAGTACAATACTTTGCCCCCGGCGGGCGAGAACCCGGGCTCTGCGCGGCCCTGATGCGCCAAAGGCGCCGTGCATGAGCGCAGCCGGCAAAAACCACGCTTTTTGCCGGCGGGCGACGGACCCGGGCTCCGCGCGCCCAATGGCGCGCCAATTAAATTAGGGCAGAGGCTTCTTGACGTACTCTTTGTACGCCGCAGCAAAGGCTTCCACGAACGTGTGGGGCAGATGATCGGCCGGCATCTCGATCAGATTCCGGTAGAAGGTTGTGAACAGCTCCCAGTACTGCGCCTTGTCCGCCGAGCGTGCTTTGCCGCGTCGCGCGGCGCGCTCGAAGCGGGCTTCGAGCTCGGCCGGGTCCAATCGATCCAGGAACTCCACGAACGCCGTCCGAGTGGCTTTCGCAGCCGCAACCTCGTGAGTCTTGCCCTCAGCGATCGCCTCCCGCAGCCACCCAACCGCGTCCAGCCGGCGGCTCTCGTGCTGCGCGAACAAGTCGATCACGAGGTCCTCGACAGTCGAGCGAGCCAGGGACGGGCGCGGGTCGTCCGGCTCCATCGGAAGGTCAATGCGGAACCGGTTGCGCGTGTCGCTACGCGATCGGTCGAGTTCCTTCAGTCCCACAAGCGCTTCTCGGAACAATTGCCCGGCCAGGTGCAGCAGTCGGGTCTGGGCGTCTGGCGGCAGCCGCTCGACCTCTACGCCGGCCCCACGGCAGAACGCCTGCAGGCCGCTGTGCATGTCGTAGAGAGCTGGCGCGCTGGTGCCGTTCTTTGGATCGCGTGCGGCAGCTCTGGCGAGCCGCGCAATGCGCCGTTCGATCGCCTCCTCCTCGGCCGAGGGAGTGAGAGTCGGTGCGGGCGGTACCGGAGCAGAGGTCGCTGGGGGCGCTGCCACAACGGGTGCCGCGACCGGTGCGGCAACAGCCCGTGCGGGCGTCGGCATGGGTATCTGTGCGATCGCCTGACCGTAAGCGTTGACGGGGTGGAAAGTCGGGTTCGGGGAGGTGTCCGGGACGAGCAAGTCGTCGAGATTCAGCATTGCTCCGAGGTCGGTCTGCGCGCTGGCGCGGCCCAGCGTCCGCAATCCGTGAATGCTGGTGGGTACTTGCCCTGCGCCCGTATCGGCCTTGGAAGAGGGCTGCTCGGCGTCGGTGTCGACGGACGCTACGATGTGGTAGTCGCCCATCCGGATGATGTCGCCGGTGGTCAGCTTGTGGCCCATCGGGTGGGCCTTCGCCAGCGGCCGCTCATCGTCGTTGACGAAGACGCCGTTGGTGCTCAGATCCTCGAGGAAAAAGTGCCCGTCGCGATATTCCACGCGAGCGTGATGAGCGGAGACGTAGCGCAAAGGATCCGGCAGTACCCAATCGTTATCCGCCGAACGGCCGATGCTTCCGCCGTCTACGGTAAATACGATGCTGCTGCGATCCCCAAGCAAGCGTCTATGATCACTGACGATACGCAACCGAAGCGTCATGTTTCCCGGACCGGATCCGCGGTCAATGTAAGGCCAACCGTTCCGTCCGCACGCCTTGCCTTTCTTGGGGACCCATGGCCCGGCGCGAGCGGACATATAATGCCACCTTCAAATTAGCAGCGACCCCTACCCCAGCCCATGGCAATCAGTCACATTTTCCGCATTATGTTCGTGAATCAAGGCAAGGTTTACGAGATCTACGCGCGCCGCGTCAGTCACGGCGAGCTGTTCGGTTTTATCGAGGTCGAGGACATCATTTTCGGCGAGCGCGCCACTGTGGTCGTCGACCCGGCCGAGGAACGCATCAAGGGCGAATTCGACGGCGTCAAACGAACCTACCTGCCCCTGCACTCCATCCTGCGGATCGACGAGGTCAAGAAGCAGGGCGTCAGCAAAATCACGGCCCTCGAAGGAGGCGGCGCGAACGTCTCGCAGTTTCCCGTGCCCATGTATTCGGTACCGCCACCGGACAAAAAGTAGCCTACTGACCCACTCATGCTCCAGCTTCCCGGCGCTCGTGCGCTTTCAGCATTCCGCATCGCAAAACTCCTCGCCCGGCTCACCGCGCTCGAGCCGGTTGTCAGGTCTTTGGATGCGCGGTTTATTCACTTTGTAGACACGGCCCGTCCCCTGGAATCGGCCGAGCGGCAGATCCTGCAGCGCCTGTTGACCTACGGCCCCCGATCCGACGGAACCGAAAGCGAGGCTGCTGACTCGGACGGCGAGCGGTTGTTGATCGTTCCCCGCGAGGGAACGATTTCGCCCTGGTCCAGCAAGGCCACAGACATCGCGCACGTCTGCGGTCTCACCGCCATTCGCCGTATCGAGCGCGGAATCGAATATCGTTTACGGGATACGCAGCCGCTGGGCCCGGAACGGCTGGCTGCACTCGCACCCGTGTTGTTCGATCGAATGACCGAGATGGTGTTGTTCAACCCGCAGCACGCGCAGCGCCTGTTCGGACATGCCGCGCCGAAACCCCTGGTCCGGGTCAATCGCGACACGCTCGAGTCGGCCAATCGCGAGCTGGGACTTGCGCTGTCGGCGGACGAGATCAGTTACCTGGTCGGCAACTTCCAACGCCTGGGCCGCCAGCCGACTGACGTTGAGTTGATGATGTTTGCGCAGGCCAACTCCGAGCATTGCCGCCACAAGATCTTCAACGCCGATTGGATCATCGACGGCCGCAAGCGCGACGAGTCGCTGTTTGCCATGATCCGCTACACACATGCACGTAGTCCGCACGGCGTTCTCTCGGCATACCGCGACAACGCGGCTGTGATCGAAGGCAACCGCGGCACACGTTATTTTCCGAATCCGCGCACGGGCATCTATGGCGGTGTGGAAGAGCCGATCGACATTCTGATGAAGGTCGAGACTCACAACCATCCAACCGCCATCTCGCCATTCCCGGGTGCGTCGACGGGCTCCGGGGGAGAGATTCGGGACGAGGGCGCCACGGGTCGCGGCGCCAAACCCAAGGCGGGCCTCACCGGCTTCTCGGTCTCCAACCTGCGCATTCCCGGTTACGAGCGACCCTGGGAGGCGCAATTCGGCAAGCCCGAGCGCATCGCCTCCGCACTCGACATCATGATTGAAGGGCCCATCGGGGCCGCTTCCTTCAACAACGAGTTCGGGCGTCCCGCCATCAGCGGTTACTTCCGGACTTTCGAGCAGCACGTCCAGGGTGACGCTCCCGGCCGCGTACGGGGCTATCACAAGCCCATCATGATCGCGGGTGGCCTGGGTAACGTCCGCCGGCCGGATGTTGAGAAGGGCGAGGTCCCTGTCGGCGCGCAGATTGTTGTTCTGGGCGGCCCCGCGATGCTCATCGGGCTGGGCGGTGGCGCGGCCTCGTCGGTGGGAAGTGGCGCCTCGAGCGCCGATCTCGACTTCGCCTCCGTACAGCGTGGCAATGCCGAAATCCAACGGCGTGCGCAGGAAGTGATCGACAGCTGTTGGGCGCTGGGCAATGACAACCCCATCGTGTTGATTCACGACGTGGGCGCCGGAGGTCTGTCCAACGCGATACCGGAAGCGGTCGCACACAGCAACCGGGGTGCCCGGGTTGATCTGCGAGCCATTCAGAGCGCCGAACCGGGTATGTCACCGATGGAGATCTGGTGCAACGAAGCGCAGGAGCGCTACGTCCTGGCCATCGAATCCGCTTCGGTACCGCTGTTTACCGAGATCGCCGGCAGAGAGCGCTGTCCTTTCGCTGTCGTTGGCGAGATCGACGGGACGGGCCGGCTGGTCGTGAACGATCCGTTGTTTCACAACGATCCAGTCGATATGCCTATCGAAGTGCTCCTCGGGAAAGCGCCGCGCATGACGCGCGACGTCCGCACCGTCGAGCCGCCACGGCAGCCGTTCGACACGAGCCAGTTGGATTTGCGCGATACCGCCTACCGCGTGTTGCGCCTCCCGGCTGTAGCAGACAAGACATTCCTCATCACCATCGGCGATCGCACCGTCGGTGGCCTGATCAGCCGTGATCAACTCGTGGGCCCCTGGCAGGTGCCCGTGAGCGATGTGGCCGTCACACTGACCGACCACTATGGACACGCAGGCGAGGCGATGGCGATGGGTGAGCGAACACCCGTGGCGGTGTTGAATGCGCCTGCCTCCGGGCGCCTGGCAGTCGCCGAAGCCATTACCAACATCCTGGCCGCGGACATTGATTCCCTGTCGCAGGTACGCTTGTCGGCCAACTGGATGGCGGCTTGCGGTGAGCCCGGAGAGGATGCCTCCCTCTATGCGACCGTTCAGGCTGTAGGCAAGGAGCTGTGCCCCGCGCTCGGCATAGCCATTCCCGTCGGCAAGGACTCTTTGTCCATGCGAACGACCTGGGGCGACAAGAGCGTCGTCGCGCCGGTATCGCTGATCATCTCTGCTTTCGCGCCGGTCAAAGACGTGCGCAAGACACTGACACCGGCCCTGGTCGCAGGCTCTCGTACCTCGCTCTGGCTGGTGGATTTGAGTGGCGGCCGAAACCGGCTGGGGGCCTCTGCGCTCACGCAGGTCTACAGCGCGCTGGGCCGCGACTCGCCGGATCTCGATGATCCTCAGCGCCTGCTGAATTTCACGGCCGCGATGGCTGAGTTGCGCAGGGAAGGGCTCGTCCTCGCGTACCACGACCGCTCCGACGGCGGCCTCTTTACGACACTCGTTGAGATGGCCTTCGCCGGCCATTGCGGCCTGGACATCGCTCTGCCCGTGGAGCGCGGTCCCGTGTTCCCCCAACTCTTCGCCGAAGAGCTGGGAGTGGTCCTGCAAGTCATGGCGGACGACGAGCCACGTCTCGTCGAGATCCTCGAGCGTCATGGGCTGGAAAAAAGCGCGCTCTACATTGGTACCCCCACTCCCGATCTGCGTGTGCGAATGAGGGTGGGCGACACACTGCTCGATGAACAGTGGGTGGATTTGCGGCGGGCGTGGTCGGAGACGTCCTGGCGGATGCGACGCATGCGCGATGATCCGCAAAGTGCCGATGAGGAGTACGAGGCACAGACTTCGCCGGACGATCCGGGCCTCGCCGTCACATTGAGCTTCGATCCGCACGAGGATATCGCCGCGCCATTTATCTCCCGGGGCATTCGGCCGGCAGTCGCGATTCTTCGCGAGCAGGGCGTCAACAGTCAGGTAGAGACGGCGGCCGTATTCGAGCGTGCGGGCTTCGTCGCGCACGATGTGCACATGACCGATCTTCTGTCAGGCCGTCGCTCGCTGCGCGAGTTCAAGGGAGTAGTCGCGTGTGGCGGTTTCTCCTACGGCGACGTGTTGGGAGCCGGCGAAGGTTGGGCCAAGTCGATTCTGTTCCACGAGCAGGTGCGCGAGGACTTCCAGACGTTCTTTGCACGCTCCGACGGCTTTGCCCTCGGTATCTGCAACGGCTGCCAGATGTTTGCGGCCCTCAAGAGCCTGATTCCCGGCACTGAGCACTGGCCGCGGTTTGTCACCAACCTGAGTGAGCAATACGAATCGCGCTTCGCCCTGGTCGAGGTGCTCGATTCACCGTCCGTGCTGCTGCAAGGTATGACAGGCTCGTTTCTGCCGATTGCCGTGGCACATGGCGAGGGGCATGCGGAGTTTCCGTCGCAGACCGCTGCGAGCGACTGTGCGGCCAGTGGGTTCGTCGGCTTCCGGTACGTGCAGAACGACCGGACCGTTGCCGATTCGTATCCCTACAATCCCAGTGGCTCGCCGTATGGAATTGCTGCGCTGACCAACACCGACGGCCGGATAACGATCACAATGCCCCACCCGGAGAGGTCGTTCCGTTATGTGCAGAATTCGTGGCGACCGCGCGAGGTGGGCGAGTACAGCGGCTGGATGCGGCTGTTCCGCAATGCGCGGAAATTTGTGGGCTAACTTTGTGGGCTAACGGCGCGAAGCGCCATCGGCACTGCGCAGCTGGCAAAAGTCACGCCTTTTGCCGGCGGGCGACGGAGTCGGGCTCCGCCCGGCCAGTGCCGGGCCAATAAACTACGCGATCAGGTCGAGCAGCATGTGTTTGCCGGGTGACCATTCGGCCAGCAGCCGCGCCAGGGCGATGATGTCGGCGCCTGGGATCTGCTGCAGGACCACACCAGTCTGCGAGTTACGGATCATTGCGATGCTGATCCCCGTGGCCGCGTCGACTCTGTAATCCAACTGCCGATTCGAGCTGGAAAGGTTCGCATTGGCCGCAGCGACGGCGGCGTGAATTTCGTGGGTAGTGGGCGCAGCGCCAGGCACCACGCCGGAAGCAGTGGCGGCCTTCTCAGTTGGTGATGCATCCGCTTTGTGGCTGGCTGAACTGTCGGGCGTCTGATACGACGTGGCAAAGCCTGCCGAGTTGAGCGAAGCGAATTGGCCGGTAGCGCTGATTTCGTCTTCGGCCATGACATGCTCCGCGCTATACCGGACCGGCTGCCGCATTCACAGATGCAGACGCCGGGAGGCGCACCGCTTTGCGTACCTCCGGGCCAATTGCGACCCAGGCACCGCGGACTTCGTCCAAATGACGGGCGACATCCAGCACGCCGGCAGAGTCGCTTTTCACATTCGCAAGCATCAGGCGGCGAATCATCTCCTCATAGAGGTCGCTGAGATTCTTCGCCAGCGGGCCGCCTGCGGCCGTGTTGAGACTGCCGCGCAGCTCTCCAACAATCATCACGCAGCTGTGCAGCAAGCTCGCCTGGCGGGTTTTCTCGCCTCGCTCGATGCAACCACGCGCAATCGCCATCCGCTCTGCAGCAGCGTCCATCAGCATCAATACCATCGCGTGTGGATCGCCATTGGCCACGCCGCCGTGGACTGACACGCTCTGGTACGCGGCGAGCTTAAAATTTGATGCGTACGTCGACAAAGCCGGCTCCTGGATTCCTGATGGAATAGTTAACGGCCGGAGCGGCCTGAACTTGAGTGACGGCCCTCTAGCCCGTCTTCTGCTGCACCACCGGCAGCGAGGACAGCTGTTGCGTCAAAGCGGCCGAAGTCGACTGCAGCTTCGATAACAAAGTGTTCAATGAGGCATATTGCTGCGTCAGCGAAGCTGTGAGGGCCGCCATCTGTGCGTCGAGCTGCTTGGTCTGGTCAGTGAGGGCGTTTTCCTTGCTGACCAGGGTCTTGCTGCGCGAATCGATGGAGCCACCCGACGCCAGGGCGGCGTTGAGCTGTGTGTTGAGGGTTGCTGCGACTCCGTTTGTGCCGCTGAACAGGGCGCTTACGGCGGCCGGAGCGGCAGTCAATGCGGTCTGGAGCTTGCTGCTGTTGAAACTGAGTGTGCCATCGCTCTTGGTTGTGATTCCGACGCTGGCGAGCGAGTTATACGTCGTTGATCCCGTGTTCACGACGCTATAAAGCTTTGTGCGGATCTCATTCTGAATGCCTGAGAGCAGCGCATCGCCCAACATGGGTCCAGCGGTGCCGGTCGTGGAATCGTAGCTGCCCAGCGACGTGATTGCGGCTACCATAGTATTATAGGCCGTCACGAAAGCGCCGACATTGGTCGTGATCGCCGACGTATCAGTCGTCACTGTCAGATTGACGCTGCTTCCAGTGCCCGTACCGGCGGCGGTGGTCGACAGCAAATTCAGTGTTACCCCGTCCAAGGCGTCGCTGACCGTATTGCTGGCGCTCGTGTGACTGATACCCGAGACGCTGAATATGGCATCCTGTGCCGCAGAATTCTGCGTGTAGTTTGTCGTGCTTCCGGTGCTGTAGGTCAGCGCCGAAAGGGCGGTACCGTCATCAGTCTCGGCAACCTGGATAGCATTCGTTGCGCCTGTGAGCGTGGAAGACAGGATCAGGTGGGCTCCGTCCGTGCCTGTAATAACGGTCGCCGTAACTCCCGGATTGCCAGTCGCTGAATTGATCGCGGCGGCTAGTCCAGAGACTGTGTCGTTTGCACTCGTGAGCGCAACATTGAAGCTTGCGGCGCCGAGCGACACTTTCAGTGTGCCCGTACCGACTGTCGATGAGCCGTCTGCGGCTATTGGCTTGGAGACGAGCTGCTGCGCCGTGGCGAGTTGGGTTACGGATACGCTGTACGTACCGGCAACGGCGCTGCTGCCGGCACTGGCTGTGAGAGTAGTGGGGGAGCTCGAGGTCGCTGTCAAAGTGTTGAATGCGCCGGGAGTATCGAGCGCGGCCAGCGAGGTTTGAAATGTCGACAATGCGCTTTTTAGCGTGCCGACCGCCGAAATCTGGGTGGTGGCCGTCTGGGTCCGCGTCGAAATGATGGAATCTTTCGGCGCGCGGGTGGCGGCCACCAGCTGCGAGACCAATGAATTGACGTCGATGACCGAGCCGCCCGCGCCTGCAGCACTGGTGCTGGCGGCGACGGAAACGGGGGTGGTGGTGCTGCTGACTGTCATCGCGTTTCAACTTCCTTTGATTCGACTGCGGCGCGGGAAACGCCGCAGGGCGGACGCCTTGCGGCGCCCGCCCCGGAGTAACACGAGTTGGAGCACCCGTGGGTCATTACATTACGGCAGCTTCTGCAGAAGCGTCAGGATGTTCTGCGGAATGGTGTTGGCCTGGGCCACCATCGCCGTGCTCGCCTGCTGCAGGATCTGGGCCTTCGCCAGCTGCGCGGTGGCTGCCGCGTAGTCGGTGTCCTGGATCTGGCCGCGGGCGGCCGTCAGGTTCGTGCCAGTGGTCGTCAAGCCCTGGATGGCGGCCTGGAACCGGTTCTGGTAAGCGCCCAGCTGCGCGCTGGAGGTCGCGAGCTGCTGCAGGGCGGCATCGATCGACACCAGCACCTGGTTGGAATTGTCGACCGACTTCACGTCGAGGCCGCTGAGGAACTTGGCGGCCGAGCTCGTCGTAGCAACACCAGCGGCGGTCTTCGACGTGCCGACGGTGACCGAGCTGCTGACACCGAGGTCCTTCAAGGTCGCCGTGCCCTGTGCCGCAGTCAGCGTCACAGCGTTGCCCGATGCGTCGGCCGCGCTTGCAACCGAGAGGTCGATCAAGTGACCAGCGCCCGGATCAGCCGTGCCGCTGATGTCGATGCCTGTACCGGCGGCGTTGACCACCGCTACGAGGCCGCCAGCCGGGCTGATGGCCTGGTTGATGGCTGCCGCGACGCTCTTCAGATCCGTCGCCTGTGTGCCCGTCAGCGAGATTGCGTCCGTGGTGTAACTGGTTCCATCGACAACGGCGGTGAGCGTCACCGTACTGCCATTGACAGCGGTTCCGAGGTCAGCAGCGGTGGCAAGCGTCGCACCGGCGTACACGCCCTGCACTCCGGCGGCAGCGGGCGTCAGCACCGTGCCCGAAGCAGTCGTCACGAGGCCAGTGGTCGCGCTCAAAGCGCCCGTGTAGTAAGACCCGATCGCGCTCGACTTGGAGCTGCCGATCGACGAAACAGTGATCGTCTGGCCGGCATTCGCACCGACCTGGAAGCTGGCGCCCTGGAAGGTGCCATCGAGCAGGTTAACGCCGTTGAACTGCGTCTGCGTTGCAACGCTGTCGATGTCTTTCTTCAGCTGCTGGAACTGCGCATTCAGATCGGCGCGGTCCGTGGCGCTGTTGGTCGCGTTCAGCGACTGCACAGCGAGATCGCGCATCGTCTGCAGGTCATTCGTGACTTCCTGCAGCGCGCCCGAGGCGGTCTGTGCGAGCGACACGCCGTCGTTCGCATTGCGTCCGGCCTGGCTGATGCCGTTGATCTGCGAGGTCATGCTCTGGGTGATGGCGAAACCGGCAGCGTCGTCAGCCGCCGTGTTGATGCGCATGCCCGAGGACAACTGCTGCAGTGAAGTAGCGAGCTTTCCACCGTTCGTCGTCAGATTGTTCTGAGCGACCAGTGAGTTGAGGTTCGTATTGAGGACTAGTGACATTGTCTGAGACTCCTGAGTTTTCCGTCAGGCGCCGGACACCAGTCCGTCGCTCTGCTATCGCTGACGGCGTAATCAGCCGTCTGCTCCTGGACGTTATCGGTGCGCCTGCTCCGAACTTGAATGGCTGGCGCTGCGCCCGCGGGAATTGCCGGATACATCACATCGGCGCGTCGTGTATTGACAGTCGATTGGACATAATGGGCGCCCCGAAGGGGTCGACTCGGAGCTCACTTGAGGTAATTGAACAGCGACAGGTGCGAGATCGAGGCATACGTCTGCTGTGCGGCCTGGAGGCTAATCTCTTCAGTGTTCAGCTGCGTGATCGCGGCGGCATAGTCGACATCGGAGATCTGTGAGACTGAGGTCGTGAGGTTCAGCTGCAGAGTCTGAGCTGCCCCCTGCGATGATGTGATCGAATTGAGCCGGGCGCCCACCGTTGCGGACACATTGCTCATATTTGAGATTGCATTGTCGATCTGCTGCAGCGCACCGCCGATCTGGCTGGATATCTGTGCCTGGGTCAGCGTCGTGTTGCTCAGAGTGGTGACCAGGCCCGAGAGCGTGCTGAAGGCGCTCGCATTGCCGGCTTTGGCCACCGTGAATGTGTCACCCGCGGCCGGTGTTCCGGTGACAGGGATCTGCACGCCGTTGAAGGCGATCGAATCTCCGTCGGCGAAGGCATTCCCCGTAGTGACGACGGTGCCGGCACTGTTGGTAACTGAATAGGCGGTAGGACTCGTGAATGCAATCGTGTACGTGTCAGGAATCCAGGCGCTGGGGGTTGCGACCGTGCCGACTCCAATTGATCCCGTGCCCGTGTTGGTAGCCGCACCAGCTGTGGTGAACGTGCCATTTCCCGCCGGGATATTCATGAAAACCGTGGCGCCGGTATCACCGGCAGACATCCGCTGACTGGAGCCTATCTGGATCTGGCTGACCGAGTTTGAGCCGGAGTAGGTAACTGTATTGCCGGACTGTGAGAACGGCACCGTGCCGCTTGCGTTGCCGGCGAACAGCTGATTGCCGCTGCCATCCACACGGTTACCGATGGCCACGAGGTTCTGCAGCTGCTGTGTGATCTGCGACGCGATATCCGCACGCTGAGCAGCTGTGAGAGACGAGTTGTTCGCCTCGACCGCCAGGTCGCGTACGCTCTGCAATGTGTTGGTCGCATCGGACATTGCCTGATCTTCGAGCTGCAGCGTGGAGGTTGCGTAATTGCCATTCGTGACGTACTGCTGCGATGCCGACAACTGGACGTTCAGCTGGTTCACCTGTGCCATGCCGGACGGATCGTCGGCCGCGCTGTGCAGCTTTTTGCCGGTTGCCAGGTCGTTTTGCGTCCTGGACAGATCAGCCTGCAGCTGCTGCATCTGGCTCAGAGCGTCCTGCTGGAAGGTGATCGTTGCTATTCTCATGATTAGCCGTGAATGGCGGAGATTAAAGAGTTGAACATCGTGTTGGACGTCTGGATCAGCTGCGCGCAGGCGCTGTAGGCCTGCTGGTACTGGACCATCTTGGCGGCCTCCTCGTCGAGGTTGACACCCGAAAGGTTGTTGCGGGTATCGACCGCAGACGCATTGACTGACTTCTGTGCTGATGCATTCGCCTGTGCCTGCTGCGTCTGAACGCCAATCTGGCTCACGAGATTGTTGGCGACATTGCTGAGCGAGGTTGTGGCGCCGTTCAATTTCAAAGCGGACAGCGCATCAACGAGTGCGAATGCGTTGCTGTTGTCACCGACATTGGACGAACTCGCAGCGCCCACGGTGAACGTGTCGCCGGTGGCAGGCGCACCCGTCAGGATCACCGAGGCGCCATTGAAAGTAATGGGCGTGCCGCTGGTATAGGTCCCGGTCCCGACCACTGCATTGGTGCTATCCGTGACCTGGTATGCGTTCGCGCTCGTGAACGAAATCTTGTACGCGCCGGCAACCCACGTGCCGGGGTTGGTCACGGCGCTGCTCGAAACTGCGCCGGTGCCGGTATTTGTAGCGCCTGCGGTGGTCTGAATGGACGAGGCAGCTGCGATCTGGGATGGGCTCGTCAACAGGACCGACAGGCCTGCCGATGCACCCGCGGTCGGTTGAATCAGGAAACTGTCCCCATTGACCGCGGCGCCGCCGCCGACCACGATCGAAATGCCTGCGGCCAGGAAAGGGCTCGCAGCGGTTCCCGCGCCGGTCATCGGCACGACCTGCCCGGTGGTCTTGTCGGTGAGCTGCCAGGCTCCACCTGTCTGGCGAAGCGTGTAGTCATCTGCGGTCAGAGAGCTCAGGTTGGTGCGGGTAACGGCAATGGTCGCCGTACCGGTGTTGGTCGACGCCGGGCCGGTAAGCACCGCCCCGACGGCAAACATCGGCTTGCCGGCCGACCCAGTGAGGTCCATTCCGGCCGCTTGCGCCTGGTTCACTATACTGGCAAGTCCCACGCTGAACTGTCCGAGCGTGTTCTGCACCGGCTGCAGGACCTGGCTACGTACGGCAAGCAAACCGCCCAATGATCCGCCACTGATGTTGGACGTGATGTCGGCCGTGCTGCCGCCGCTCACGATGCCAATATCATGCTGTGTGGCGTTGTAAGGATCTTGGAACGCCGTGAGCGCTTGCGCTGTGCTTCCAATGACCAGCGGCTGGCCGCTGCCGACGTACACATTCATCGAGCCGTCCGCCTGTGCGGCAGTGTTGACTGATACGTACTGGCTCAGCTGATCGACCATCTGATCGCGCTGGTCCATCAACGTGTTGGGCGTTTGTCCGGTCGAGGCCAGCCCGGCGGCAATCTGCCCGTTGAGATTGGCTATCCCGGCCGAAAGCGTATTGATCTGGGTGACCGAGGCGCTGACCTGGGACTCGACGCCAGCGCTGTAAGTCGTCAGTTGCGCGTTGTAATTCTGCATCTGCTGCGCGAGCGCCTGGGCCTGGCTGAGGAGTGCCTGGCGTTGCGCTGTCGAGGAGGGCGAATTCGCGACTGTCTGCAGAGCGTTGGAGAACGCCTGCAGGCTGGCCGTGAGCCCCGTGCTCGAGTCGCTCAACATATTGTCGATCTGCGCCGCCTGCGTCGCGTAGGTATTGAAGCTGGAGTAGCCGCTCTGCGAGGAGCGGACCTGCCCCGCGAGCAGCTCATCATATGAGCGGGTGACGCTTTCGATCGAGACGCCGCTGCCGAAATAGCCGACGGCGGTGGCTTGGCCCGGTTGCGGCGTAAAATTGGCGTTCTCGACGCTGTAGCCGGGGGTTGCAACGTTCGATATGTTGTTGCTGGTGACGTCCAGTGCCCGCTGGAAGGCGAGCAGTCCGGAAACGCTGGTAGAAAGAATGTCACTCATCCATCAGGCCTTTAAAGCGCTCCGGTATTCGCGGATATCGGCAGGGCACTCGATAACTTGAGAGTGCCGGCAACCGCAGCTATTTTGTTTGCGTAGTCCGGATCGGTCGCGTAACCGCCGCGCTGCAGCCCGGTGGCGAACGCCTCGAGGTCGCCGCCGGTATTGAGCGCCGTCGAATAACGCGGGTTGTTGCGCAGCAGTGCAACATAATCCTGGAAGCTCTGGGCCGGCGTCGCGTATGCCTTGAACCGCGCCGAGGTGTTGGTTGCTGCGCCGCCCTGGAACTCCTGTGTTCCACTCGTCACGGTCGAACCCGTCCAATCGGCCGACGCCTTGATTCCGAACAGGTTGTTACTGGAGCGGCCCGCCGAATCCTGCGGCACGTTGCGGCCCCAGTTGGATTCGAGTGCGGCTTGCGCAAGCAGGTGACGCGGATCCACGCCGAGCAGTTGCCCCGCTTCCTGCGCGTGCGGCCACAATTCCTGGACGAAGCTCGTCTTCGTCGCATCGGTTGCCGCCGACGAAGTTGTCGTCGCCGCCGATGCTTTTTGAGTGCTCGTGTAAGCCGCCGTGGCCTTGGCACCGGCCGCCGCAGTGGTACCCGCCTCATTGGCTCCCTTCACGCCCATCTTCTGCAGCTGGCGCACCAGCATGTCGGCAAGTCCGAGGCCCTTGCCCTTTGACAGTTGAACCGACAGTTGATCATCGGCCATACCCTGGTACATCTGTTCCTGGTCACTGCCGAACATCGGGTCACGGCCAGTGGCATCGCGCATGCTTTTCAACATCATCCGCGTGAACATGCTCTCAAACTGCTGCGCGACAATGCGAATCGCCGCCGGGTCATTGTTTCCGGCAGCGCGCTTCAACTTACTCAGACCGGCGATGTCGGTGTAAGCGGGGGCCTCAGTTTTGAGAATGCTCGCGGCCATGTCCGGATCAGATCACGATCAGCTCGGCGCGCAGGGCACCGGCTTGCTTCAGGGCTTCGAGAATGGCTACGAGATCGCCGGGACCGGCGCCGACCTGGTTCACTGCACGGATAATCTCATCCAGATTCACACCGGCGTGAAACAGAAACATGCGCGCATCCGCCTGTTGCACGTCGATTGTGCTCTTAGGGGTGACCGTTGCCGTGGTCCCGTTCGTGAATGAGTTCGGCTGGCTCACGTCGGACCGCTCTGTAATGGTCACTGACAGCGAGCCATGCGCCACCGCCGCGGCGGTAACTCGCACACGCGAGCTGATGACGACAGTACCGGTTCGTGAATTGATAATCACTCGAGCCGGTGCTTCCCCGGGCTCGATTTCGAGCGCCTCGAGGACGGCGAGATAGGAGATACGTTGGTCCGCGTCTACGGGCGCATTAACTCGAATCGAGACAGCATCCAGCGCATCGGCGGTGCCGGCTCCCAGTTTCTCGTTGATGCCGGCGGCGACACGCGCCGCCGTGGTGAAGTCTGGCGTATTCAGATTCAGGATGAGGTGCGGATCTGAGGCAAACTTCATCGGCACCTCGCGCTCGACGCTGGCGCCATTCGGCACCCGGCCGCTGCTCGGCACATTCAGCGAGATCTTGGAGCCGTCCTTGCCGGAGATGCCGAATCCGCTGACCAGTACGTTGCCTTGCGCGAAGGCATACACCTGGCCATCAACGCCGCGAAGCGGAGTCATCAGGAGGGCGCCGCCGCGCAAGCTCGCGGCATTCCCGATGGACGCCACTGTCACATCAATGGTCTGTCCGGGCTTTGAAAATGGCGGCAGATTGGCCGTTACGGTCACCGCCGCGACGTTTTTCAACTGTGGATTTGCGTTTGCCGGGATGGTGACACCGAACTTCGCGAGCATGTTGGTAATGCTCTGGATGGTGAACGGCGCCTGGCTGGTCTGATCCCCGGTGCCATCCAGTCCCACGACCAGGCCGTAGCCTACGAGCTGGTTGGTGCGGACACCGTTGACGCTGGCAATGTCCTTGATCCGTTCGGCGCGCACTGGCTCACTGTGGCCGGCGAGCACGGCACAGAAGAACACGAGTGCGCTCAGCGCGACGCAACCGCCGGCGCGCCCCGTCGATTTAGACGAGAGTGAATACATCAGAACGGCGTCCAGGGTGAGTTGAAGAATCGCGACAGCCAGCCTTGATTGTTCGCATCGGCCAGGGCGCCCTTGCCGCCGTAGGAAATGTTAGCCGCGCCCACCTTCAAGGAAGGCACGCTGTTGTCGGGAGCGATGTCGATCGGCCGGACCACGCCAGACAGCCGCACATATTCCGAGCCCTGGTTTATCCCAATCCACTTCTCGCCGCGGATGAACAGATTCCCGTTCGGCAGAACCCGGGACACCGTGCAGGTGATGTAACCGGACAAGCTGTTGCTCTGGGCGCTGTCGCCTTCACCGGAGAACTTGGACGCATCATTGATGTTGTTGCTGAGTAGGGGCGTGCCGTGGAGCGTGACAGGCGCACCGAGCAGCGTCATGCCGGGCAGCGTTTCGTTTGTGTTCTTGGCCGTGTTCGTAGTCGCGCTCTTCTTTGCAGCAGTGGACTCGTTGAGAACGATCGTGACGATGTCACCCACGTGGCGAGCCACCGGATTCTCAAACAACGCAACGTCGCGGCCCACCTGGTAGATGGCCCCGTTGCTTGCGGGCGCCACGGGCTCCATGGCCCAGCTGAGCTGCGCGTCCTCCTTCGGCGGCTTGGGGGCCTGGCAGGCGGCCAGGGCCGCGAGAATCAGCATGCCGAACAGGACGGCGCAGAATGAGAGGTAGATTTTTCGCATGACGTTTCGGTGGATCCCCGCGGCCTACAGGTTCTGGGAAAGGTATTGCAGCATCTGGTCGGTCGTCTGGATCGCCTTCGAGTTCATTTCATACGCGCGCTGGGTCTGGATCATGTCCACCATCTCCTGAACGACATTGACGTTGGAGGCTTCGACTGATCCTTGCACGAGGGTGCCCAGGCCTGTGATCCCGGGATTGCCCGTGGTCGGCGAGCCGCTCGCGGCCGATTCGACCAGCAGGTTGCCACCGACGGTCTGCAGCCCGGGCGGGTTGATGAAGTCGGCCAGTTGTACTGTGCCCACCTGGGTGGGCGCCGACTGCCCGGCAATCTGCACGCTCACCACGCCATCGGAGCCGATCGTGACGCTCTGCGCCCCGGTGGGAATCGTGATGGCCGGTTGTATCTGGTAGCCGCTCGAATTGACGAGCTGGCCTTGCGCGTTGGTCTGAAAGTTACCATCGCGGGTGTAGGCAATCGTGCCGTCGGGCTGCAGCACCTGGAAGAACCCGCGGCCCTGGATGGCGAGATCCAGCGAGTTTCCGGTGTTGTCGAGGCTTCCCTGGGTATAACTGCGCTCCGTTGCAACGACGCGAACACCGGTTCCGAGCTGCAGGCCCGTCGGAGAGTATGTGTTCTGCGAGGTCGCAGCGCCCACCTGCGTGACGTTCTGGTACAGGAGGTCGTCGAACACCGCGCGGCTTCGCTTGAAGCCGTTGGTGGCCACGTTGGCCAGATTGTTCGCAGTCACAGACATCTGCGTCTGCTGTGCGTCGAGTCCGGTTTTAGCGGCCCAGAGTGCTGGTTCCATTGCGTTACCTATTACTTGAGTTTTACGGTCAGCCGGTGTTCTGCAGCAACTTGGTGGATGAAGCAGCGTCTTCTTCCGCTGTGTGCAACGCCTTGACCTGCAGGTCGTAGTGCCGGGCGAGCTCGATCATATTGACCATGCAGGAGGCGAGATCCACATTGCTCGACTCGAGCGCGCCGGAGTCAACTGTCGTAGCGGCGTCCGCCACGGCAGGAGCTCCGTCCGTGGTGCGGAACAAGCCGTCGGCACTGCGTTGGACCGTGTCTAGCGGTGGGTTGACCAACTTGACGCGCGCTACATTCGCTACCGTTTGCGGTGACTGGCCCAGCGGCACGATTGAGATGGTTCCGTCGCCACCCACGTTGACCGATGTGTGGGGTGGCACGCTGATCGGGCCATTGTCCCCCAACACCGGCAGGCCTGTCGCGGTCAGCAACTGCCCCGTCGGATCGACGTGCAGATCGCCCGCGCGCGTATAGGCTTCTTTGCCATTTGCATCCTGTACCGCAAAGAATCCCTGCCCGTGGATGGCGAGGTCGAGCGGGTTGCCGGTCTGTTGTATCGAGCCGGTCCCACGATCCCAGCCAACGGTCTGGTCGGTGGCATAAACGCGGGAGGCGTACCCGGGCCCCGTGACCGCGCGGCTCTGAAATGCGCTCAGGTCGGCCTTGAATCCGGTCGTGCTCGCATTCGCGAGGTTGTGACTGTTCGCCGCCTGGGCGCGCAAGGTTTCCTTCGCGCCTGACATCGCAACGTACAGTAATTTGTCCATGACGGATTCTCGGGTGGGGCGGCGGGTTGCGCGACTACTGGCGGATGCTGATGATGGTCTGTGTGATCTGGTTGTCGGTCTGGATCATCTGCGCGTTGGCCTGGAAGTTGCGCTGGGCCCTGATCATGCTCACCAGCGCGGCGGTTGTATCCACGTTCGACTCTTCGACCGAGCCGGACTGAATGGAGCCGAAGCCGGAGTTTCCAGCCACACCCTGGACGGCCTGACCGGAGGCGTTGGTCTGCGCCCAGGTCGCATTGCCGAGCTGCTGCAACCCTTGAGAATTGGCGAAGTTGGCCATCGCGATCTCACCGAGGTTGACCGAGCGCCCGTTCGTGAACCGCGCCTGCACGACGCCGCTCTTGTCGATGCTGATGCCGGTGAGCTTGCCGGTCGTGAAGCCATCCTGGGTTACGGCCGTGACGCCGAAGTTATCGCCGTACTGGGTGGTCTTGCTGAAGTCAAAGGTCATGTTCATCGCGGCGGCGCCGGTCGCCGGGGTATATGCAGGGAACGTGACGAGGCCGGCAGCCGGAGCCGTGAGGGCACCGGTGTTGGAATAGGTCAGCGCCTGCTGGGTACCGACAGCGTTGCCATCTACATAGAGCTGACTGGTCCAGGAGTTGGCCGCCGCGCCCTTGATGAAGTAGAGCGTCGCCGTGTGGGCTGCGCCGAGTGAGTCATAAGTCGTGAGTGATGTGGTGTTGGTGTAGCTGTTCGAATCGGTCGGGCTGAACGTAGCGTCTACCGGCTGCGTGGCAGATGCCGGAAGATTGGCCGTGATCTGCGCCGTCGTGGTCGCGTTCGGAGCGCTTTCGTTCGTGGTCAGCGCAAGATTCGCCAGCCCGCCCGTGTTGAAGCCGCCGGTCGCCAGCGGCGGATACACCTGCAGGTGGGCGCCCTGTGCGGTGATGACGTTGCCATTCTGGTCGAGCTGGAACTGGCCATCACGCGTGTAGCTCAGCGCACCGCCGTCACTCAAAGTGAAAAATCCGTTGCCGCTGATCGCCAGGTCCAGGTTGTTACCCGTCGTCTCAATGTTGCCCTGGGTGAACTGCTGGGCGACTTCCGAGACTGCAACACCGTTGCCGACCGCGGTTGCGCTGACGCCGCTCTGGGTGGAGGCGAACAGGTCACCGAATTCAGCCCGCGAGCCTTTGAAACCGGTGGTCGAGACGTTGGCGAGGTTGTTGGCCGTTACCGAAAGGTCCTCGTTCGCGGCGTTCAGTCCAGTCAGCGCAATATTGAATGACATCGAAATCTCCTGCGAAATGAATTCGTGGGTGGTGGCGTTACATCACTGAGACGATGGAGCTGAGCGGAACGGTGCCGTTGTCAGTCTCGACGTCCACGGCGTTGGTGGTGGGGTCGAGCAGGACGCTGTCTACCTTATTGACCACCATCGGATTGAGTGACTGAGACGCGCCGTCAACCGTGGCATTCACGCCGATCGTGTACGTTCCGGCCGGAGCCGTGCCACCCGTGCTGGTGGCGCCTTTCCAAACGAACGAAGTCAGACCCGTAGCGGCTGGCGTTACGCTGAACGTGTCGACTGTCGCGCCCGTGGAGTCCTGCACGTTTACGGTGAGCTGCGTGGTTCCTGCGGGCGCGTTGACCGCGCCGCCTATCCCGCCGCCGGTTGCCAACGTCGCCTGTGATCCGGGGGCCAGGATGGAGCGCCCAATCAGTGACGTACCGCTCATGATGGCCGACGCCTGCATCGAGCCCTGCATGCTCTGCATGGCGGATACCTGGCTCATGCCCTCCAACTGGGTTACGAACTGGGTCGGGTCCGACGGCGACAGCGGGTTCTGATCCTTCATCTGCGCTGTGATCAGCTGCAGGAAGTCAGCCTGGTTGATTTGCATGTTGGCCGGGGTGTTGCTGAGTCCCGCGGCGGGGATGTTCGAGCTCGTGCCGTTGACGGCGTTCGTGGTGGACATGCTGTACCTCTAATTGATGAATGACGCGCGTCAGGATCCGAGCTTCAGGGTGGCGAGCATCAGATCCTTGGAGGTGTTCAAAACCTCCACGTTGTCCTGGTAGGCGCGCGATGCCGAGATCATGTCTGTCATCTCTTCGATGACGTTGACGTTCGGCGCGTAGATGTTGCCGTGCTCGTCGGCGAGCGGGTTGCCGGGATCGTACCGCTCAGTCGGCAAGGCGTTGCTCTGCACGATGCCCTTGACCCGAACGGTTGCGCCGCTCGCTCTGTCCATGGCGGTCGCGTTCTGACCGACCGCGGCCTGTACGGCCTGGAACACGGGATGGCGTGCCTTATAAACAGTGTTCGGATCGCCGCTGACACTATCGGCGTTGGCCAGGTTGCTGGCGACGGTATTCAGGCGCACGGATTGCGCGCTGAGGCCCGAGCCTACGATGTCAAAGATTTTGAAGGATGACATGTAGGGCTACTCATTGACCCGTAATGGCTGTCATCAGGCCTTTGAAGCGTGCTGACAGAAAGGTGAGGGTGGCCTGGTAGCGAACGGTGTTTTCGGCGAAAGCGGCCTGCTCCTGTTGCGCGTCCACGGTGTTGCCATCGAGGGAGGGCGCCAGTGGAGTGCGATACTTCAGGTTGACATCGCTGTTCGGATCCATAGTCATGTGCCCGGGGTTGGTGATTGCCAGCTTCACTGGCGCATCCGGACTGCCGGCGCTCGCCATCGCGGCACGGAAGTCGATATCGCGCGCTTTGTAACCAGGCGTGTCGGAGTTCGCCAGGTTGTCAGCGATAACTTCCGTACGTTTGGACTGCAACTTCAGTGCGTCCGGGTGGACGCCGAGATATGAATCCAGAGAGAACGGCATGATGTGTACGATCCGTCAAAAGAATGACCTGACGGATGAAGTGCAATTGGTATGCCACGGGGGGTCGCCGGGCCTCGAGGGCCCCCGGAAGCGATCGCGTGCAGTTCAGAGCGTGAGAGGGATCACGCGAGCGGCAATGGATTGCCGCCATGGCAGGGCAGAAGCGGCCGTGTGCCGGTGATAGATTAACGGCAGCGCAGTTGGTTACTTAAATTGGCGCGGCACTTGCACGCTACCGGGCACTATGAAGAGAACGACGAAATACCGACGAACCGGCTGGCTCGCCCCACTGCCTCTTTTGTTCGTCCTGTCAGTGCAGGCCCAGGAAGATCCGAATCCAGCGTCCCTGACGGCTATCCGTAACACTGCCCAAACCTACGTCAGGTCACTGATACCCGCGAGCACCGGCGAGACCACCGTCACAGTGGGTCAACTCGACAATCGTCTGCGGCTGGCTCACTGCTCATCAAAGGAGCTCTCTGCCTCCCTGCCTGCGGGAGTGACGTTGCAGGCGCGGGCGACAGTAGGCGTGAGTTGCGCTGGTCCTGTGCACTGGACTGTGTTTGTCCCCGTTACGATCGAAACCAAGATCAATGTCCTCGTTCTCACGCACGCTGTAAACCGCGATACGCGCCTGACCGCGGCCGATGTGACTATAGAAACACGTAAAACGGCGGGTCCCGGCAATGCCTATCTTACGAAACCCGCGGAGCTCACCGGCCGAACGGTGCGTCGACCATTGGCTGCGGGCACAACACTCTCTGTAGATATGTTCGCACCCGACTTGATTGTGCGTCGCGGCCAGGAAGTCACCCTGCTTTCTTCCGCCGGTGCGGTGGAGGTTCGGGCACATGGGCGAGCCATGGTCGACGGTGCTGCGGGCGCACGCATACAGGTGCAGAACCTCGGCTCCCAGCGCGTAGTCGAGGGTGTCGTAGAAAGTGCGGATCTCGTCAGGGTCGCCTGGTGATGCGCTGTAACGCCGGGCACAGCTTCGGAAAGAAGTCCTCAAGTTTTTCGGCCCCGTGTCGATACCGGGTGGTACGAAACCAGGAGAGCCGGACGTGGCCGTCAACCTAAACGGAATCGATCTCAGCGGCACAGCCGCGAGCTCAACGCAGAAAGCGTCAGCGACGCAAAGCTCTCCGGCGAGCACCAAGGAGGATGCGACGCAGCAGCCTCAATCCGACGTCAACATCACGACCACGGCCGCGTTGCTCGCGCGTTTGCAACGCTCGCTTGCCGCCAGGCCGGCGATCGATCAAAACCGGGTGGACGCCGTCAGCAAGGCGATTTCCGCGGGTACGTACAAAATTGACCCGGACAAGATCGCCAGCGGGTTGATCAGCTCCGAACGGGCGCTGGGCAAGCTGCAATAGGCTCAGCTGAACAAACCAAGAGTAGCAACGATGGATCAAGCACAGTGCCGCGAGAAACTGGGTCACCTCATTACAGGTGAGAACCTCGCGCTGAACGAGCTGTCGGTGCTCCTGGACCGTGAGCACGGCTTTCTCGAGGCCAACGACGTCGTGGCCCTCGAAAGCGCGACGCGCGAGCGTCAGCGCTGCGTAGCCAAAATTTTCCGGGTCGACGAAGAGCGTCGTACCTTGTGCCGCGACCTGGGCCGGCCGCTCGACCTCAAAGGGTTGGAGGATCTGATCCGCTGGTGTGACCCCAAGGGCACGCTGGCAGGGCGTTGGGCCGAGTGCTCGGACGCCGCGGCCAAGTGCCGGAAGCTGAATGACCGCAACGGCGCCTTGGTAGCCGCCCGCCTGAAGCACGTTCAGGCCCGCCTGGGCACGCTCATAGACAGCCGCCGTGAGGCGGTCACCTACGGCCCCCGGGGAGCCTATAGCCAGGCCTCGTCCGGCCGGGTTTTGACCACCGAAGCGTGAATCGCATCGCACTCTAAAGTTATTGCTGCCCCTGCCGTTATAGGGGTCAGAGGTACTTAGGAGAGTCGGTGTGTCCAGCAAAATAAGTGGAATCGACGGGGCGCTCACCCCCGGCTCGACCGCTCCAGTGGGGGCAGGTCGCCCCGTACAGCGTTCCCAGGACGCCGTCAGCGGTGGTACGACCGCCGATACCTCAAAGGACGGCTCCCAGAACGTCCAGATTACCGGCACCGCCCGTCAATTAGCCGACCTCGATCAGAAGGTCCGGAGCCTTCCGGACATGAACGAGGAGCGGGTCTCCCAGTTGCGAGCCGCGATCGAGCAGGGCACCTACCAGGTTCGACCGCAGCATATCGCCGACCAGCTCATGTCGCTCGAGCGCGCCCTGGGCAATCTGCCGGACGGCGCGGGTAATTAAACAATGGCCGTCGCCGGCACTGACGTGGAAGTCTGCCGCGAGCACCTCGGATCTTTGTTGACCGAGGAAGTGGACGCGTTGCGTGAGTTGGAAGACGTTCTGAAACGCGAGCACGACGTGCTCGGTGCCAGGAATGTCGCCGCCATCGAACGGACTGCGTTGGTGCGTGCGCAGATGATGGGTGACCTTGCCCGTACTGAGGAGCAGCGCCGGACCTTGTGCACGATGCACGGCTATACCCCCGATTGGCTCGGCCTGGAAAGTTTGATGTCGTGGTGCGACCCGGATGGGACGCTCCTGTCACGATTGCGCGAATGCGCGCAGCGCGCGACGCGCTGCCGCGATCTGAATGTCAAGAATGGTACGTTGGTTGCGGCGCGTTTGAAGCAGGTCGAAGGAATGCTGTCGGCGCTGACCGGCGGTGCGGGCCAACCCGTAACATACGGACCCAACGGAACCGCGCCGCGAGCCAACCGCTCCCACGAGTGGGGCGCTGTCTAGTTTATTTGGCCCGGCACTGGCCGGGCGGAGCCCGACTTCGTTGGCCGCTGGCAAAAGGCGTGACTTTTGCCAGCTATGCAGTGCCGATGGCGCTTCGCGCCGTTGGTGTTTTTGCGGGGCCGCGCCTACCCCAACGCGTCGCGTAGCGACTCGATATCCTTGGCGGACTCGGCGATAAATGCCTCGCAGGCGGCCGCATCCAGCTTCAGCTTGTGGAGCGGCTTGGCGCAATGCACCTGCGCCTGCAGCGCCTGGGGCTGGTTGTGGTGCTCAGCCAGAATCGTCCCCACGACCAACACATCAGCCAGGCTCACGGGGCCGCGCGCGTCACGGTCAAAGTTCTCCGACTCGTGCACCGCCTGCACGATTTCATCGGCAATTCCCCAGTTTTCCAGCAACGCGGCGGCAATGCTCAGGTGCCAGTCCTGCTCGATGGCCTGGTAGCTCTCCTGGTCGGCGAACAGCGCGCGATGGCCGCTGGCTCGCGTCAGGATGTAGAGGCGGCCGATGCCCTGCAACAGGCCGCCCAGCAATGCAGTATCCGGGTTGAGTTGGGTCATGCGGCGCGCGATGACGCAGCTGAGGCTTGCCACCATCACACTGCGCTTCCACAACATTCCGAGCGGCGCCTCCAACCCCTTCAGCAGGGGCGCGTCGCGCAGCTGCCGCACGGCAAAGGCGATGGTTGCCGAGCGGACGGTATCCAGCCCAACACGGGACACGGCGGTCCGTAAATCAGTGACCAGCGCTCCGGCAGGGTTGAGAGCCGCGGAATTGGCCATCCGGACGATCTGGGAGGCCAATACGGGCTCGCTCCCCAACACCTTGACGATGCGGTTACTGTCTGCATTTTCATCGGCCAACACTTTCTGCACTCGCATGACGATGTGCGGAAAGCCGGGGAGCTCGATCTTGCCACCGGACAGCTCGGAAGCGAGCGCCTGAACGAAAGTGAACGCCACATCGCCCGCACCGGTGGCGGCCTTGGTCGATGCAGTATTCGTCGGCGCAGATTTCTGAGCGAGCGTCATAGTCTCTTCCCGCAGTTTTCTAAGCGCCCAGCGCCTGTCTCAGGGTTTCAATCTCGTGTTCTGACTCGTCAATGAGTTGCTCATAGCTGGCACGGTCGATTTTCATCCGCTTGCAGGCGGCGACATCGTGCATGTTGAGCTCGATCGTTTCCGGGTGATCCTTGAAGGCGGCGAGCAGGTTGCCCACCGTCACGACGTCTGTCAGGTCCACCGGGCCCGAGTGAGAGCGCTCCAGATCCTCGAAATTACTGACCGCTTCGATCACTTCCTCGGCCATTTCCCAGTTCTCGAGCAGCGCTTTCGCAATGGCGCTGTGCCAGTCGCGGACAATGGCCGTGTAGGCCGCCTGGTTGGCGAACAAGCCGGGATGTTGCGCCGAGCGTGTCAGGATGTAGAGCTGGCCGATTCCATGCAACAGGCCGGCCAGCAGAGCGGTGTCCGGGTTGACCTTGCTGTAGCGGCGCGCCACCGCATGGGACATGGCAGCGACCGCGGCGCTGCGTTTCCAGAGCACTTCGAGGGGTTTTTCCAGGCCTTTGAGCGCGTCCTGCTTCTTCAACTGTGACATCGCGAACGCAATCGCCGCGCTGCGCACCATGTTGAAGCCCATTCGTGAAATGGCCGTCCGCAACTCGGTGATGGGCTTGCCGCTGAAATTCAGGGCCGCGGAATTGCCGATCTGCATGAGCCGGGCGGCCAGGGCGGGCTCGGAGCCCACCACCCGAACCACCATGTCCTGGGAGACATTCTCGTCGGAGAGCACCTTGCGGACCCGCAGTGCAATATCGGGGAAGCTCGGCAACTCAACCTTGCCCTTCGACAGCTCCGCTGCCAGGGACTGCACGAAGGCAAAGGCCTGCATGTCGGTGGGGTTGGAGGTCTGGCTCTGGGGCTTGGCGGCGGTAGTCATCGCAGGGTGTCTTCCGGATCGCGGGTCAACTTCGCGTAGGGCTCCATCCTCGCGTGAGTTGAGACATATTTCTTAGCTCTGGATCACGCCTCGCGCGCTTGCCGGGTGATATCCATCGAATCCGCGAGTGACCGTATCTTTGCCGCCACGGAATCCAGGGCCACAACGTGCTGGGCGGCCCCCAGGGACACTGCCTCACCGGGCATCCCCCACACGACGCTGGTGGCCTCGTCCTGCGCGATTGTCTGACTGCCGGCGTCCAGCATCTCCTTGAGCCCTTTTGCGCCGTCTTTGCCCATCCCCGTGAGAATGACACCGATCGCGTTGCGGCCGGCATTCTGGGCAACCGAGCGGAACAGAACATCCACCGAGGGTTTGTGTCGATTGACCGGTACGCCGTCGTCGAGCCGCAAAACGTAGCGGGCGCCATCCCGTACCACCATGAGATGCCGGTCTCCGGGGGCTATGTAGGCGTGGCCGGCAAGGACCTGTTGCCCATCCTCAGCCTCGTATACGGTCATCTGGCAGCAGTCGTTCATGCGTTTGGCGAAGGGTGTGCTGAATGCTTTGGGAATATGTTGAGCGATCACTACACCCGGCGTGTCGGGCGGCAGTCTGGTCAACACGGCCTTGATTGCTTCGGTGCCGCCGGTGGAAGCACCGATGGCAATGATTCTGTCAGTGGTCCGCAACTGCGCGCCAGGTACCTTGGGAAGCACTGCGTCAGTTGAGAATTTCGGGCGCACCGCGAGGGTCGCCGCCCGGTGGGGATCCAGCGCCCGCACACTGGCGCGCGAGGCTATCTTGATCTTCTCAATCAACTCCTCGCTGTAGTCTTTGAGCGTGGCCGCCAGATCGATCTTCGGCTTTGACAGGTAGTCGATGGCGCCGAGGGCCAGGGCGTCGAGCGTGACATCGGCGCCCCGCTCGGTCAGCGAGGAAACCATGACCACCGGCATCGGCCGCAGGCGCATCAGGTTCTTGAGGAAGGTGATGCCATCCATCTTGGGCATTTCAACATCGAGTGTCAGTACGTCGGGATTGAGCTGTTTGATCTTCTCGCGGGCAACGTGCGCATCGCCGGCAGCTCCCACAACCTCAATCGCAGGGTCGGCCTGCAGGATGTCGGTAAGAAGGCTGCGCACGAGGGCTGAGTCGTCCACGATCAAAACGCGGATGCGCCGGTTCCCTGTGGTCGGTGCTGGTGTCGACATTCTCGATACTCCGGTGCGTCAGTCAAACAGCTCGACGTCGCCGCCCGCGGTTGCAGCGGTGGTGGCGATGCTGGCGAGGTACAACTGCTCGTGATGGCTGATGATGCGGTTCTCGACAGGACGCAGACGCCGCATCTTGACGCGTCCGCTGACAGGGAAATACACGACCTTGCGCGGCTGTGTGCCGCCGAGGTCCTCGGCAATGATCCGATAACCTTCGAGCTCCAGATAGCTGCGCACGAAAGCGATGTTGCGTGCACCGACATCAGTCACTCCGGATAACACCCGGCCACCGCCAAACACCTTGATCTCGAGGCGCTCGCGGGTCGCGCCCAGTTTCAACAGGTCGTTGATCAGGCTCTCCATCGCGTACGAGCCGTAGCGGGTGGCCAGCCCGATGGCCGGATCCAGCCAGTTGTTGGGGCCGGTGGAGGCATCCTCGGGCAGCATGAAGTGGTTCATGCCCCCCACATTCCTGGCCGGATCGCGTATGCAGGCGGAAATGCACGAGCCGAGCACGGTCGAGATGGCTTCCTCGCCGCGGGTTACGTAGTACTCGCCCGGCAGGATCTTCACATTCCAGCTGCCGATCTGCGGATCCCAGAAGCGCTGCATGTGGGCAAACGCCGGCAGCATGGCGGGCTGCTCGGGTCGGGCCGTAGTCAGCAGGGCTGTTGTCATCCCGCTCTCCGGTAGACCGTCTTGCCGATGAGCGCGTACTGCTCGCTCACCTTGAACAAACTCTCGGAATGTCCCAGGAACAGCAGGTTTCCTGAGCTCTGCAGCTGCGCCACGCGGCTGAACAGGTCACGCTGCGTGTCCTTGTCGAAATAGATCACCACGTTGCGGCAGAAAATGGCATCCAGGGGGCCGCGCATGGGCAGCGCGTGCATCAGGTTCAGCTGTTTGAAGGTGATCAGGGATTTCAGCTCCGGCGCGACTTCATAACACAGTCCCTCGCGTTCGCGCCGCTCCCGGAAAAAACGTGTGCGGCGCTGCAAGGTCAGATTCTTCAAACGCTCCTCAGTGTAGACGCCACGCCGCCCGCGTTCCAACACATCGGAGTCGAGATCGGTCGCCAGGATGCGCACATCCCAGCGGTGTACGTCGGGAAGTGCTTCGAGAATCGTCATTGCGAGCGAGTAGGGCTCCTCGCCGGTCGAGCAGCCGGCCGACCAGATGCGCAGGCGCCGCGCTGCGCCACTGTTGGCCATCGGCGCCAGCACCTGGTCGCGCAGATAGTCGAAGTGGTGCGGCTCGCGGAAGAAGGATGTCAGGTTGGTGGTGATCGCGTTGCAGAATTGGGCAATTTCGCGGCCGCCGTCCTGCGCCAGCAGGTCGCGATACTGGGCGAAGCTCTGCAACCGCAGCGCACGCAGCCGCCGTGCCAGCCGGCCGTACACCAGCTCCCGCTTCTGATCCGAGAGATTGATGCCCGTGAGCTGCTTGACGAGCCTGCGCAGCGCTTCAAAGTCGTGGTTGCCGAAATCGAACTCCCGCAGACGCATCATCGTCTGGGTGTCGTGCAGCAACGGCGTGTTTATTCCATTTGACATCAAAACAACTCGATGGTGCCTTCGATGCGGCCTATGTTGGCCGGACCGTTCGGAACACCCTCGAGGAGTTTGTTCGCTGCCAGCCCGGTCAGGATGTCGCGCGCCTGTGCCAGCTGCTGCATGAGACGATCGTACGATTGCAGGCTCTCGATGCACACTGCAATATTGCGAGCGAATTCAGCACGTAGGTTCTGGACCTCCATCGCCGGGTCATTGAGTGTCCGGGCCATGCGAGCCAGTGCGTCGCTGAGCTCCGCAATGGGCGTATCCGCTTCCTGCATGCTGTGTACGAGCAGCCCTGCGGCCCGTTCCACTGTGTTTCGCTTCATGATGATCGATGGTGACTTTCCGTCGGCCCTCGCGTGTGCTCCTTCCCGAACGCGCATTCGTGCTCTGGCGCGGTGTGCGGCCGCGCCAGAGGCTCATTGAGTCGTCAGTGCATCAACAATCGTGTGCTGCGTTATCAGCCACTCTTGGCCTTGAACGCGCGCACCTGCTCGTTGAATTTGGCCGCGACCTTCTGGAGTGTCTCGACCGCACTGTTGTGCATCCGCTCCTCGTCCGTGTGGCTCAAGCGATTCTGTTTGGCCTCAAACTCCAGGCACTTCGTGTAGGTGTCCACGTCGCCGTTGTATTCCTTCAGGGTCTGCATCGCCGTGATCATTTCCTGTTGACTGGCGGTGGCGGCGTCGGGAATCTTGCTGGGCGCCGGCGGCAGCACGCAATCCGCGTGAGCCGGAACGCTTGCAGCGTATGCCAACGCTACGGCCAGAAGTATTCGCTTCGGAGAATTCATGATCGATGGTCCTCGTACAATGCTGATGATTTGAAAATGCCAATGTGTTGCAACAGGAAGGGGTGGCTCAACCGAGCACCTTGGCAATCGTTGCCAGGAGTCTCTCCGGGTTGAAGGGCTTCACCAGCCAACCCGTGGCACCTGCAGCCTTGCCGGCCTGTTTGCGTTCGGTAGTCGCTTCGGTCGTCAGGACCAGAAGCGGTACGTACTTGTAGGTCGCAAGTCCGCGCAACTCCCGCACCAACGTGATGCCGTCCATATTGGGCATGTTGACATCAGTGATTACGAGGTCGAATGTCTGGCCTGAGGCCTTCTGCAGCGCCTCGCAGCCGTCTGCAGCCTGTTCTACCTGGTGGCCCGCGCCGGTCAGCGTAATGCCGACCATCTGGCGCATTGCCGCCGAATCGTCCACTGCCAAAATTTTCGCCATAGCCGTAACTCCCAGCGCCTATGGATTAAAACTCACGCCATTCGTTGTCGTTCTTCACGTCCGTTGTCTGAACGACGGACGCGGCGAGCGCACCGTTGGCCCGTTTGCGCGGTGCCCCGACGGACTCCGTGGCTCCCGCCTTTGATCTGTCAGCCCAGGGCCGATGGCCGCTGCGGCGTTCGGCTCGTGTCGTGGCGCGTGCAGCAGCAGTTGCGCCGGCCGGGGCTGCATACGTCTTTGCCGCCTCGATCATGTCGTTGACGCGATACCGATCCAGCATCTGGTTCAAGCCACGGACCTGCTCGGCCATGGCCTGTGAGGCGGCCGTCGCCTGCTCGACGAGCGCGGCGTTCTGCTGAGTCAACTCGTCCATCTGCATCACGGCGCGGTTCACCTGCTCGATGCCCGAAGACTGCTCACGCGAGGCGGCGGCAATCTCGGCGACGATGTCGGATACCTTCTTGACCGATGCGACGATCTTCTCGAGTGTCTGACCGGACTGGGTGACGAGCACCGAGCCGTCCTCGACCTTGCGCACCGAGTCCTGAATCAACTCCTTGATCTCCTTCGCGGCAGTGGCTGAACGGCCTGCGAGGCTGCGCACTTCGCTTGCCACAACCGCGAATCCGCGACCCTGCTCGCCGGCGCGAGCGGCTTCGACAGCGGCGTTCAACGCCAGCAGGTTGGTCTGGAAAGCGATGTCGTCGATCACGCCGATGATGTCGGCGATCTTCTTCGAGGCATCGTTGATATCGGACATGGCCTTGACGGCCTGATTGACCACCGAGCCGCCTTTCTCCGCCTGGTCGCGGGCGGCCATGGCCAACTGGTTGGCCTGGCCTGCATTGTCGGCGTTCTGCTTGACTGTCGTGGTCATCTCTTCCATGGAGGATGCGGTTTCCTCGAGCGAGGAGGACTGCTCTTCCGTCCGCTGCGACAGGTTGGCGTTGCCGGTTGAAATCTCGTCGGCGCCGCGATGCACCTCGGCGGCCACGCCTTTCACCTTGGAAACAACCTCAGCCATGTTGTCAGCGAGCTGGTTGACGCCGCGGCTCATGGCCTCAAAGAATCCTGCCTTGCCCGAAAGATCGATGCGCTTGCCCAGATCGCCACCGATGACGGCGCTCAGCATGGTCTGCATCTCCTTCTCGACCGCCACCTCAGGCGTGCGATCGGTCCATTCCATGACCGTGCCGATGCGCTCGCCCTTGTCGCTCACCACTGGATTGCTGATGGTGCGGAAAGTGCAGGCGCCCAACAGGCGCTCCTGTGAGTCGGACCCCGAGAGTGTCTCGAGTGCGCGGCGCTGCTGACCGGGATCGAGGGACAGCGAGTCCAGGCTCGCGCCGCGCAGGCGCTGGGCATCAAATCCCGGCAGGCTCTTGCGGATCTCGTGCTGATTGCGGGCGAAGGTGGTTTGCGCCGTCTCGTTCACATAGATGATCTGGTGATGTCCATCAGCCAGCACCACGCTGGTTGAGACTTTGTCGAGTGCCTGGCGGATCCGGGTGTTTTCCGCAGCGACCGCCCGCTCAGTCTCGATCTGGGTACGCAGCTTGCCCTGCATTTCACCGAGCGCGCTCAACACCTGGGCGGCCTCGTCGTTGCCGTTCTGCCGAATCTCGTTGTCGTATTTGCCGGACGAGATGTTCCCGAATACGTCGATGGCGTGGGACAGAGGCTTACCCAACGATCGCGTGATCAGCCACGACAGCGCCAGCGCGAAGGCGAGGGCGAACGCCGTGATGGTGGAAGTGAGATTCCGCCAGGTTGTAACCTGCGACAGGCGCTGTTGGACAGCGGCATTCATGGTCGCGTAGCTGATGTCTGACAGGTCTTTCAACGTGGAGCTGACATCATGTGCGGCCGAATTGACGTCTGCGGGCGTGATCTCCATCTTCTGGGCGTCGAGGATCTTATCCTTCACAACACCGAAGAAAGATGCGAAAGCGCTTCGAGCGGCCTCCACCTTCGGACGCACGTGGGTCTTGGCATCTTCAGACGCGCGGTCCAGATCCCTCGCGGCGGCGTCGAAGTGCTCGGTGAACGTCTCGTGATACAGCTGAATGGCCATGCGGTCGTCGCCGCCGAGATAACCTTTGATGGAGGCGCGGGCCGCATACCAACGGACGTTTCCTGAGGCGATCAACGCTCCCGGTACATTGCGGGTGGCGATCTGAATCAGCACGGCCGTTTCAGGCGACGGGTCTACCGTCATGCCGGAGCGAGCGGCCACTGTTTCGCCGAGCTTCTGGATGTGATCGAGCAGTACGTTGTGGCGGGCAACGGCCTCGTCGGGACTGAGCTTCGCGCCCTCGTTCTTCAGCCGGTCCCAGTCGGACTTGATTGATTGCCAGGTCTCGCTGACCTTGAAGCGTGCACCCACATGGCCGTCGCTCGCGTCGACCTCGTCGATGTGCCGCTGCATCTCGGATTCCGAGGCATTGACCTGATCGCGGCCGGCCGTGTCGCCGGTCAACACCGCGAACAGGCGGCTGCGGTGGTTGGCCGCTTCCGCCAACAGGCCGCCGACGGCCTGTACGTAACGGGCACCCTCGATTTCGTCCTTGGCGAGCGCAACCTGCGAATTGGCTCCGCCGAGGTAGAAGATACCCAGCAGCGCGCTCGGAATGGCCATGGCCACCACGAGCACGGCAAGCTTCTGCCACAGCTTCAACCGACTGAGAAAGTTCATGTCCGCCTTGTCCTTGTCCGATGACACGTTAAATTAGAATTCCTGCCACTCGCTGTCGTCTGTCACTGCGACAGCGGCCGCGGCGACCTGGGCGCTGCCGGCGGCGCGGCTCCAGGTACGGCCCGGGCTGCGTCGCTGTGCGCGCGGCGCGGGTTCTTCATTCGTTCTGTCTGCTTCGGGCGCGACCGCCGTTAATTGCGCGGCCGTTGGTCGCGCGTCAGCTGGCTGCGCGCTGTCGCCGAGTTGATAGCTACCCATCATCTCGTGCAGGGCATGCGCTTCGTGCGCCATGGACTGCGAGGCGGTGGTGGCTTGTTCGACGAGAGCGGCATTCTGTTGAGTCAGCTCATCCATCTGCAACACCGCGCGGTTGACCTGTGCGATCCCCAACGACTGTTCACGGGATGCTGCAGCAATTTCCGCCACGATGTCCGAGACTTTCTTCACCGAAGCAACAATTTGCTCCAGAGTCTGCCCCGAACGACTGACAAACACCGAGCCGTCCGCGACTTTCTGCACGCTGTCTTTGATCAGCTCTTTGATTTCTTTCGCGGCGGTCGCAGAGCGGCCCGCCAGCGTCCGCACCTCGGTCGCCACGACGGCGAAGCCGCGTCCCTGCTCGCCTGCGCGGGCCGCTTCGACGGCCGCGTTCAGCGCCAGCAGGTTGGTCTGGAAGGCAATCTCGTCAACGACACCGATTATGTCAGCAATCTTGCGCGCCGACTCGTTGATGTCGGTCATCGCGTGGATGGCTTTGTTGACTACGTTGCCGCCGCGTTCGGCCTGATCGCGGGCGGCCACGGCCAACTGGTTGGCCTCGCCGGCGTTGTCGGCATTCTGGCGGACTGTGGCCGTCATCTGCTCCATCGACGATGCAGTCTCTTCCAGTGAGGCTGACTGTTCTTCGGTGCGGTGTTGCAGATTGGTGTTGCCGCTCGCGATTTCCTGCGCGCCCCGGTAGACCTCGCCGGCGGCGTCTTTCACGAGAGCGACAATCTCGGCCATGTTGTCGGCCAGATGGTTGATGCTGTTGCTGGCTGACTCGAAGAATCCTGTCTTGCCGCGCAGCTCGATGCGGCTCGCCAGGTTCCCGCTGATGACTCCGGATAGCATCGTCTGCATCTGCTTTTCGACGCCCATTTCCTGTGTCCGGTCCGTCCACTCCATGACGGTGCCGATTCGCTCGCCCCGGTCGTCAACGACCGGGCTGCTCACCGTGCGGAAGGTCAGCGCGCCAAAAGTACATTCGCGAACTTCGGATATGCTCAGGGAGTCGAGTGTGAGACGCTCGCGGGATTGGTCGGCAGACAAGGCGTCGAGGCTGGAGCCTTTCAGCGTGTGTGCGTCAAAGCTGGGCAATGCTTTGCGGATCTCGCCCTGCGCGCGCGCGAATGTCGCTTGCGCGGTGGCGTTGAGATACACAATCTCGTGCCGGGCATCGGCCACTAACACACTGGTTGACGCTGTATCGAGTGCATGCCGGATGCGTGAGTTCTCGGCAGCAACCGCCCGCTCTGTTTCGATTTGCGTGCGCAGCGTACCCTGCATCTTGTCCAGCGCGAGCAACACCTGGCTCGCTTCGTCCGTGCCGCTGGCCGCAACGTGGTTTTCGTACCGGCCGGCGGAGATTTCCTCGAATACTGACACTGCCCGATGCAGTGGCCGCGCGAGGGCGCGAGTGATGAGGACCGCCAAACCCAATGCAATGGCGAGGGCCAGCAGAGTACATGCGGCGACAATCGCCCGCTGCCGGGCGGCAAGGATCAGCCGCTGCTCGACCTGCTTTGTGAGCATGTCATAGCTGGCCAGTGAGACTTTCTTCAGCGCGCGATTGGTCGGGACGCCGGCGTCGTAAATGGCGCCGCCGGTGGTCTCCAGGGTGGCCGCATTCAGTATCTTGGCCTCCACCTGGCTGTAAAACTCATCCGCAGTCCGCTGGGCGGCGGTCACGACTTCCCGAATTTCGGCGCGGGCATCGGGTGAGACTTGCTCCAGTGCGCCATTCAGGCTGTCGAGCTCAGCCTGCCGGCGCTCACGGAACACCCGCACCCCCATGCGATCATCGCCGCCCAAATAGCCTTTCGAGGCGGCGTGAACAGCGTTGCGCCGTATGTTGGACGAATACAGGGCGAGGTCGGGAGCGTAGTTCACTGCAATTCGCAGCAGGGACCGCGTGGACCTTTCCGGATCGGACGAGGCCAGCGATCGACTGCTGATTTCTTCTGCAATCCGGTCGAGATGCTGATCGAGCGCAGCATGAGCTGCGTCGTTTTCCTCGGCAGACTGTTGCAATCCCGTGGATTTCAGCGCCGCCCACTGCGATTTGAACGTCTGCCACTGCCCGGCGACGCCGAATTTCTCGCCCAACTCCACGTTGAGCCTGTCGGCCACCGCGATTTGCTCATCGACCTGCGCTTCCTGCGCGACAACATCCGGGCGCCGCGCCTTGTCACCGCTCAGAAATGTGTACTCGCGCCCCCGGTGCGTGAGCATTTCCCCCGCCACCGCGCCGAGAGCCTGGAGAAAGTGCGTGCCTTCGAGCTCGCCGCGCGCCTGGCGGACAGCCACGCCGGTCTGCTGAAAGTAGAAGCAACCGAGCATCACGGCCGGGACGGCCATGGCAGCGACCAGCAGGGCGAGCTTCTGCCACAGGCGCAGGCGTCCCAGGAAGGTCATATGATTGTCGGTTACTTCGGGCATGACGCAGTTGCAGCCTACGCGGCCTCCGTCGCTGCACCGGCGGTGGTGAGCGTAGTCATGTCGGTTCCAATGAGTCGATCGATGTCGAGCAATACGACCATGTGGTCGGCGACCGGAACCAGGCCGCGAATGTAGTCGGTCGCGCCTCTGGCTCCCAACTCCGGCGCGGCCTTCACTTCTTCTGTGTTGACGTCAACGACATCCGACACTCCGTCAACGACGACTCCGAAGTCGCGGCGCCCGGCGGCTGACATCACCGATACGACGATGATCACGGTGACCGTCGTGTACTCGGCGCGGTCCAACGAAAATCGCATGCGCAGGTCGACAATCGGAACGATTGAGCCGCGCAGATTCAACACGCCCAGCACATGCGATGGCGCGTGGGGGATCTTGGTGACGGCAGACCAGCCGCGAATTTCCTGCACTCGCAGAATATCCACGCCGTAAGTCTCGTTGCCCAGAACGAAAGTCAGTACCTGGTGGGATCCTTCACCCGGCCCGTGACCGTTCTTTACAGGCGCATTGGACGACATCGTTGCAGTTCCTTATTGATCGACGACACTCAGGCCGCCGCGCGCATCGACATGGCGCGGATGAGACCGGGAATGTCCAGAATGAGAGCCACGGAGCCGTCACCGAGGATCGTTGCCCCGGAAACACCCTCGACGTGCCCGTAGTTCGCCTCCAGCGACTTGATGACCACCTGCTGCTGACCGAGCAGATCGTCCACAAACAATCCAATGCGTTGGTGGCCTTCACCTTCGGCGACGACGACCAGGCCTTCGTCCAGCACCTTCGTGCGCGGCTCGACTCCAAACAGCTCGTAGAGCCGGACGATGGGCAGGTAAAAACCGCGGAATGAGAACACCTCGCCGCGTCCGGACAGGCGGCTCACATTCTCCGCCTTCAGCTGCATCGATTCGACGATGGAGATGAGCGGCACAATGTAGGTTTCACCGCCAACCGATACGGACTGGCCGTCCACAATGGCGAGGGTCAGCGGCAGGGTGATGATGGTCTTCGACCCTTTGCCCAGCTCGCTGCGCAGCTCGATCTTGCCGCCGAGCTCCTTGATGTTGCGGCGGACCACATCCATGCCGACACCGCGGCCGGAGACATCGGTGGTTTTCTCGGCGGTCGAGAAGCCGGGCAGAAAGATCAATTCGTAGATCTGCTCGTCGGTCAGCACATCATTCGGGCCCACGAGGCCGCGATCCTTGGCTTTCGCAAGAATGCGGCTCTTGTCGAGGCCGCCACCGTCATCGCTGACTTCGACAGCGATGTTGCCGCCGCGATGACAGGCGTCGAGGTGGACTGTGCCCGCGGGTGACTTGCCGGCAGCGGCGCGCTTTTCGGGCGACTCGATGCCGTGATCAACGCTGTTTCTGACCAGGTGCACCAGAGGATCGCCGATTTTCTCCAGCACGGTCTTGTCGAGCTCTGTCTGCTCGCCGGTGAGCTTCAGCTCGATCTGCTTGCCCAAGCGCTGCGCGAGGTCGCGCACCATGCGGGGGAAGCGGCTGAACACCACGTTGATGGGCAACATGCGCACGCGCATGACGCTTTCCTGCAGCTCGCGCATGTTTCGCTCGAGTTGGGCCAGTCCGCCGCGCAGCTTTTCGGCAGTGGGGCCTTCGAGCTTGGAGCCGAGCTGACTCAACATCGCCTGGGTGATGACGAGCTCGCCCACAGTGTTCATCAGCTCGTCGATCTTCTCCACGCTGACGCGGATGGAACCGGAGTCGGCGACTTTTTCGATGGCGGATTCGGTTTTGGGGACGGCTTCCAGCTTGGGTGCCACGGGCGCCGGCGCCTGTGCCACCGGGGCTGGAGGAGGTGTCACAACGGGAGCCACGGCTACCACCGGCGCGGCAACAGCGGGAGCCTCGCTGGCAACTTCGGCCTGCCCCGGATTGGTCAGCTCGATCTCGAGCTCGCAGTCACCCTCGGCCCATTCAAACACCTGGCGAAGGGTGCTTTCAGTGACATCGGCAGTGAGCTGGATTTTCCAGGCGAGGTAGCAGGACTGCGGATTCAGGGCGGTGAAGGAGGGCAGTGTGCTCACATCGGCAATCGATTCGAGCCCTCCCAACTCCGACAGCTCGCGCATCATGCGCAGCGGGTCGTTGCCGCGAGCGAACAGCTCGGGGAAGGGGCGGAAGTTGATTTTCCAGCGTTTGGTTGCTGGGGCCGCCGCGGGGGTGTCCCCTGCCGCTTGGATTGCCGGCGGCGCGGTTGAGACGGCCGCAGCTGGGCTGGGCGCCGGGGCAGCCGGGGCGGGCGGCGCTGAGTTCTTCTGAGCGATCATCAGCTCGAGGTCGAACTGCAGGTCCGATACCTTCTGTGCGTCGAGCGGCTTCTTCTGCTGTACCGCGCGCAACATCGCGCGCATCACGTCGACCGACTTCAACAGCAGGTCTGACATGGACAGCGTTACTTGCATCCCACCGCTGCGCAGCTCATCGAGCATCGTTTCGAGGCTGTGGGTGAAGGAGGCGATGTCGGAAAAGCCGAACGTCGCACTGCCACCCTTGATTGAGTGAGCGACACGGAAGATCGTGTTGATCAGCTCCTTGTCCGGCGCACCGATGTCGAGCTTGAGAAGCGCGGCCTCCATCGAGTCCAGGGCCTCAAAGCTCTCCTCGAAGAACGCCTCGTGAAATTGCGTGAGATCGATTGTCATGCCGGCAGCCTGAGCAGAGATGTCAGACCTAGAAGCTGCGCTGCCGTCGCCAGGACCGGCGCGGTGCCCTGCCATTCGACCGTGCGGCCGTGGCCGGCGCGTTCACGGACGAATGCCGTCATGACCTGCAACCCAGCGGTGTCGATGCGCTGCAGGGAGGTTATGTCGAGTGTTACAGGGAGGGGCTCGTCGAGGAGGGGAGCGAGACTCTCTTTGAGAGCGCTCGCGCCGGAGACCAGACACTCAGCCGCCAGGGCCAGTCGCGGTGAAACGAGTCTGGGGGCTACGAGTGGGGTCGAAGGCTTCTCTACGGGTTCAGGTTTGGGAGGCGTTCCCTTACGGGCCGCGCCGGCCGCTCTTGGCGGGCCTAGCAGGTGTCCGCCACGCGTGGGATGCGATGCGGCAGGAGTCGCTTTTTTGCGCTTGGTCATTTAGATGGCGGGGTGAAGGCCAATTGTGCTTGTGCACGTTCGCTATCGGCGCGTGCACCGCTCGCTTAAATTCGTTTATTGGAAAATTGAACCAGTTCCGCTAAGCAGCATTTATCTGGCTGGGTAGCGGCTTGCGGGCGGATGACCTGGACCGCGGAGCGTGCAGGCGATGCACCAGCTCGGCTTCGTGGGTCGACAGACCACATCCGGAAATCAGCTCCTCGCGCGACGCCCCGGCCTTGGCCAGGCGGATGGCAATCTGGTACCCCGGAGCGGGAGCGGTCGGGGCCGATGCTAACTGTTGTGGCCGCTGGATGCGCTCGCCCAACTGTGAAATGGAGACATTGGTCGCAACAATGCGTGCCTCGAGGTCCGCGAGCCGTTGCAACACGATGTCATGGTTGGCCAGCACGAGCACGGTTTGTCCTTCGATGGCCCGGCGCCACCGGATGAAGGCCACGGTCGCGAGTACAAAGGAGAAGATCAAAAACAGCGCCCGTCCCGCGACGAGCAACATCTCAACTGAAGGCACGGTCATGAGCGCGGATCTCCGTGAACGAGTTCACACTTGCCGCGCCGTTGCTTGCGGAAACGTCAGGTTTCCGGCGCCGCGCGGCGAACTAGAGTTCAGGGTGCAGGTTCCGTGCCAGTGTTGTGTTGTATATCGGCTCGGGCGGTTTGTGCGGACGCGGGTGGAATGACCGGTTGCGGTGTGACGGGCGCCGGTTGCGCCTGGGGCGAATCGGCCGGCGAGGCAATGGCGCCGCCACCGTCGATCGCATTTATATGTGTTGGACCCGCCGGGGGTGCGGTTACTGCAGGGGCTGTCGTGTCGCTGTCGGTTACGGTCGCCGGGTCCGTCTGCCGCATCAGCTCAGTTGACAGAATCACAACCACGACGCGGCGGTTTGCATTGCGGCCGTCGGCGGTGTCATTGCCCTTGAGTGGACGTTGCTCACCATAACCAATGACGGCGAGCCGTTCAGGGCCGACGCCATGATTCGAGAGAACGCGCACCACGCTGCCGGCCCGCGCCGCTGACAGCTCCCAGTTCGAATAGAACACGGCGGTCTTGATGGGCTTGTTGTCCGTATGGCCTTCGACCCGTATCGGGTTGGGGAAGGGCGCCAGCACGCTGCCGAGCTGCTCGATGACGTCGACCGCGTTGTCAGCCAGGCGGGCGCTGCCGCTGGGAAACAGGATGTCGGTCTTCATTTCCACTTCGATCCAGAAATCGCTGCGGCGGATGGTCACCATGTCTTTCCTGACGAGCTGGTTCATCGCCTGTGCGATCTGGTCCGCGAGTCTGGACAGGGCCTGGGCAGCTGCCGCGGCCTGGGGCGGCAGCTTGTTGGCGCTCGACGCGTCGCCGGTCGGTTTCTGCATTCCGAGTGCAACCGGCACGGGCGCCATGCGCGACTGCGCCTTGCCTTCCAGCACCGATTGCTGCACGACTGTGGAATTCATATCCGCACCGGTACCCACCTGCTTGTCGCCTACCTGCACGGGCTGCATGCTCCGCGGCGCTCCCCGGAAGGCGGCAAACAATGAATCCGACAACACCCGGTACTTGCCGGCGTTGACGGAGGAGATGGCGTACATGACCACGAAGAACGCGAGCAACAGGGTCAGCAGGTCGGCATAGGGAATTGCCCATGCTTCGTGGTTGGCGTGCTCCTCGTGCTTCTTACGCCGGCGGCCGGTTGAGTGCCGTACGCGGCTCAATGTGGCGAGCCTCTCAATGTAGATATCCCTGTAGTTTTGACTCGATCGCACGGGGATTCTCGCCTTGCGCGATGCAGAGCATTCCGTCGACGACCATTTCGCGGAATTGCGTCTGGCGCGAGATGATGACCTTGAGTTTCGCGGCTACGGGGAGGAAGAAGAGGTTGGCGAGTCCTATGCCGTAAATCGTTGCGGTGAATGCCGCGGCGATCCCGTGGCCGAGCTTGCTCGGGTCGGCGAGGTTCTGCAGCACTGCCATCAGTCCCAGAACCGCGCCGATGATGCCGAGGGTCGGCGCGTAAACGCCCATACCCTCAAACACTTTGGCAGCCGTCGTGTCCGCGCTCTCACGCATGTTCAGATCGACATACATGACGCTGCTGATGTTGTCCGGCTCGGTGCCGTCCACCACGAGTTGCAGGGCCTTCTGCACGAAGTCATCAGGCTCGCGGTCGATCATCATCTCGAGCCCGAGCAGGCCCTGCTTGCGGGCGATGTTGCTCCACTCGACGATCTTCGCGATCAACAGGCGCCCGTCGCGCACCGGCGGCCGCACGATCCACGGAAAGATGCGCATGGCGCGCTGCATGACGGGCAGGGGTGTCTGGATGAAAATGGCGGCGCACGTTCCGACCACGACGATCATGAACGCAGCGGCCGACACCAGTGCCATCAGTCCGGCGCCTTTGAGCACTGCGCCCACGAGAATGGCGTTCAGTGCGAGCACCAGCCCGATGATGCTCAATATGTCCAACAGGTCACCTTACATTCCGAGACCTGACAGCAACGCGTCCACGTCTGTCTGGCCCGAAGCGATCTCGCCTTTGCTCACACCCGGCACGGCGGGACCCTGTCCCGCGCTCGGGTTGTCTCCCATCGTCGCGTGCTCCACCACGTCGCCCGATAGGCGCGCGAGGTTGGCGAGGGCCAATTCGAGCTCCCCGACGAGCTTCATGACGCTGCGGATGATCTGGCCGGTGAGATCCTGGTAGCCCTGCGCCATCAGCACGTCAGCCAGGTTGCGGCGAATCAACTCCGAGTTGGAGCGGGCAGCCGGCAGGAATTTCTCAACCGACTTCACCAGCGGCAGCAGCCCGTCAATCGATTGCAATACGGTTTCGTAGCCCTGGGCGCCCACGGCGCGACTCTTGAATGTCTCGAAGGTCTCGATCAGAACGGCCGCTTCCTGAGCGGTACGTTCGGCGAGCGGGCCCGACTGCTCAACCAGGTCCAGCGTCCGGTGGGCCGCTTCGTCGGTCATGCTGATCACGTGGGTGAGACGTGCGCGGGCATCGGGAATCTCGTTCTCCGCGATGTCCTGCAGCCGCGATTCGATGCTGAAGCGCTCCAGCGCTTTCTGCAGATCGCCGGTCAGCTGGCGCAGCTCCTTGAACATGCCTGGCTCGCGCATGTGCACGATGTGGTCGATGGCGGCGAAGAATGCACTTTCATCTTCCGCCCGCAACGCATCGGCGAGCGCTTCGACACAGGCGCTATATTCCAACTTCAGAACATTAAAGCTCGACATGTTGACCTCATTTCTCCGATGGTCGAAAGCCGCCTGCGGCCCGGGCCGGCGCTTTCGACGAACCGTTGGCTACGCGCCCCGCGCGAAAGGCGCGACTTTCGCTCACTTACCCGCGCCCAGGATCTTGTCGAGCTTCTCTTTGAGAGTCTCGGCCGTGAAGGGTTTGATCACGTAGCCGTTCACACCGGCCTGCGCGGCCTCGATGATCTGCTCGCGTTTGGCTTCCGCGGTGAGCATCAACACCGGCATCTTGGCCAGCTTCGCGTCCGAGCGTACTGCCTTGATCAGGTCGAGACCGGACATGCCCGGCATGTTCCAGTCGGAAATCAGGAAATCGAAGCCGCCGGCCTGCAACATGGGCAGGGCCGTCTTGCCGTCGTCTGCTTCCGTGACATTCGGGTACCCCAGATCGTGCAGAAGGTTTTTGACGATGCGGCGCATCGTCGAAAAGTCGTCCACGACCAGAAACTTCATATCTTTACTCACAGCTCCATCTCCCGTAAGTCCTCACCCATTGGACCCACACCTCGTTCAAGCCTGCTCACTGACACTGCCGTCGCGCCAGTCTGCCAGGCGCGCTTTCAGCCGCACGAGTGCCTGTCCGTGCAGCTGGCACACTCGTGACTCAGTAACCTTCAACACCGCGCCGATCTCCTTGAGGTTCAGGCCGTCGCTGTAGTACAGCGACATGACCAATCGCTCCCGCTCCGGCAGTCCCTCGATCGCACGGCTCAACGCAGCCCGAAACCTCTCATCCGCCGCTTCGGCGAACGGGTCTGCAGGTCCTGCAGCAGTAGCGGCAGTCGCATCATCCAGGCTTGCAAGGCGACAGCTCGCAGCGTCCTGTATGATTGAATGGTATTCATCCAGCCCTACTCCCATGCCCTCGGCAATCTCAACATCGCGCGCGTCGCGCCCGGTCCGCCGCTCGATTTCTTGCACCACAGCAGCCACCGCGCGCGCCTTTCGATGCACCGAGCGGGGGGCCCAATCGAGCTTCCGCAGCGCATCAATCATCGCGCCCCGAATCCGAATCCCCGCGTACGTCTCAAAGCTCGCACCGCGGTTGGCGGCGTAGTTGGACGCCGCCTCGAGCAAACCCAGCATCCCGGCCTGAATCAGATCGTCGACCTCCACCGACGGCGGCAATCTGCCTGCCAGGTGGTATGCAATCCGCTTCACCAGCTCGGCATGCTGCAACACCAGCCGATCCGCCTCGCCCGACGCACGACTCGCGCTGTATGCGCTCGCCGCGTTCATTGCACCGCTTCCAGTCGGGCCACGTTCTTGCGAACGAGCCGCTCCACGAAGAATTCAATGTTGCCGCGCGGACCCGCCGGTACCGGCCATGTATCGGCCCGGGCAGCCAATTTCTTGAATGCTCGTGCGGCCGGACATGACGGGTAGGCGTCACAAACGGGACGTTGCTCTCTCACCGAGCGACGAAGGTACTCGTCTTCTGGAATTTCGCCTGCGAACTCCAGCACTACATCGAGGAAACGTGCCGTTACGAGCTCGAAACGGCGGAACAGCTCTGCACCAGCACCTTGCACGCGCACCTGATTGGCCAGCACGCGGAAACGACTTACACCGTGATTGCGACTCAGCACCTTGACGAGGGCGTAGGCGTCAGTTAACGACGCGGGCTCGTCGCAAATCACCATTACTACATGTTGGGATGCTTGTGAGAACTGCAGCACACTATGAGCAATTCCCGCGGCCGTATCGACAATCAGCACATCTACACGGGCGGCCAGGGTGCTGAACGCCTGAACCAGCCCAAGATGTTCAGTTTCACCCATGTTGGCCATGTCAGCCGCGCCCGAGGCGGCCGGCACGACCAGGAATCCCTGGGGCGCCTGAATGACCACTTCGTCGAGTGTTCGTTCACCGGACAGGACGTGTGCCAATGTGTAACGCGGGGACAGTCCCAGGAATACATCGGCGTTGGCCAGGCCGAGATCGCCGTCGAGCAGGACGACACGCTTGCCGGCCGCGGCCATGGCGGTAGCCAGATTGACCGACACGCTCGTCTTGCCCACACCTCCTTTGCCGCCGGTGACCGCAATGACCTGCACCGGATGGGAGAGTCCTTCGAGTTTGGCGTTGTTGATCAAGTTGAGCTCAGGAGATGCCATGGGCTGTTTTTCCAAATCGTCGTCGCAGGAGATCTTCATCAGCCGCCGCGCCGCGCGCCTTCGCGAGCCGCACCGCAGCCGACACCAGCTCGAGCGCTCGCGCCGGACGCAGATCCTCCGGTACGCGCTGTCCTTCGCTCATGTAGGAAACGGGCAACCTAGCCCGGATGAGAGTTGACAGCACACCGCCGAGGCTCGCTGCCTCGTCGATTTTTGTGAGTACGCAGCAGGAGGGGTTGGCGGGTGCAAAGTGCCGCACCGCTTCCTCGATGGCCCCGGCCTGCGTACTGGCGGCCAGCACCAGCGCCGTTTCGAGCTTTGAGGCCGAGTTGGAGAGCACCGCCAGGCGACCGGCGAGTTGAGTATCGCGCACACTCGCGCCGGGTGTATCAATCAGTATGAGTCGTTCACTCAGGCGTGACAGCAGTGCAGGCAGTTGATCGAAGCTCTCCGGTGTATATACCGGCACGCCCAGCAGTTGGGCAAGCGACTGCAGTTGGTCCTGTGCACCCATTCGCACGGAATCCGCAGCAACCAGTGCAATGTCGCGCGCGCCGTGCCGCAATACCCAGCGTACTGCGATCTTCGCGAGCGTTGTCGTTTTGCCGACGCCGGTCGCGCCGACGAATGCAACACGGCCGCCGTCGTCCAACCAACGGTCACCGGTTACTTTCAGGTACTGCGACAGGCCGGCAATTGTGAAGCGGCGCGCAAAAGTCAGATCGGTGTCTTCAGGAAGCTGTCGCACCAGGTGCTCGGCGAGGTCCTGGGTGATCCCGATCTCCGTCAGCTCGCGCAGGATCTCGGTGTGCACAGGCGCGCGGCGAGTGAGGTCGTTCCAGGCGAGATGGGCGAGTTGGGTTTCGAGCATGCGGCGCAAGCTCTTCAGCTCGTTGCCCATCGCTTCGGTCGCCGCCGGTGACGACGCTGCGGCCGCAACTGCAGCGGCAGTCGCCTGAAACTCGGCGAAAGTTGCTTTGACTTCGTTGGAGGCCAACGGTGTGAGCGTCGCTTCGCGGATCTCCTCGACGGGATCGGCGGCGGCGATGACTTCGTACGAGGCCGCGGAGTAGCGGTCGACGGGCACTTCGGGGGCGGCGTAGCGCTGCGCTGCGGCCTCGGCGGCGTCGCGGGCGGCGCGGGGCATTGCGGTTGGGTATTGCGGGGCAATGTCATTGCCGCGCGGGCCGGTGTTGGTCGCTGAGGTCGCGTATTGCGTTGTGCCGCCGTTGGTGTGGGCCATCGCGTCGCGAGTGTCACGGCCGTTGGCCGCAGTCGCGGCGGTACGGGCTGCGGCTGTATGGGGCGCTGTGGCATGTACAGGGCGGGTAGGCGCGTGATCAAGCGTTTCGTCGGCGTCGGTGTCGCTGTGGATCTGCTCGTCATCATCGACGGCATACGAATGCGAGGACTTGTTGGACCTCGCGGTTGCGTGCTGTGGGCCGCCGGCGCCCGCGCGGGCCGCGGCGGGTTGATTGACGCGGGCGGGTGCGGCGGGCGGCAACACCGGGGCGCGCTCGCCAGCCAAGTGCTCGGCGACGGCTTCGCGTGCGGCCTCGGAAATCCAATCGGCGTCGTACCCGGGGTGGTACGCAGCGCCATGGTCGAAGGCGCCAGCTGGGTGCTCCGACGCGGCCAACTCATCGTAGGACAGCGCTGGAGTAAGGCGCTCTGTCGAGCTGGGTGCGTAGTCGGATTCGGCTTCAACGTTGACGCGGTCGCGCGCAGGTTGGGCGGCCGCCTGGGTAAACGAGGCATCGCTCGTGTTTGTTCGCGGGGCGCGGCCCGTGGTCAGCGCGAGCGCTGTTGGGCTCAACGAGCCAAGCGATCGCGCGGCAGTCGAAGTGGCCCGCGGCGACGAGGAAACCGGCGTTGCGTCGATGATCTTCGCCGGGGCCGGCCGCGGTGGCGCCTTGGCGGGAAGCGGTGCGACGGTGGCAGGGGTGCCGGCAAAGCCACCCGCTTCGAGTGTCGACGCATCAAAGTCGACAGCGGCGGTGACTTCAACACCTTCGCTGGTGCGGCGCGAGGACAGAATGACCGCGTCCTCGCCGAGTTGCTCGCGAACGGCCCGCAGGGCCTGGCGCATGTCACGAGCGGTATGTCTGATGATCTTCATTTACTTTCCTACTGCAGTCACCAGTCGAACCTTGCGGTTGTCCGGTATCTCATTCCACGCCAATACGTGGAGGTTCGGCAGACTCGATCGCAGGAAGCGGGTCAGGTTCTGGCGCAGTTGCGGCGGTACCAGCAGCACGGCCGGCTCGCCTGAGCCTTCCTGCCGGCGGCTGGCTTCCGCCACGCGCTGCTGCAGGCGCTCTGCGAGGCCGGGCTCGAGCCCGGGGTTCGCGGCGTTGCCGGCGAGGGAGCTCGCCAACAGGCGCTCGAGATCCGGCTCGAGTGTAATGACGGGCAATTCTGAGCCCACGCCTGCGATGTCCTGCACGATCTGCCTCCCCAGCGCCACACGCACGTGGCCCATCAACACCATCGGGTCCTGAGTCTTCGCTGCGTGTTCCGCCAAAGTTTCGACGATTGTCCGGGTATTTCGGATCGGAACACGCTCTGCCAACAGACACTGCAATACACGTACCACCGTGGACAGGGGCAGGAGCTTCGGCACCAGATCCTCGACGAGCTTGGGGGCCGTTTTGGCGAGGGTGTTGAGCAGGTGCTGTACTTCCTCGTGGCCGAGGATCTCGTTGGCGTGCGCCTGGATGATGAAACTGAGATGTGTCGCAATGACAGTGCTCGGATCAACTACCGTGTAGCCCAGTGTTTGCGCGTGATCGCGCGTGCCGGGCTCGATCCAGAGCGCTTCCATGCCAAACGCCGGGTCGCGTGTCGCAATTCCTTGAATGGGTCCGAACACCCGGCCGGGATTGATAGCCAGTTCACGTTCCGGATAAATGATGCTCTCGCCCACCGGTACGCCGGCCAGATTGATGCGGTAGACGTTGGGAGCGAGGTCCAGGTTGTCCCGAATGTGCACGGCCGGAATCAGAAAGCCGAGATCCTGGGACAGCTTGCGGCGCACACCGCGGACACGCGCCAAAAGATCGCCGTTTTGCTTCTTGTCCACCAGCGGCACCAGCCGGTAGCCGACTTCCAGGCCGATGAGGTCCACGCCCTGCACGTCGTCCCAGCTGAGCTCCTTGGTGTCAGGCGCGGCGACCGGTGCGGGCGGCAACACGGCAGGCGCCGGCGGATTGGCGCGGCGTTTGGCCACCAGGTAGGCCCCGGTGCCGCACAGGGCCGCCATGAGAAGAAATGCGAAGTTCGGCATGCCCGGCACGATGCCGATGAGTCCCAGCAGGCCGGCGGCCACGCCGAGCGCCTTGGGCTGACCGAACAGCTGTTTGGTTATTTCGCCACCCATATCCTGGGCGCGGGACATGCGGGTCACGATCAAGGCGACGGCCGTGGAAAGCAACAGTGCCGGGATCTGGGTGACGAGACCGTCACCAATGGTCAACAACGTGTAGGTGCGACCCGCATCCGCCACTGCCAGGCCGTGACCGATGGTGCCGATACCCAGGCCGCCGATGATGTTGATGAAGAGGATGAGAATGCCGGCGATCGCATCGCCGCGGACAAACTTGCTGGCGCCGTCCATGGAGCCGTAGAAGTCGGCTTCGGACCGGACTTCGAGCCGGCGAGCGCGAGCTTCGTCCTGGGTGATCAGGCCGGCGTTCAGGTCGGCGTCGATGGCCATCTGCTTGCCGGGCATGGCGTCCAAGGTGAAACGCGCGCTGACTTCCGAGATGCGTCCCGCACCCTTGGTGACCACAACGAAGTTGATGATCGTCAGGATGATGAACACCACGACGCCGACCGCGAAGTTGCCGCCGATTACGAATTCACCGAACGACTGAATGACGCGACCGGCCGCCTGCGGCCCGGTATGCCCGTGCAACAGTACAACGCGAGTCGACGCAACGTTCAACGCTAGGCGCAGCAAGGTCGCCAACAGCAGAATGGTCGGAAACACACCAAACTCGACTGGCCGCGCGACATAGAATACGGCCATCACGATCACCAGCGACAGCGCGATGTTGAACGTGAACAGAATGTCCAGGACCATTGGCGGCAGCGGCAGTACGACCATCGACAGTACGGCGAGGACGCCGACGGGCACGCCGATTCCGGTACGAATGAGCTCTCTCATCGTCGGCACGGCTGAGATGCTGGTTCCGGTTGCCATGGATTAGTGTTTCGTCTGGTCGATCGTGGGATCGAGATCGGGTGGTGTGGGCGGATGCATGCCGTCGCGACGCGCTGTCTTCAGCTGGTAGATGTAGGTGAGAACCTGGGCAACCGCCACATACAGCGATGCCGGGATCTCGCCGCCGATCTCCACACTTTTGAACAGGGCACGCGCCAGGGGCGGCGCTTCAAAAATCGGTACGAGGCTGTCGGTGGCAATCTCACGGATGCGCGCGGCGATGACGTCGGCGCCTTTCGCCACGACGACCGGTGCGCGCATACGCTTCTCGTCATATCTCAAGGCCACTGCGAAGTGGGTCGGGTTGGTGATGATGACGTCTGCCTTTGGCACTTCCTGCATCATCCGGCGGCGGGCGATTTCGCGCTGCACCGAGTGGATGCGGCCCTTGACCTCGGGTGAGCCGTCGCTCTCCTTCATCTCCTCGCGGACTTCCTGGCGAGTCATGCGCAACTGTTTGTTGTGTTGGAACAGTTGCCAGGGGACGTCAATGGCGGCAATCAACCCCAGCGTGCCTGCGAGCATGAGAAAGGCATAGCCTGTCAGAGAGATGGCGTGGGCGATGGCGACCCGGGTCGGCTCCATGCCGAGGCCCATCAGCTCACCTGACTTCTGCCGCAGCACCAGGACGGACACGAGACCCAAAAAAATGAATTTGGCGAACGCCTTGGCCAGATCGACGGCGCTGCGGGTGGAGAACATCCGTCCAAAGCCGTTCAGCGGATTGAGACGCGTGAAGTCCGGCGACAACGCTTCAAAGCTCAGATTCCAGCCGCCCAGCAGCATCGGAGCGATGAGGGCTGCGAGCATGCTCAGACCGAAGATGGGCGCACACGCTGTGAGGGCGTGAGCGGCTTCCGTAGTCATGGTGGAGAACATCAGTGATTCGTCGACTGATTGTTCGCGGGTGAGGCTCAGGCTGGAGGACATCAGGCCGTTCAAGCGGCTGCCCATGTAGCCGCCCAGGAAGTGCAGGCCGCCACCCACGGTCAGGATGACAGCGGCCGCGCTGAGCTCCGAGGAGCGGACAACCTGGCCTTTCTTACGCGCCTCTTCGAGGCGCTTGGGAGTAGGTTGTTCGGTCTTTTCTGCGTCATTCTCAGCCATGCTTCAGCTCCCCATGGCACTGAGCTTGCGAAGCAGCTCGAAGGCATCTGACAGCAGATGCACGAACGTGGCCTGCATCGACGGCAGACCCGCGAGAACGATCAACAGACCGAAGACCAGCGAAATCGGGAAACCCACCGCGAAGAGATTGAACTGCGGTGCCGCGCGGCTCATGACTCCAAATGCGATGTTGACGATGAGCAGGGCTGTTACACCTGGAAGCGCAATTTGCAGGGCGCCGGAAAACAGCAGCGAGCCCCACACGACAATGGACCAGATCCCTTCCTGGCCGAGGCCCGTGGTTCCGACCGGCAGCGTGCGAAAGCCGTCAACCAGTACTTCGATGAGCTTCAGGTGGCCGTCCAACGCCAGAAAAGTGAGCATCACCAGCATCGAGTAGATCTGTCCCAGCACGGGCGTCTCGACGCCATGCATCGGGTCAGTATTGAATGCGAAGGACAGACCCATGCTGTTGGCAAGCAACTGGCCGCCCAGCGTGACTGCGTCGAACAACAGCTGCAGGCTGAATCCGATAGCAATCCCAATGATGATCTGCTGCACAGTCACCACCATGCCCGTTGCGGAAAACGGCGCAATGTCAGCCGGCGACGGTACGAGTGGCGCAATGATCAAAGCAATGGCGCCGGCCAGGACGATTCGGATCCGGGCCGGCACGAACAATGCGCCAAACGCGGGTGCGACCATGAAACAGGAACTGACGCGGATGAAGGGCCACAGCAACTGCGCGAGCCATCCGTCGAGCTGTCCTGTGGTGATGGAAAACATTTCGGTTCAGTTGATCAGGTTGGGAATGCTTTCGAACAGCTCGCGCGTGTAGCTCATCATGACCTTGAGCATCCACGGACCTGCGACCACCACGGCAAGGGCCATGGCCAGCAGCTTGGGAATGAAGGACAGCGTCTGCTCGTTGATCTGTGTGGCGGCCTGGAAAGCGCCGATGATCAGACCGGTGACGAGGGCCACGATGAGCAGCGGCGCGGCGAGCAGCAACGTGATCTCGAGTGCGCGGCTGCCGATGGTCATTACAGTTTCAGGTGACATGGGTTTCCCGGTGTCTAGGAGTAGAAGCTCGAGGCCAGTGTGCCCATGACGAGCGTCCAGCCATCCACGAGCACGAACAACATGAGCTTGAATGGCAACGAGATGAGTACGGGCGACAGCATCATCATGCCCATGGACATCAGCACGCTGGCCACCACCAGGTCGATGATCACGAACGGGATGAAGATCAGAAAACCCATCAGAAAGGCCGTTTTCAGCTCGCTCGTGACAAACGCGGGCACCAGCAGGGTCAGCGGTACATCCTGTGGAGTTGCAAAGCCCTTGCCGCCCGAGATCTTCACGAAGGTGGCGATGTCGCTTTCACGTGTCTGATCGAGCATGAATTTCTTGAGCGGCACGAGCGCGCGATCCATGGCAACGGTGGCTTCGATCGTGCCGGCGGAATAGGGCTTGAACGCATCCTCGTTGATGCGATCGATCACGGGTGTCATGATGAAAAACGTCAGGAACATCGACAGGCCGATCAACACCTGGTTGGGCGGCGTCTGGCCGGCACCTAGGGCCTGGCGCAGGATGCTCAATACGATGATGACGCGTGTGAAGGCAGTCATCATGAGCAGGATGGCCGGCAGCAGGGTGAGCGCCGTCATCAGCGCCAAAACCTGCAATGTCAGGGTGTAAGTCTGGCCGCCACCACTGGCGGCTGTTTGAACTGACACGGCGGGCAGGCCCACATCGGCCATCGTGGCGGAGGGCACGAAGAGCAATGCGGCTGGGATCAGCAGGCTGATGAACGTGACCAAACGGCTCGCAGGCAGAGCGCTAGCGGCGGCGCGCATCACGGGCGGCCGACTCATGGCCAGCCGTTTCAGGTTGAGGGACCTCACTTGCCCAGGCTCCGCAGCATCAGCGATTTGAAGCTGGGACGCGAGTCGTCCCCTCCCGCAGAGGGCTTGGTCAGGTCCAGGGGCTCCTCGAGCACGTGCAACGTGTTGACCCGTCCAGGTGCCACACCGACCAGAATCTGCTTCTGGCCCACCTTGAGAAGGACGGCACGCTCTTTCTGCCCCAGGGGAATATCAGCAATGACATCGATAGCGCTGCCCACTCGGTTGCCAAAGCCGCGCATGCGTCGGACTACCCAGGCAACGGCGAATACGGCAACCAGGACAATCAACAGCGCGAGTGTCACCTGCGCGAGGCCACCTGCACCCGGTGTCGCGGGTGTCCCGATCGACTGGGGAGCCGCAAAAGGGTGGTTGGTAGCCGGGGCCGCCGGGCCCTCGGCAAATGCCGCGAGCGCCCCAGCTTGCGCCACGGCGCCAAAAAACACGGCGGCGAGTCTGGAGGTCACGCGACTCACTTCAGCTTGCGGATGCGCTCAGCAGGGCTGATGACGTCGGTGAGGCGGATGCCGAATTTTTCGTTGACGACGACAACTTCGCCGTGCGCAACCAGGGTGCCGTTGACGAACACATCGAGCGGCTCACCGGCGGCGCGATCGAGCTCCACCACAGAGCCCTGGTTCAGTTGCAACAGGTTCCGGATGGGAATGCGGGTGCGTCCAACTTCCATCGATAGTGTGACAGGTACATCGAGAATGACGTCCAGGTTGACGTCGCGGCCGGATGGCTGGCCTTCGTCCTGAAGGTTGTCGAATTCCGCGGCGCGCGGCTCGGCTGCATTGGCATTCATTTCGTCTTCCTCAAGCTCGCTTGGCGATCAGGCTTTCAGTCGTAATGGCGGAGGGATTGCGGCGGACACGCTCTTCGACCTTCACGGCCTGCAGGCCGTGCGACAGGCCGAAGCTGCCGCGGAAAACAGGCACTTCTTCGGCGAGAACGGTCACTTTGCCGAGGAAATCGCAGGGGACGATGTCCCCGGCCTTCAGATTCAACAGGGTGGCCAGGGTGATGCTGCAGCGGCCCAGGCGGGTCGTGAGCTGCACTTCAGCGTCCTCGATCTCTTCGCGCAGGCAGATCATCCAACGCTCGTCCTTCTCAACGCGGTCACTTGCGACGCCGGCGTCGAGGATCTCGCGCAACGGCTCGATCATGGAGTAGGGCATCGTCACGTGCAGATTGCCGCCACCGCCATCGACTTCGATGTGGAAGCTGGTGACCACTACGATTTCAGAGGGCGAGACGATGTTGGCGAAGTGCGGGTTGATTTCGGCCTGGACAAATTCGACTTCGATGGGAGCGACGTGCGACCACGCTTCGTGCAGGTCGGCGAATACGTTGCGCAACACCATGTGGATGACGCGTTGTTCGGTGGCCGTGAACTCGCGTCCCTCGATCTTGGCGTGCCGGCCGGTGCCGCCAAAGAAGTTGTCCACCGTGGCGAATACGAGTTTCGGCTCGAGGACCACCAGGGCCGTGCCGCGCAGGGGATTCATTTTCACGAGGTTGAGGCTCGTGGGCACGTGCAGCGTATGCACGTACTCGCTGAACTTCTTGACCTGGATCTGTTGCACCGAGATCTCAGGGGACCGGCGCAGCAGGTTGTACAAGCTCACACGGAAGATCCGGGCAAAGCGCTCATTGATCATCTCGAGCGTCGGCATCCGGCCGCGCACGATCCGCATCTGGTTGTTGAAGTCGTAGGGACGAACTTCGTTGGGGCCAGGCTCTCCGGTCGTCTTGACAGCCCCAATATCGACGCCGTGTATGAGGGCGTCGATTTCAGCCTGGTCGAGTATCTTGTCTTCGCTCACGATTACTGCATCACGAAGCTTGTGAAGTAGACCTGTTCGATATGGGCGGGTTTGCCCCCACCGGTTTCGACAACGTGGCGGATTGCAGCGAGAGCATCCGAACGAAGCTTCTCTTTGCCCGCGCGCGCGGCGACCACCTCGTATTTCTGGTTGGCGAACAGGAGCAACAGGTCGTTACGGACGACCGGATCATTTGCTTTGAGGAGCTCGACGGTTTCCGGGTCGCGCGTCATCACCTGCACAGTGATCTGCAGGAAGCGCACGAGCTGCTCACCTTCGAAGTTGACTACGAAGGGGGGATCCAGCGCCACGTAGAGAGGGGGCGCCAGCGGCTCTTTAGTCTTGGCTTCCTTCTTCCCGTGAGCATCGTTCTGGCCCATGAGCATGAATGCAGCCGCACCACCACCGGCCAGGACCACGAAGGCCGCAATTGCGATGATCAGCCACTTTTTGCTCTTCTTGGGCGCCGCGTCGGCATCCGCCGCGTTCAGCACAGGTACGTCCGCCATTGCCTGGGTCACTCCTCAACTGCGGCAAACCATTGCCGCCAATGGAGAGTGCAACGCTCGTGCCACCCGCCTCGGGAGGCACGTAAATGCCTATAAAACAAGGCATTTGCAGCAATTTGAGGAGTGTGAAATGCATCTCATGCGCCGGTTTATTGGCGGCGCGACGGCGCGGTGGCGTCAGGCGTAGGTGTCGACCAGACCGAGGCTCATGCGCACAGCAGCAGAGGTGCTGACATCCGAGCTGCCAACAGCTGATACGCCCGAGACGCTCTGTGATGCCGCAGGCCGGCTCTGGTTGCGCGGCGACTCGCGTGATACGCCTGAATCGGTCAGGTTCATGCCCTGGCTGGCAAACATCTCGCGAAGCCGTGGAAGCGCCTGTTCGAGGGCTGCCCGAGTGTCCGGATGGGTCGCGCCGAACCAGACGCTGGCATCGCCGTTCTGCACGGAAATATTGACCTCGACGGGGCCCAGGTGCTCCGGGGAGACCCGCAGTGAACCTGTTTCCAGGCCTTTCTGCGTCATCCAGGTGAGTTGGGTGCCGAGCTCGTCATCCCATGCAGAGGATCCAACAGGGGACTTCAGCTCGCCCATGTTGGTGTCGTTCCACAGGTGCTGCGTGGAAAAGTGTGACGCAACTCCCAAATGGGCGAGGGAGTTGGGCCCCGCGGCCGCGGTGTCAGCCGTGCTCGTGTCGCTCGCACTGCCCTTTGTAGGGTCTACATTGAATTGCGATGCACCCGGGTCAGAATTGCTTTTTGCATCTGCGGCAACGTTCTGCGAGAGCACCGACATCAGGTCCTGCATCGACGCAGCGCCGTCGGGTGAGCCGGTTGCATCGGTGATGCCCGCTGTTGCGTCGCCAGCTGTAGCGGACGCAGCATTCGAGATCGGTGTTTGCTGCGTTGCGGTAGAGGCGCCGAATGCCGCCGCCAGTGCTTGGGCCAACATCGCGAGCGCGATCGCATTGGGATCGTTGCTCGGGGTGTCAGTGCCATCGGCGGTTGATTTGTCCGTCGTGGCGGGTGTGGCGGAGTCCGCTGCCGGCTCTGCAGAGTCGTCGCCTTGGAGCGATTGGGCGAGCAATTGAAGCAGGCTGATCCCGGATTGATTGGAAACGTCGGCGCTGGGGTCGTCGATTGCATCGCCGGCGGTATTCGCCGCTGCGCTTTGCGAGGTGCTGGTTTTCGGTGCCGCTGCCCGCGTGGTTGCGCGACCTTTTGTGCCATTGGTACCCGAGGCGCCATTGGTGCCGCTGCCATCGGAATTGGCTGCCGCCGCATCGTCGGGCGCTGAACCGTCCTGTCCCGAGTGGGCGTGGGCTGCCGCGTCGGCCGCGGCGGTCTTCCTGGACTGTCCGGCCGCGCTGGATTTACCGGCGGCTGCCGATGAACTCGATCTGTCGTTGGAATCCGCCGGTTTCGACTTGCTGGCGCTGGCAGGTTTGGGCGTGGAAGCAGGCTTCGGCGCGCTGGAAGTGTGTTTGCTCTGAGCAGCCGCGGCTTTAGCCGCCGCGGATCGTTGCGCGTTCCGGGCCGCCGCCGCTAAATCCTGTGCGAACAGATCGGTGCTCGAATTCTTCGTACTGGACGATTTCGTCGTGCCCGTTGAAGAGGAGCTCGCTGAAGAGGATCGAATATCAAGCGCCACGGGCCACCAATCCATAGGCCCACGCGCGCGCGGAGCGCTCGTCGGACTCTTGTTGCTCTCGCTGGTCGGCGACGCGCACTTCCTCGGTCTGGAAGCGCTTGACCATCTGACCAACGGCTTCGGCGCGCTGGGCGGCGCCCTGCCAGTTCTGCTTCTCGCCATCGCGCTGCGCGCGCGCGCGAATCACAATTTGGGTCTGTTGGCGCAGTGCCTCATCGAGGCGGGCCAGGAAGGCCTGGTAGTCGCGGGCCATGTTGCCATCGATGCCGGATTCGGCACGCACTGCGAAACCGCGAACGTAGCTCGCGTGATAGCTCTCGAGCTCGGCGAGTTTCGCCTCGCTCTCGCTCACCCGGCGCTCGCTGCTGGCGAGGGCCTCGGCGCGCCGCCGCTCCTGATCATCGACGACGTTCTGAACCATTTCGAGTCGTTGTGCCCTTTTCATGGGCTGCGCCCAGGACTTACGGGCTTCGCGAAGCGCGAACCCCGAAGGAGTTGCAGCGCGAAGCGCGCTGGGGGGAAGGCGTTGAGGCTAGCCATCGACATCTCCTATTTCCCGCCGCCACTGTCGGCCAGTACGTTCTGCAGCGCTGTGAGGCTTGCCGCGAAATCGACACGCTCACGGATATCCTGTTGCAGAAACTTTTGCATGCGGGGCCAGAGTGTGACGGCGTTATCGACCCGGGGGTCGCTGCCGCGCTGATACGCGCCCACCGCAATCAAATCGCGATTCTGTTGATAGGTGGACAGCGTTTGCCGGAACTGCCGTGCGATCTGCATTTGCGCCTGTGACGCGATCTCATGCATCGCGCGACTGACGGAGGCTTCGATGTCGATGGCCGGATAGTGGCCGCTTTCCGCGATGCGGCGCGACAAAACAATGTGACCGTCGAGAATGGCGCGGGCCGCATCTGCAACCGGATCGTTGGTGTCATCTCCCTCGGTGAGCACGGTGTAGAACGCGGTGATGGATCCTGACCCTTCTGCGCCATTGCCTGCGCGCTCCACGAGTTGCGGTAGTCGCGCAAACACCGACGGTGGATATCCCTTCGTGGCAGGTGCTTCGCCAATGGCCAGGCCGATTTCGCGCTGCGCCTGCGCAAAGCGCGTCACCGAGTCCATCAACAACAATACGTTCAATCCCTGGTCACGGAAATATTCCGCAATCGCGGTTGCCAGCCATGCGCCATGCAGGCGCATCAGCGGCGGATTGTCTGCAGGCGATGCGACCACTACCGCCCGACCCCGGTCTTTGGGACCCAATATTCGCTCGACGAATTCTTTGACTTCGCGGCCTCGCTCGCCGATCAGACCGACGACGATGACATCGGCACTGGTATACCGGGCCATCATTCCCAGCAACACGCTCTTGCCGACACCGCTGCCTGCAAACAGACCGATACGTTGACCGCGGCCGACGGTGAGCAGTGAGTTGATTGCCCGGATGCCCACATCCAGCGGCTCTTCAATCGGCTGTCTGGACAGGGGATTGATGGGTTTGCCGGTCAGGCGCACGCGCGTCTCACATTCGAGGGGACCCAAGCCATCCAGCGGATTGCAGGCGCCATCGACGATTCGGCCCAGAAGTTGCGGACCGACTCTGACAGTACCCGCGCCTTTGCGTGGAATGACGCGTGCGCTGGGGCCCAGTCCCTGAATGTCGCCCGTAGGCATGAGATAGAGCCGATCGCCCGCGAAGCCGACCACTTCCGACTCGACGCGGAAACCATCCCCCGTGATGACGTCGCAATAGTCGCCAATCGAAGCCTGACATCCGGTCGCTTCCAGCGTCAGGCCCACCATGCGCGTCAATGAACCTTCAACAGGAGGTGGGGGTGTTTGCTCGACGCGGCGCGCGCGTTTCGCGAGCCGCTGACTCCAGGCTGATGTCCGGTTGGTGCTGAGGTCGGCGCTTGTCACTCTTCGACCTCCACCGCATCCGGTGTCGGTCGTACAGGTGCCCGTTCTTCACCCAGTGCATTGGCAATAACCGCGTTGATGCGGCTATCGAGTCTGACATCAATCAAAGATGTTTCGGTGCGGACCATGCAGCCGCCTCGGCTGAGCGTCGGATCCTCGACGATCGTCCAGGCGCGATCCTTGGTTGGCTGCGCGAGGCGCTCGCGCACCGTGGCGGCGTCTTCGGGATGCAGATGAACGCGAACCTCGCGTGCTGACGCCGGCAATTGTGCAAGCGACTCCCGAATGATTCCAATCACCTGTGTTGGATCGACACGTAACTCCCGCCGAGCAAGCTGTTTGCCGACCGCCAGCGTCAGGTGCAGCAACTCTTTCTCGACCTCGCCATCCAACTGCTGCAAGGGTTGTCCGAGCAACTGGAGGATGGAGTCCAACTGGGCGACTCGTGCGGCGAGGGCCGCCAACGTCACCTGGCTTTCGGCTTGCGCCTTCGCGAGTCCCGCCTGGTAGCCGCGCGCTTCGCTTTCCTGCAGAGCCTGGCGAAGCAGATCGACCGTGTCGGTGGCGTTTTTCTTGTCGTCGCGGATGCGGCTGACGACAGGGCCGGCCACATCCGGGAGGGCCCAGCGCTCGACCGCGGCCGCGTGGGCGGGTATTGGCCGCGACTGCGCGCTGAAAGGGCGTTTGACCTCAGACATACTCATCGCCCTTGCTGGCGAGTTGGATCGTGCCGGCTTCGGCCAGCTTGCGGGCCGTCTGCAGAATCTCCTTCTGCGCGCCCTCAACCTCGGAGATCTTCACCGGGCCCCGCGACTCCAGGTCATCCTTCAGCATTTCAGCCGCGCGTTGTGACATGTTCTTGAAGATCTTCTCTTTCATGGCATCGTCGCAGCCCTTCATGGCCAGCAGCAGCTTGTCGCTGGCCACCTGGCGCAACAGCTCCTGCATGCTGCGATCGTCGATCTCCATGAGGTTGTCGAAGACGAAGATCAGGTCCGCGATGCGGGACCCGAGCGCCTCGTCAGTTTGGGTGATCTGCTCCATGATCATGCCTTCCTGGCTGGGCTCGAGGTTGTTGATGATGTTGGCCGCGGCTTTGGCGCCACCCAGCGCCGAGGTGCGGGTGGTGCCCTTGCCGGCGAAAGTCTTTTCCATGATGTCATCCAGCTCGCTGAGCGCGCTGGGCTGCACCCCATCGAGGGTTGCGATGCGGACCATGATGTCGGAGCGCATGTTGGCGGGCAGCTGGCCCAGAATTTCCGCCGACTGGTCGGGCTCCAGGTAGGCGAGCACGATGGCGATGATCTGGGGATGCTCGAGACGGATCAGCTCCGCCACGGCCCGTGCGTCCATCCACTTCAGGGCTTCGAGGCCCTTGGTCGAGCGGCCGATGCTGATCCGGTCGATGATGCTGGAGGCCTTCTCCTGGCCAAGCGCTTCGACGAGGACCTTGCGCAGGAAGTCCTCCGCGCCAACACCTACTGAAGTCTGACTCTCGACTGAGGTGGAGAATTCGGTGATGATGCCGTGGACTTCTTCTTTGGAGACGTTGGCGAGCTTTGCCATGGCGGCGCCGATGCGCTGCACTTCCTTGGCGCCCATGTGCTTCAACACCTCGGCGGCTTCCTTCTCGCCCAGTGTCAGCAACAAAATGGCGGCGCGCTCGGTGCCCGAGCGTTCCGCTTCCTTCTTCTCAATCATCCTTGGCCACCCAACCTCGTACGACCTGCGCTACTCGCTTTGGATCCTGGTTCACCAGTGTTCGGGCCTGCATCACCTGTTGCTCGTGAGTGACGGCAGCCTGTTGGGCCGCGCTGGGGAGCGCGGGCGTATTGGGCGCTGCCTCCGGAGTAGCTGTATTTCGTGGCAGAACCTGCACCTGCATCTGCTGCGCGGTGGGCCCGATCAGATTCTTCACCAGCGGGCGGATCACTGACAGCACGAGAACCAACAGCACCACGAGACCGCCGACAATCTTGGCGATGTCCAGGAACAACGGCGATTCCCAGATCTTGCGGGATTCCAGCGCGCCTTCGGCGGGGGCCGGCGTGGCATCCTGAGTGAACGAGGCGTTGACCACATTCACGCTGTCGCCACGGGTTTCGTCATACCCCACCGCGTCTTTGACGAGCTGGTTGACGTGGTCGAGCTGCTCTTTTGAGAGCGGCGTTTCCTTGCTCTTGCCGTCCTTGCCCACGGAGCGCAGGTTGTCAATCAACACGGCTACGGTCACCCGCCTCAGGCGGCCAGCCGGCTGCTTCGTGTAGGCGACCGTCCGGTCGATTTCGTAGTTCTTGGTCGCCTGCTTGTTGGTGCTCTCAGTCGCCCCGACGCCTGTCGCGCCACCGACCGGGCTCGTTGCAGCAGTAGCGGCGGCAGCGGCGCCCGGGGTACCCGCAGCGGCTCCGGCGGGCTTGGGAGGTGTAGTGCTCGGGGGCGGTTGAGCAACACCTGCCGCGGGCGGCTGGTTGGTCAACGCGCCGGGGACACCCTGTGTGCCGGAAGCATCCTTCGTGACAGACTCTGAAGTCTGCTCGCTGCGGATAATCTGACTGTCAGGCTTGTACTGCTCGTGAGCCTCTTCGGTCACGGCCATGTCCATCTGCGCGACGACCTGCGCGCGCACGCGACCCGGGCCGACCAGTGGCACCAGCAGCGCTTCGATGCGCTGTGCGTAGTCGTCTTCGAGGCGATGAATCATGTCGTATTGCTGCTCGCGCATGGCGAATTGATCGTGCCCTTCCGGAGACGAGAGCAACCGACCCTGCTGGTCGACGACAGTGACCTGGTTTGCTTCGAGGTCGGGAATGCTGGAGGCCACGAGGTTCACAATGGCCTGGATCTGCTCTTGCTCGAGCCGGCGGCCCTGCTTGAGTTGTAGAAATACAGAAGCGCTCGCGCCTTTGTGGTCGCGAACGAACGCTGACTGGCGCGGCACGGCGAGATGGACCCGCGCACCTTCGACCGGTCGCAGCGCCGCGATGGTTCGCGCCAACTCGGCTTCGAGAGCGTGTTGGTAGCGGGCGTTCTCCATGAACTGGCTGACTCCGAAGCCGGGGTCCTTGTCCATCAGGGCGAAGCCGCCGCCGCCTTCGGGCAATCCCTGGCCGGCGAGCTTCAGCCGGGCATCATTCAGGCGCTCGGCAGGTACTTCGATCGAGGTGGAGCCGGGTGCCATCCGATACGGAATCTGTGCGGCATCCAGGGCTTGGGTGATCTGCGCCTGGTCCTGGGTGCCGAGGTTCGCATACAACATGCTGTAGGTAGGCCCGCGCGACCACAACACGACGGTCACACCGGCAGCCACGGCCATCGCAATGCCCACGAGCAGCAGCAGGGGTTTCAGCGTTGCCTGCAACCCTTGAGCGGGTGTAGGCAGCTGTGCAACTTCAGCGTTCAAGGGCTACTAGACCTGCATGTTCATGATTTCTTGATACGCACTGACCATCCGGTTACGAACCTCGGTCAGGGCGCGGAATGAGGTACTCGCCTTCTGCATTTCGATCATCACTTGCGGCAGCTCCACTCCCGGGTCGCCGCGTTGAAATGCGTCTTGCAACCTGCCGGCGTTCTGGTCCGTCTGGTTCACACTGTCGATGCCTTTGCTCAACAGGTTGGCGAACTCACTGGGGCCTGACTTCTGGGGAGCCGTGGCCTGCGAGGTGCCCACGCGCGCCTGGCTGGACAGCGAGCGGATCTGGGCGAGGACCGAATCAATTTCCAGACTCATGAAGATGTCCTTTTAATCAGGCCGCTGGGACTTCGACACCCGCTTCACGCAGCCGGGCGAGCTTGTAGCGCAAGGTGCGTTGGCTGATGCCCAGCCGCTCCGCCACTTCGCGCCGGCTTCCCTGGCCCGAACGCAGGGCATCGAGGATCAGGTCGCGCTCGGTTTCATCCAGCGAGCGGGCAAGCGAGCTCGCGGAAGGCGCGCCGGCTGAGTTGCCGATGGCTGCGAAGGAGCCGGTCGTGGCGGTATCCAACACGGGCGGTTTGATTGTCAAAGTGGTGGGCTCGGGAGCGCCCCCCTCGTTGGCGAGCTCAAATTGAATGTGCTCCTGGTGAATCACCGGGCCATTCACCAGGATCAATGCGCGTTGCAGCAGGTTATCCAACTCGCGGACATTGCCGGGCCAGGGATAGGTCAGCAGCAGGTGCGCGGCATCCGCGCCCAGCGCTGGAATCTGCTCGCCGGGGCGGCATCGTCCACTCAACAGTTGCATTGCCAGAGGCAATACATCGTCGCGGCGTGCACGCAAGGGTGCGATCGCGAGGGGGAATACGTTCAATCGATAGTAGAGGTCCTCGCGGAAGCGGCCGGCAGCGACGTCTTCACGCAGGCGACGGTTGGTGGTCGCCAGAACTCTGACATCCAGAGCAATCGGTGTGCGGCCGCCCAGGCGCTCCACTTCGCGCTCCTGCAGAACGCGCAACAGTTTCGCCTGCAGGCCCAGGGGCATCTCGGTGATCTCATCGAGGAGCAGGGTTCCGCCTTGCGCCTGTTCGAATTTGCCGGGATGCGCCGCGTGGGCGCCGGTGAATGCGCCACGCTCGTAGCCGAACAGCATCGCCTCCAGCATGTTCTCGGGAATTGCAGCGCAATTCACGGCAATGAAAGGCTGGCGGCTGCGCGGTGAGCAGCGATGAATGAACCGTGCGAGGACTTCCTTGCCCGTGCCGGATTCGCCAACGATGAGGACAGTGCAATCGCTCGCCGAGACGCGGCGCGCAAGCTCGATGAGACGCATCGAGGTCGGCGCAAACGCTACGGGTTCGGGCTCTGCGCGCGTCACGCACGCTGCCACTGTCTGTTTGTCTATCTGAGCTTCAATCATTCAACCTCCGCCTACGCAGGCATTCGCCTGCTCATCGTAGGGCCGGGGTTGCTCCTTGCGGACCAACCCGTGCGTCGCATGCGACGCACCCCTGCCCACGAGTGTCTGGTTCAGTTGAGAGATTGCAAAAGGCGTGCCTGGGCGTGTTGGGGTGTCAAAGCGTGAAGGCAGTCACAACAGCGGCACGAAAGCGCCACGCGAGCGTCAATCTTCCGGCGGAAAGTCGCCGCTCTGGACCATACCGAGCTTGCGCATCTTCTCGACGAGCGTCGTGCGGCGCAGGTTCAGGAGGCGGGCCGCCTTGGCAACAGTGCCGCGCGAACGCTGCAGCGCCTGTTCAATCAATTGACGCTCGATGATCAGCAGGTGCTCACGAAGATCGAGTCCGTCTTCCGGCAGCATCGCGAGCGAGTTGCCGGATGAATTCCTGTTGGACGCTTCCTTGCGCTCGGCGCGCTCCAACTCCACTTCTTCGAGGACGGACAGTGCGGACTCGTCACTCAGGTGCTCTTCTTCTGCAGGCGCGGGGGCCGGCAGCTGCAATGCTTTGACTTCGAGCGTCCAATCCACCGGTGGGCGGTATTTTGGCGGCAGATCGCGTACTTCGACCACGCGCCCGGCGCAGACGATCGACAGTCGCTCAATCAGGTTGGCCAGCTCGCGCACGTTGCCGGTCCACTGGCACAGCGCGAGCGCTCCCAAAGTGCGGGGCGAGAGTTGCACGCGGCCGCGGCCTTCGAACAAATTTGTTGCTATGCAATCGCGCACCAACAGCGGCAGATCTTCGATCCGCGCCCGCAGTGCCGGCATCTCAATGGGGAAAACATTGAGGCGATGAAACAGGTCCTCGCGGAACGTACCGCGTTGGATCGAGTCCTCGAGATTGCGGTGTGTGGCGGCGATGATGCGCACGTTACAGCGCATCGATGTTTGATTGCCCACGCGCTCAAACACTCGCTCCTGCAACACGCGCAGCAGCTTCACCTGCATCGTCGGGCTCATGTCGCCGATTTCGTCCAGGAACAGCGTGCCGCCCTCGGCGATCTCGAAACGTCCCTTGCGGGCGGAGACCGCGCCGGTGAAAGCGCCGCGCTCGTGGCCGAACAGCTCGGATTCCAGCAGGTCAGCGGGGATGGCGCCGCAATTGACGGCCACGAACGGCCGATTGCGACGCGGGCTCAAATCATGGATGGCGCGGGCGCAAACTTCCTTGCCGGTGCCGGACTCTCCGAGCACGAGAACCGTCGAATCGTGTCCGGCGACCTGCCGGATCAGCGAGATGGCGTCGCGGATGAGAACTGAGGTACCGGTGGGGAGGCGCGCACGGCGATCATCTAGGGAGGAGATTCCCGGCAATCCCGTATCCGTCTCGCTCCGCAGCAATTCGGGGACGATGACTGATTCGACTGCCGACATTCACTCCACCCTGATACTTATTTTTGCGCTCGTCTGAAGGTCTTATGTTGAGGCGTACAGGGTCTCAAAGCTGTGAACCGTTCCCGCTTTGTGAGCGTATCGCAACGCACTGGGCGTGACCCCGGTCACGAAAGGCTCACCCGCCCGAGCTCGAGGCGATTATTGACCGCGACGGGGCTGTCGAGCGCCGGCAATCTGACGCCGGTGGCGACGGAAGGCGAGTTTCTCGAGGAGATCGGAGACGGCCTCGCCCATCGGCAGGAATTTAACCTTAATGCCGCCCTCGGGCGTTACGCTGGTGACTCGCCCCGCCATGCGAATCGGTTCGGCAAGTGAATCGCGCAAATAGATTTCGACGATGCCTTGCTCACCAGCTTCGGGGAGGGTGCCACTGCCACGCCACATTGCACCCAGGGCGTTAAAGCGCAGGGGTACAGCGGGTGGGCGAGGGCGATTGGAGACCAAAAGTTGTCCGACGAGGTCGAGCAGCAGGTTGATCTTCAGATCCAGCCGCAGGATCTCCGCAGCGTAAGGAGCGTCCTCCGGTTTCTGCTTCTCAATGGGGACGTGCTCTTCCATCGCGTCCCAGGCCTGCAGCAGACGTAGATTTCTCTCGTCAAAGCTCGCTGTGAGCTCGCGATCGATCGCGGTCGCCATGGGACGCCAGACGAGTGGCAAAACGTCCTGGAATGCCAGCTCCTCGTAGAGGACTACTGTATCTGCACCGTCATACATGATTGCACCATCCATGCGTTTTTACGGATCTCGCGCAGGAGATCCGCGACCTCATCCAAGGTCGCGACCTGATTTTGAAGAATGGCGGCCACCAGCTGCCGGGACATGTATTCACACAGATCGTCCAGATTGGCGGCGAAAGGACCGCCATCTCGCACGTTGAGAGTACTACGAAGTTCGCCGACGATCTGCACCGCACCTGTGAGCAAGTAGTGCTTTTCGCAGCTGTCTTCTTCGCCCATCCAGTCTCGGGCCTGGTCGATGCGCTGCAGCGCGCTGTCCATCAGCATCAATGACATAGCGCCTTTCTCATGAATCGGGAGGTATATCTCCTGCACCCCCCAGATAGCGGCGCCCCGGTGCCTAACTTGAGCGGACTGCCGGGTTCACGGGGGCCAGGTTGGCTGCGGTTTCATCCAGGAAGAAGCGGCGGACCAGGATGGCCTGGCGCAGCTTGCCCTTGCGGACATAAGCCTCATACAGCACGTCCTTCATCACCTCGAGGACGATGCCGGCTTCGTAGCTGTCCAGCAGGGGCGGGCTGGGGCGGGGGTCGGCCTCGGAACCGAACAGGATCGTTTTCAGTTTTCCGTAGGTTTCCGCGGTGAGTCCGGCAAGGTCGCGTGTGGTGTTGAGCTCGTCGAAGACCCGGAGCTTGCCGCCCTCGCCGAGATCGGCGAAAACCGCCTGCGCGGCGCGGCGGCACATGGAAGCGAAGGCGTTGAATGCGCCGGCCGAAAAGCACGCCAGGGCCTCTTTGAAGAGAGTCTCCACTTCCTGCGGCAGGTACGTGTATGAAAATTTCTCGCGCGCACGCTCGATCTCCGTAAATTGCGGCGCCAGCTCGACTCGCGAGGGTCCGTACATTCTCACCTGGAAGCGGGTGAATACCGGGGCCCCGCAGGCGTCGCAACTGTATACAACGCCCACCTGCCTGGGTTTCCTCGCCTGCAGCTCCTCGAAACGTGGAACTGCGCTCGGCGTTATGTGTGACACGACCTCGCAGTGCGGACACGTGATGGCCAGGTTCTGCTCCTGGTCATTGATCAGTCGGCTCGCAGAGTCGATGTGTACGGACATAGCGTGTTGGCTTCGCCAGCGCTTGTTGTTTTGCAATCCCCGTGGGGAGTCTAGCTGATGATTTGCGCGGACGAGTATCAATCTCGTGAAACCGCCGCGTTATGTCATCGTGCGAACAGCTCCTTCATGCCGCCGGCAATGAGCACCGAGACATCCACCAGGACTCGCGGCAGTGCAAGACCGCCGCGCGCCACGAGATATTTCGGTTCCCAGACAGGCTCGAACTTGGTCTTGTAGCGCCGCAGTCCTTCGAAGTTGTAGAAGTGCTCGCCGTAGCGGAATACGAAGTTGCCCACGCGATGCCACGCGGGTGCCAGTGGATGACGCTCCAGGCCTGCAAGCGGAGCCATTCCGAGATTGAACCACTGGTAGCCCTGCGTGCGGCCCCATTTCATGAGCTCAATGAACAGGTAGTCCATGGCGCCGCGCGGTGCTTCATTGCCGAAGCGCATCAGGTCCACCGACAGCTCTTCCTTGGTGCCCGAGGTCCATAGATTCGCGAACGCGGTTGGATTGCCCTCGCTGCGCACCAGGGCCATGGGAAAGTTGCGCAGGTAGCCGGCGGAGAATGCGCCCACCGAGAAGCGCTTTTCACCGGTGGATTTGCTCGCCAGCCAGGAGTTGGAAATCTTCTCGAGCTCGGGCAGCAGCTCCATGACCTGCTCGGGCGCGAGGACCTCGAAGGTGGCTCCATCACGCTCAGCTCGACGGTGTGCCTGGCGCAGGTCAGCGCGGGCTGAGCCTTCGAGGGAGAACTCGGGGAGGGGCACGCGAGCTTCTTCGCCAATCTTCAGCGCAGCCAATCCGAGGTCGACGTACAGAGGCAGGCGATCGCCGCTGGCCTGGTAGAAGACAGTCTGGCCACCATGTCGATCGGACATTTCCCGGAAGCGCCAGACCAGCTCTTCGGCGCCGGAGTCCGGGCCGACGGGATCGCCCAGTGCAATCCAGCTTCGGCCGGCGATCTGGTACATCACGAAGGAATCGCCCGAGTCGTTGAACAGCAGGCGCTTGTCACCTGTGAGTGCGGCGTTGCACACGGTCAGGTCCGACTTTGCGATGACCACGCGGGCGCGGTCGAGGTCTTCGGGGCCGGCCACCGCAGGCTCGGGTTGGGCAGGCCGCAACATCGTCAGCAGCAGGTAGGCGGCCAGCAACACGACGACTACGAGCGATGCTCGCAACATGCGTGGCGCATCTCCATCGAGCGCGAATGTCCACCAGAGCTCGTCTGAGTAATCAACGTGTCGGTACGCGACAAATCCGATCCACACCGCCAGTGAAATGACGCCGATGATGCTGACGACCCACACGGGACCTACGCGTTCGGACAGGATCGCGGTCGGGCGATGAAACGCGCCGCGACCGAGGGTCAGTACACCGAGAACGACGGCGAGCACCGTCGCTTCTTCGAAGTCCAGGCCTTTCAGCAGGGAGGCGAATATTCCGGCGGTGAGCAGCCAGAAGGTGATGTGGTAGGCGGCATGCACTCGACGGAACAGCGCGCGCGCCAGGATCAACAGGCCCAGGCCGATGACGCTGCCGGCGAGGTGTGAGGCTTCGACGACGATCAGGGGGAGAAAGTTGTAGAGGGCCTGGAGGCGATCGTCCATGCCAGGTGTTGCGCCCGACAGCAACAGCAGGGTCCCCGCGAAGAAGGTCAGCGCGCCGGCGATCTGCGGCACGATCGGAGCGATATAGATTCCGGCGAGCTCTCTCGCCCGTGCCAGCCTGCCACGCTGGGCACTGACTTCCTTTGTCAGGAACAGGAGCGTCGCAAAGAACAGCGGCACGAGGTAATACACGAGCCGATAAGCCAGAAGCGAGCCGAGCAGGGCGTCCTTCGGAACGTCCGGAAGCGTATAGAGGATGACAGTTTCAAAGACGCCGATGCCGCCTGGGACGTGACTGATGATTCCGGCAATCACGGCCACGGCGTAGGCGCCCACAAACGCAATGAAGCTGATGTGCGCATCGGGCGGCAGCAACCACCACAACACCGCGCTGGACAGGCTCAGATCGATGACACTGAGCACGATCTGCACGATTGCGATCATCGGACCTGGCGGCCGCAGGGCCCAACCACGGATCTCCAGGACGTTTTTCGAAAGCGAGCCCCACAGGCCGTAGGCCGCGATCACACTCAACAGCAGAAAGCCGACCAACATCGACCAGGCCGGCTGCAGATGCATCAGCGACGATGCCTGCTCCGGGGTGACCAACAGCGAGATGCCGGTCAGTGTGGTGAGCCCGATGCCGATTGAGAGGCTGCTGAAGGCGGAGATGGTCGCTACATCTACGGCGGTGACTTTGGCCGTCGAATACAGCCGAAAGCGGATGGCCGCACCGGTGAAGGCAGCGAATCCCAGTGTGTGGCCGAAGGAGTAGGCGATGAACGAGGTAAACAGAATCCGGCCGTAGACGATGGCGCGTTGCCGGTATCTGAGAGCCAGGGCGTCATAGGAGCTGAGCAACAGGTAGCTTGCGGCGGTGAATCCCAGAGCCGCCAGGATGTTGACCCGGGGTATGGAATGCAGGTGCTCAAATACGCTGCGGATGTGGAGCTGCTTCAGCTCGTGGTGCAGCACGCCGACCACGGCACCAAACACGACCAACGCCGCCAGTGGCGCGATCCAGCGCAAGCCGCTGCGATCCTGGGTCACGGGCAGGCCTGCGGATATCGACTGACCAGCCAAGACTTCAACGCGTGAGTGGCTTGTACTTGATGCGATGAGGTTGCACAGCCTCATCCCCTTTGCGGCGCTTGTAGTCCTCGGTGTACTCCTGGTAGTTCCCTTCGAACCACACCACCTGCGAGTCGCCTTCAAAGGCCAGGATGTGGGTGGCAATCCGGTCGAGGAACCAGCGATCGTGGGAGATCACCACGGCGCAACCGGGGAAGTTGAGCAGGGCATCCTCCAGGGCGCGCAGGGTTTCGATGTCCAGATCGTTGGTGGGCTCGTCGAGCAGCAGCACGTTGCCGCCTGACTTCAACACCTTGGCCAGGTGCACGCGGTTGCGCTCACCGCCCGACAGGTCGCCGATCAACTGTTGCTGTTGCGTGCCCTTGAAGTTGAATCGGCCCACATAACCCCGAGACGGAGTTTCGTAGTTGCCGACCTTGATCAGGTCGAGGCCGCCGGAGATTTCCTGGAAGACCGTTTTCTTGTCGTCCAGGGCCTGGCGCGATTGATCGACGTAGGCGAGCTTTGTTGAAGGACCCAGGCGGATCTCGCCGGCATCGGCTTTTTCGACGCCGGTGAGGATGCGGAAGAGGGTGGTTTTGCCGGCGCCGTTGGGTCCGATGATGCCCACGATGCCGCCACGAGGCAGGTTGAACGACAGGTTGTCGATCAGCAGCCGGTCGCCGTAGCCCTTTTTCAGGTTGACCGCGTCCACCACGAGGTCGCCCAGCCGCTCGCCGGGGGGAATGTAGATTTCGCTGGTCTCGTTACGTTCCTGGAATTCCTTGGAGGCGAGCTCCTCGTAGCGCTGCAGGCGTGCCTTGCTCTTGGCCTGGCGCGCCTTGGGGTTCTGGCGGACCCACTCCAGCTCGCGTTCCAGGTTCTTGCGCAGGGCCTCGCGCTCGCGCTCTTCCAGCTTCAGCCGGGCTTCCTTCTGTTCCAACCAGGAGGAGTAGTTGCCGTGCCAGGGAATGCCGTGGCCGCGGTCCAGCTCCAGGATCCACTCGGCGACATTGTCGAGAAAGTAGCGATCGTGGGTGACCGCGATGACGGTGCTGGGGTACTCCTCGAGATAACGCTCCAACCAGGCGATGGATTGCGCATCCAGATGGTTGGTCGGCTCGTCCAGCAACAACATGTCAGGAGCGGAGAGCAGCAGGCGGCACAGTGCGACGCGGCGCTTTTCGCCGCCGGACAGCGGGGCGATTTTCGCCTCCCAGGCCGGGAGCCGTAGCGCGTCAGCGGCGATTTCCAGCTTGCGCTCGAGCTCCCAGCCGCCCGTGGCGTCGATGGCGTCCTGCAGCTTCGCCTGCTCTTCCAGCAGTGCTGTCATTTCGTCATCGGACATCGGCTCGGCGAACTTGTCGCTGATCTCGTTGAACCGCTGCACGTTCTTGAAGTCCTGGCCTACGCCTTCCATCACCGTAGCCCGAACGTCCTTCTCAGGGTCCAGTTCCGGTTCCTGTGGCAGATAGCCGACGCGGATGCCGCTCTGAGGCCGGGCTTCGCCGTCGATGCTGGTGTCGAGACCCGCCATGATCTTGAGCAGGCTGGACTTACCAGAGCCGTTGAGACCCAGGACACCGATCTTGGCGCCTGGGAAGAAGGAGAGGCTGATGTCGCGCAGGATGATCCGTTTCGGCGGGACCACCTTCGACACACGATTCATCGTATAGATGTATTGGGCCATGCGTGAAATCTTGAGAACTGTGAGCGTCGGAGCGAGGGCCGGCATTATGGGGGAGTCCTCCCCCGTTGGCGATGGCCGCCGCGACGCGCTGTGTGGAGCCTGTCTGACTCATGGGCGCCGTCGCGAGGGCGGCCCCCGGCGAGCAGATTTTTGCGATCGTTTCACGCACATAGTCGATACTATGTAAGTGAAAGGATCGCAAAAAGATGCCGCCGCGGGCCGGCCGCAGCAGGCGAACATGAGTCAGACAGGCTCCTCAGCTTTTGGCCCAATGGACAATACCAACCTGGGGGTCGTCGTCAGCGAGAGATTGGCTCGCTACGGCTTCGGTGCCGGCCATCCGTTCGGCCCCGACCGCCACGCTGCCTTCGTCCGAGAATTCGAATCCCGGAGACTCAATCGTCGCGTCCAAATTCTCCAGGCGCGCGACGCGTCATATGACGAGATCCGGTCGTTTCATACCGCCAGTTACGTAGACCTCGTTCGAGAACGCTCAGTCAGTGGGCAGGGTTTCCTGGATGACGGGGACACGCCAGCGTTTCGTGGAGTTTACGAAGCTGCTGCTGTGGTGGTTGGTGCGACGTTGAATGCGTCCTCGGCAATCATGTCAGGACAGTGCCGTCGGGCATTCGTGCCCATCGCTGGGCTCCACCATGCTCGGCGCGACCGTGCCGCAGGGTTCTGCGTATTCAACGATTGCGGAGTCGCCATCGAGCTGTTGCGGAAGAACTCCGGGCTCGAGCGAATCGCTTATGTCGACATCGATGCGCATCACGGTGACGGTGTCTTCTATGCGTTTGAGGATGACGCCAGCGTGATATTCGCCGACATGCATGAGGATGGCCGGTACTTGTACCCCGGGACCGGCTCTCGTACCGAGACTGGTAAGGGCGCAGCCGAGGGGACGAAACTCAATGTCCCGATGCCTCCTGGTTCAGATGACGCGGCCTTCGACGCGGCGTGGCCGCAGGTGATTGCACACCTGGAAAAGTTTCAGCCGCAATTCATCATCCTTCAGTGCGGTGCCGACAGTCTCGAGGGTGATCCCATTACGCATCTGCGTTATTCGGCCCGCTCGCATGCCAAAGCTGCGCGCGAGCTGGCTCAGCTGGCGGATCGGTTGGGGCATGGGCGCGTGCTGGGGTTGGGGGGTGGTGGGTACAACCGAGCGAATTTGGCTCAGGCTTGGACGGCTGTGGTGGAGAACCTGCTGTAGTTTCGAGCCGGCGTTGCCGGCGCGTCGGCGCTGTTCCGGCCGACTGTCGCGGCTGTTCCGCGGCACCGTGGTGGGTGTTCCGTTTAAGCCACTGAATTGCCAGCCCCCTGCCAACGCTCCCCATCGTTTCGCGGCTAATCCGGTACAATTGACGGCTCGTTTTGTGCCGTTTTCTCACAGGGGCCCCCACGCATGTTCGCCAAGACCATGGATATCGCCAGTTTTGATCCTGAGCTCGCTAAGGCCATCAAAGGGGAACGGCAACGTCAGGAAGACCACGTCGAGCTGATCGCGTCTGAAAACTACGCCAGCCCCCGCGTACTCGAAGCTCAAGGGTCCGTACTGACTAACAAGTACGCTGAAGGTTATCCGGGCAAGCGCTACTACGGCGGATGCGAATACGTCGACATTGCTGAGAGTCTGGCGATTGAGCGTGCAAAGAAACTGTTCGGGGCTGACTACGCGAACGTACAGCCGCACTCAGGTTCGCAGGCCAATGCCGCGGCCTACTATGCGTTGATTCAACCGGGCGATCCCATTCTCGGGATGAGCCTCGATCACGGTGGCCATCTCACGCACGGCGCCAAGGTCAACTTCTCCGGAAAGTTCTTCAAGGCTGCCCAGTACGGCATCAAGCCGGATACCGGCGAGATCGATTACGAACAGGTCCAGCGGCTGGCTGAAGAGCACAAGCCGAAGATGATCATCGCCGGCTTCTCGGCTTATTCGCGTGTCATCGACTGGGCGAAATTTGCCGCGATTGCCAAGAGCGTTGGTGCCTACTTCGTCGTCGACATGGCGCACGTCGCAGGTCTCGTTGCCGCAGGTTTCTATCCCAACCCGATCGCGCACGCGGATGTTGTGACCACCACGACGCACAAGACTTTGCGCGGTCCGCGCGGTGGTTTGATTCTCGCGAAGGCGAACGACGAGATCACCAAGAAACTCAACTCTTTGGTTTTCCCTGGCACGCAGGGCGGACCGTTGATGCACGTTATCGCGGCGAAGGCCGTTGCGTTTTTGGAAGCGCTGCAGCCGGAGTTCAAGGAATACCAGCGGCAGGTTCAGAAGAATGCGCGTGCGATGGCTGCGCGTTTGGCTAGCAAGGGCTACCCGATCGTTTCGGGCGGTACAGATAACCATCTGTTCCTGATGAGCCTCGCTGCTCGCAACATTACAGGTAAGGATGCTGACGCGGCCCTGGGTCGCGCCAACATCACGGTCAACAAGAATGCGGTCCCGAACGACCCCCGCCCACCGATGGTGACCAGCGGCATTCGTATCGGCACACCTGCGTCCACGACCCGTGGCTTCAAGGAGGCGGAGATCGAGCAAGTGGCGGACTTCATCGTCGAGATTCTCGACGCTGAGGGTTCAGAGGCGGCTATCGAGCGCGTGCGACCTAAGGTCGTCGAGCTGTGTCGCCGCTTCCCGGTGTACGGGTCGTAAGAGGCCACTGAGGCGCCGCGTGTATTGTCCGTTTTGCGGCCACGTCGAGACCAAGGTAAACGATTCACGCCTCGCGGGTGAGGGGCGTCAGATACGCCGTCGGCGTGAGTGTTTGTCCTGCGGCGAGCGATTCACTACGTTCGAGACGGCCGAACTGGTGATGCCTGTTGTCGTGAAGGCGGATGACGTCCGCGAGGCTTACGACGAGGCGAAGCTGCGCTCGGGGATGGAGAAGGCCTTGGAGAAGCGGCCTGTTGCGCGTGAGGCCATTGATGAGGCCGTGAGCCGTATCACCCACAAGGTGCGTGTCTTTGGGGAGCGCGAGGTTGCCTCGCGTGTGATCGGCGAGTTCGTCATGGAAGAGTTGCGGCAGCTGGATGAGGTGGCTTATGTCCGCTTCGCTTCGGTCTACCGTCACTTCCAGGACGTGGAGGCCTTCCACGAGGAGATTCAGCGGCTTCGCAGCCAGCGCACGGCTTCCGAGCTCGCTCGGGATGGCAAGCGGGGGCTGAAGCGCGATCCTGCTAAGGAACTCAATCGGGATCAGTTGCCGTTGTTGCCGGCTGATGCGCCTGCGGGGACGGGTACGGGGAACAAGTAGGGGGCACTGGCCCCATGGGCTTCCGGGGCAGTCGGCCGCCCTGGCGGTTGATCGCGCCTTGGCTGGCGGGGCACGGTGCCTGCGGTGGTGCTGTCCACCGTCGCCAAGGACCAACAGTTTGTGTGTGATGGTTTGGTGGGCCCAAATAGACTAGTGTTACGTTGCGGTGCGACGGGCGCAATCGACGTCGGCGTGTTGCATAACAGGGGGCTCGTCAGGGACGATCGCTTGCGGGTGACGTAATGTTCACTGAATTTGACCGACTCGCGATGACGCGGGCTTTAGCGCTCGCCGAACGGGGTCTGGAAACTACGCATCCGAATCCTCGGGTTGGATGCGTTATTGCCATGGACAATCGCATCATCGCCGAAGGATGGCACGAGCGTGCCGGCGAAGCGCATGCCGAAGTTGCTGCCATTCGCTCGGCCAAAGAGCCCGTCGCGGGAGCAACTGCGTATGTAACTCTGGAGCCCTGCAGCCATCATGGCCGCACGCCTCCCTGCGTCAACGCGCTGATCGAGGCGCGTATCGCGCGGGTCGTATTCGCTGTCCAAGACCCCAATCCTCGCGTTAGCGGTCAAGGCGCCGACGCGCTTCTGCGTGCCGGCATCACCGTCGAAGCGGGGCTCATGCAGGCCGAAGCAACCGAACTCAACATTGGGTTCATGAAGCGCATGCGCGAGGGGTTGCCCTGGGTGCGCGTGAAACTCGCGATGAGTCTGGACGGTCGTACCGCGTTGGCAAACGGCGCTAGCCAATGGATCACCAGCGAATCCGCGCGCGCCGATGTTCAACGCTGGCGTGCCCGGTGCTCCGCAGTGATGACGGGTGTTGGAACGGTGTTGGCTGATGATCCGCAGCTGAATGTGCGGACGCCTGGGTTCAAGGGGCGGCAGCCTTTGCGGGTTGTGCTGGATGCTCGGTTGCGGAGTCCGGTGGGGGCGAAGATGTTTGTGGGGCTGGGGGGCGGTGGCTCCGGGGCCGCGGGGGCTGCTGGTGCCGCGGGGTCGGCTGGGGGTGCTGCGGGTCGCGCCGGAGGTGTGGCTGGCTCGCCGGGTGGCGACGTGCTGATTTTCACGGCAGTCGGTGGAGGCCTTTCCGCTGCGGGGTCCACGCGCTCGGCTACTCCTGTGGATCCGTCAACGCTCGCTGGTGATTTGGCGGAGTTGGTGAACGCGTTCGAGACTAGTCCCACGTCGGTGGCGGCTCGGTCTGCTGATTTGGCGGGGCCGGTGAGCGTGAAGTCTGAAACGCCCGCTTCTGGGGTCGCCGCGCCTACCGCCGCTGCTGCTGGCGCCACGGTTTCCGCTGGGGCGCCTGTCGGTGCCGCGCCCGCGGGAAGTGTTGGTGCTGGCGTTGCCACTGCGAATGCAGGTGCAGCTGCCGCTTCCGCGCCACCGATTTTGGCGGCGGCGACGTCCGCTGCGGGCGTCGCACCGACTGCGGATGACGCTACTTGGGCGGGCGCCGCTCTCAGTGGCGCGGTTCCGGTTAAATCAGAGGCTAAAACAGGCACAGATGGAAATGGGGCGGCTGCCGTTGGTTCACAGGTAGGCGGCGCGTCCGGCGCGAGTACACTCGGCAAAGTCACACTGACCCAAGCTCCGGCAGCGACGTCGTCGGCTGCCGTGTCGGATGTGTCAGCTCCGCCATCGATGTATGGAAGCCTGGCGCCGCCAATGGCTGCCGCCTCCAAGGCGGCGCCTATCGTGACCGGGGAGGGACCGGCCGCCACACCGGCGACTGCGGCCGCTGCGCCTGGATCGGTTCCCGGCACAGCGGCATCTGTAGCCCACGCGGTCGCGCCGCCTGAACCGGCGGGAACCAAACCGACGCTTGCCACAGCCGCGAACGGATCGGCTAGCACCACGCCGGGGCCGGCACCCGCTGCGCATGGATCCGCTCCCCTCGCACGGACTCCGGCGCCTGCGGGGCACGGACCTGCCGCGTCGGGAGCGACAGCTGCCCCACCGGCACCGCCGCCAGCCCCGGTGCCGCTAGGTGCAAATGCCCGAGCGGCCGCTGCTACGCCGGCACCAGCAACGACTACCACCGCTACCCCGTCCGCGTCCCCAGCGCCTGGTGCGAGTACCCCAGCTGCCGCCGGCGCGAGTCAACGCCCGGCGGTACAAGTGACTGCCCCGGCGGTGAAGCCGACACCGAAACCCGACTCACCCGCCGCCTTCCAGACCCGCCGAGCAGCGCTGGCTGCGCGCGGCGTGCGAATCGAAGAAGTTGCTGCAGACGAAGGCTTCTTGGACCTTTTTGCGGTCCTGAAGAGGCTGGGCGAACTGGAAGTAAACGAAGTGCTCGTTGAGGCTGGCCCTACACTGGCAGGCCAGTTGCTCACCACGTTCTTTGCGGATGAGCTGCTGTTGTACATCGCCCCGAAGCTGCTGGGGCCACAGGGCCGTCCGCTGGTCAACCTACCGGAACTACAATCTCTGCAGGACGCTTGGGGCTTTTCCCTGTTCGACGCCAAACGGTTCGGCGATGATCTGCGTTTGCGGATGCGTCCGAAATGACCGCAGCCGCCCTTCGAAACAATTAGGAGCGTAGGTGTTCACCGGAATTGTTCAAGACGTCGGCCGCGTACAAGTCCTCGAGCCGCGTGGCGGCGATGTGCAGATGGTGATCGAGTTCGATCGCATGGACCCCAGCGGCATTCGCATCGGCGACAGCATCTGCGTGCAAGGATGCTGCCTGACTGCAACGGAACTACTCGGGAACGCATTTGCCGCCGATGTGTCGCGTGAAACTCTCAACCTTACAACGCTCGGCGATCTCAAAGCCGGCACGCCCGTGAACCTCGAACCGTCGCTGAAGGCTGGCGACGCGCTGGGCGGCCATCTCGTTTCAGGGCATATCGATGGTGTTGCTACGATCACCTCGATCAGCGGTGACGCGCGCTCGCAGCGGATCAAGATCTCAGTTCCCTCCGACCTTGCTCGCTACATCGCCCGCAAGGGATCGGTTGCCGTCGACGGTGTTAGTTTGACGGTCAACGAAGTTGACGGTAACGAGTTCGGTGTCAACATTATTCCGCACACGCAAACCGTAACGACGCTGGGCCGATTGGTCGTCGGCGCACGTGTGAACCTCGAGATCGATCAGGTGGCCCGCTACGTCGAACGACTGTTGCTGGGGTCCTCTACCATCCTCTGACTCGCCTCGAGCCCTTGATATCCCGGCAGAAGGCTGTCTTTCGGTAGTTGGAAGCACGGGCATGCGGAACGGCTAGCCCGTAATCATCTTTCTGGTTCCCACTCCCACGGATTCAGAATCTCAACACCTGTCAACTTGAAATCGTCGACGTTGCGCGTCACGACCGTCATGCCGTGGATCAACGCCGTTGCGGCGATGAGGGCGTCCCGCTCCGGTTTTGGGTCGGGAATATGCAGCTTCGCGCAGCGCATCGCAACAGCGGTGTCGATGTCGAGAATCCGGCCAGCGAATGCCGATAGTACGTATCGATCCAGCCACGCGCGCAGCACCGCCCCTTGCACGGCGTCGCGTCGCTCCATAAGAAGAGTCCCGATCTCCATTTCAAGCACGGTCATGGCTGATAGAAAGAGGCTCGACGCTGCAACACTCTGCGCCCAGGCCGTCATTTTCGGGTTCGCTTTGCCAGATTTGGCCTTGCGTAATTCGGCGACGACGTTGGTATCCAGAATGTACATCAGGTCAGATCCACTGGCCGCGCCCGCGGACCGCGTAGGCGCGGCGGATCGAATTCAATGTCCTCAACGCCGGGCATCGCCAGCAGATCGACGATGCTGGCCTGCTCACCGGTCAGCTTCTGGTATGCCTCGATCGTCAGCAAGACATGCGCGGGGCGACCCCGGTCAGTGATAAAGACCGGCCCGTCCTGGGCCGCCTTCTTGGCTCGGCTCGTGTCCTGGTTGAATTCGCGGCTGGAGAGTGTGGTTACGGTCATAGAAGCCTCCATATCCAATTGTAGATATGTTTCTACATTTTTCACCACTGCGCAAGTACTTTGATGGCATGGTGGCATTCCTTCGTCCGCTGTTGTTTTAGTCGTGACGCACGAGTTGTTGGAATCGCCGGCGCTTGGATTCTCTCCTATCCGCAGGAGATGTTTTGTTAAGCGCCGCGGCAGCCGTTTTAGGCTCGTCCGGTGAGTGGGTATGTGATGCGTTTCACACCTGCTGCTTTGAGGCAGCGCGAAGCGAAGGGTCGCGGGGCTCAGGTTCTGATTGCAGCCGTTACGAGAGGTAATGCATCGGCCAACTGAGCATCCGGCAGGTGAGTAATACTCGCGCGAACCAGGGAACGCGTGAGGGCAGGCAGGTTGGCCTTCACCGGCAGGAGCTCATCCGCGGATTGTGGGCGGGCGAGCAGGTAACCTTGCGCAAACAGCCCGGGATATCCGACCAGCGGCGCGAGTTGTTCCAGGCGCTCGATTCCCTCCGCCGTGATCTGCAATCCCAATCCCTGACACAGTTGAATGATTGCTTTGGCGATCGCAGCTGAACGTGGGCTGGTATCGATGGAGGCGATGAGGCTGCGATCGAGTTTGATGCGCGTCAGTGGCAGTTGCTCGAGCGAGGCGAGCGACGAGAAACCGGTGCCGAAGTCATCGAGTGCGATCGCTATGCCATGCGCGCGCAGGCGGCGCAGGGATGCGATGGTTGCGCTGCCGGTCTGCAGCACATTCTCGGTGAGCTCGATTTCAATGCAGCGGGGCGGCAGTTTGTGCTGTTCCAACAGCTCCTGGACCTGCTCGACAAAGCTGTTGTCGAACAGCTGTCGGGACGAGACGTTGATGGCGATACGCACGTCGGGCCAGTGGCCGTGGTGCCAGCGCGCCGCGGTTTCCATGACTCTGCGCAGCACCCAGTCATTGATTTGCAGAATCAGCCCCGATGCTTCCGCCACTGCGAGAAATTCGCCGGGCCCGGCAAGACGGCCATCAGGGCGCCGCCAACGTAATAGCGCCTCGACGAGCTCAACTTCACAGGTTTGTACGTTGACCTCAGGCTGGAACAGGAGCTCGAATTCACCGCGGTCCAATGCTCGCCGCAGCCCCTGCTCGGTATGGAATCTTTCGGTGGCTGCCTCGAGAAGTGCCGGTGTGAAGAGGGCGAGCTGACTACGTCCCAGGGCCTTCGCTTCGTACAAGGCGGCATCGGCTGCCCGCAGCAGGGCTTCGACATTTTGCGCGTGTTCCGGAAAGACACTGGCTCCTGCACTGATGCTCACTACCAGGTCGCGGCCCTCCAGTGGCATCGGCTCCTGGAACGCTTGAATGAGCTGCAACCCTGCCATGCGGATGTCTTCAATGTGGCTCGCGCTTTCGTATACAACAGTGAATTCGTCACCGCCCAGGCGCGCCGCGAAGCCGAACGAATGAGTGGATTCCGTCAGGCGTTTGGCAATGGTTTGCAGCACCTGGTCGCCGAACTCGTGACCGAGGCTGTCGTTCATGTTCTTGAAGTTGTCGACGTCGAGGAAGAACACGCCGACGAGCCGGTTGTCACGGGTGGCTGTTGCGATTGCGGTTTCGAGCAGCGTGAAGAAATGGTGCCGGTTTGCGAGCCGGGTCAGCGGATCGAGTTGCGCCCGCTCCTGGAGCTGGAAGGTTCGTTCGGCGACTTTGGCTTCGAGCAGGTGTGTCTGGTCGCGGGCGGCTTCCTGCGCCACGGCCAGTTGCGAGGCCATGTCGTTGAAGGCCAGTGCGAGGGTGTCGAGCTCGCGGATGCCACCGCGTGGGACTGTGACACCGCTTTCACCTTTGGCGATACGGGCGCTAGCGCTCATGAGGCGGCGAACTGGGCGCACGATGCTGAGTACCGTCCCGGCCGAAATGTAAACGACCAACAGAAGGACACCGCCGCTCAGCCAGGCGATCAGGACTTTGCGGTTGTGCGTTCTCGAGTCGTCGATGGTTGGGTTGATGCTGGTCTGAGCCTGTGGGCTCGCGGGGTCCGAGGCCGATGCGGGATCGCGTTCGCCGACAAAGGCATGCGCGGCGGTTGCAGCTTGGCTTCCCACGGATGCGACAACACCCTGCGCCATAGAGCCAATTACGCCCGGGTTGGCGCCGGCCGCATGCCGCGCCACATAAGTCTCCATCTGCCCCATCCGCCCCAAAATCTGCGACGCGGCGGACGCTTCGTCGCCAAACTTCCGGGCGCCATCCTTGCGCTCGCGGTCGATTTTCAGCAGCGCTCGTCGCGCATCGGACATCGCCTGGAGGTCGTCCTGCGATTTCGTGTACCAGTCCTGGCCGTCTGCGCGCGTGAATCCCGCGCGATTCTGCGTCAGGGTTTGCGCGAGCGCACCTTCGCTCGCGCCGAGCGTGTCGAATGTCGACGAGTCAACAGTGTCGGCGGAGACAAACTCGACGTAACGGCGGCGAAAGTCATCGAGGTCGCTCGTTAGTTTCACCAGTGATTGGCGCGCAACGACGCGACCGAAGATGTTCCACGCATGATCCAGCGACTTCTTCACACGAGTGTTGAGTTGCTCAAAATGCACCGAGTATTCAGCCATCAACTTCCGCCGGGATGCCGTCAACTCGATGAGGTCGGCACCTTGCTGTCGATACGCGCGGACAGTCACCATGAATCGAGCAGGCGGCGACTCGCCTGCTGCTGCGGCCGCTGACGCGAAGTCGGTAGCCGCGTGATCCAACTCTGTAGCGAGTTTCTGGTATCGCGCGCTCAGCTCCGTTACACCACCTTCGGTGCTGCCATCAACCGCGCGGTCGATACGATCCATTGCCCGCTGCACTGGATCAACGCTGGGAAACGGCCGCCGTACGGGTAAGGGTACGGGCGCGGCGGGCTCAACGACGGGAGTTATAACGGGCAGCGGGGCTGCCAACGGCGCGGGCGGTTGCTGGCGAACCTCCGGAGCTCTCAACACCGACACTTTACCTTCAACAATCAGGTTGGCCACAACTGCCAGCACGGCAACGGCCGCGAACGAAATGGCCAGGCGGCCCCCAATCCCCAGTTGCAGCGGGCGCGGGGGGCTGGAATCGGGACGCGCTGCGCGTCGCGTGAACTCGAGTTGTCGAACGGCCGAGACAAAGGTCCCGAGCCTGAGCTGCTTACGGATGACTCACATTCCTCATGGTGTGCTCCTTCCATGGAGGCCGGATGAGAGTGCCCTGCTGGTGGGAACGGAGCGAGCGACCGACGTTGGAATTGTGAATTCAATCCGACGTGTTGGAAGTTACTTTCAACTTCCAGCGACTGGCGCAAGGATTGTCACTGTGGGGTTTATTGCTGAGCTAGAGGACACGTCGCATTGCTTTGCAGCGAAAAGAAGGCTTTGGTCCCGGCCGCTGTGTCGGCGAATGGAATCGGATCGGAGCTGTATAAATTCACAGCCGTATAATAGCCGGCACCACTTACCTTTTCCGAGCTGCGACATGGCTAACGTCTACTCTTTGGCGGGCAAGGGCCCCACCACTCCCGGCCTGAATTCCGTCGAAGAGATCCTCGACGAGTTGCGAGCGGGGCGGATGGTCGTCGTCATGGACGATGAGGATCGCGAGAATGAGGGCGATCTTTTGATGCCTGCCAGCCTCGTCCGGCCGGAAGACATCAATTTCATGGCTCGTTTCGGCCGCGGCCTCATTTGTCTGACTTTGACGCGGGAACGCTGCCGCCAATTGCGGCTGCCTTTGATGGTCAGCGAGACCGACCGCGAGCGCCGCACCAACTTTACGCTGTCGATCGAGGCGGCTCAGGGCGTCACGACGGGTATCTCAGCTTACGATCGGGCACACACAGTTCGTACGGCAGTTGCGCCTAACGCCAGTCCAGAAGACCTGCGGCAGCCAGGCCACATCTTCCCCATCATGGCGCAGCCTGGCGGCGTGCTGACCAGGGCGGGACACACCGAGGCGGGCTGTGATCTTGCCCGTTTGGCTGGATTCGAGCCGGCCGCCGTCATCGTCGAAATCATGAATGACGACGGCACCATGGCCCGCCGTCCGGAGCTGGAAGCCTTCGCCCGCTCGCATAACCTGAAGATCGGCACGATCGCCGAGCTCATCCGATATCGCCTTCGCAACGAACGCTCCGTCGAGCGTATTTCCGAGCAAAGCGTGCAAACAGAGTTTGGTGAATTTCGGTTGTACATGTACGAAGACCACGTTCATCGTGATGTTCATTTGGCCCTGGCACACGGTCCGATCACGGACTCCTCGGTCCCGCTGGTGCGCGTTCATGTCGCCGACACACTTCGTGACCTCGTGGGTGTTCGAACCTCGACGCGGGCGTGGACTTTGCGCGCGGCGATGGAGCGGATTGCGCAGGCGGGCAGTGGGGTCATTGTGATCCTGCGTGACCACGAGTCTCCGCGCGACTTGGTCGAAGCCGTTCGCGCCCTGGGCGAAACGAACAATCCGACTCTCTCCGCACCGCCACCGCCACCACCCGCGGAACCGGCCGGCGGCGTGTTGCGCACCTACGGCGTCGGTGCCCAAATCCTGAAGGATCTCGGCGTGCGGCGCATGCGGGTGCTCTCGGCTCCTCGTCAACTGCAGGGTATTTCGGCGTTCGATTTGGAAATCGAAAGTTACGTTGGTGAAGACGGTTAAACTTCGCGACTATGGACTCTCCACGTATCGTCGAAGGCGAAGTCGTCGCACGCGGCCGCAAGGTCGCCATCGCTGCTGCACGCTTCAATGATTTTATTGTTTCGAGCCTGCTGAAGGGCGCGACGGCTGCTTGGACGGAGCGCGGTGGCGCTGCGGGCGATCTGCTGGTCGCACGGGTACCCGGCGCTTTTGAGCTGCCCGTGGTAGCTCGGAAGCTCGCGCTCAGTGGGCGCTACGACGCGGTTGTTGCTCTGGGTTGCGTGATTCGAGGCGATACGCCTCATTTCGATTACGTCGCCGGTGAATGCGCCCGTGGTTTGCAGCTGGCCAGCCTGGAAACGGGTGTTCCCATCATATTCGGCGTGCTGACCGTGGAAACGGTTGAGCAGGCGTTGGAGCGGGCTGCCACGACCGAGGGTAATAAGGGCGGCGAGTCTATGGACACGGCGCTCGAGATGATCGCCCTGATGGCGCAGCTGTGAGCGATGAGCCGACAACGACGGACCGGCCCTCAGTGAGTGATGGTTCTACGCAGGCCGACCCCAGGTCGGCAGGCGAGACACCTGCAGCCACCACGTCCGCAGGCCCCGAGCTGGCCAACGGCAAACCGGATGAAGACTTGCGGGGCGGCGCCCCAACAGCCGGTACAGGGGCGACCCATCGTCCATTGGCCGGCACCACGCTCCGCGCCGCATTGTCCGGCGCGAGGCGCGCCAAGAGCGCCGCGGCACAGGACCGGAAGGCCCGCACCACGTTCGTCAGCGCGAAGCCGGCCAGCACCACGTCGGCCAAGCCCGCGGCAGCCAGTGTGCGATTGGCTGACGGCACCACGCCCGGCAATCCCGCATGGCCCAGTCCGCCGTCGGCCGAGGGCATGACGCTGGCCGCCGCCAGGGCCGAGTCCGCCAACGCCACCGCCGCCAGCGTTGCCGCCGCCGACGCAGGGTCCGCCGACGCTGACTCCGCCAGCAGCGATCCCACCAGCGCCGACACACCGCCGAATTCGACAGCCGTCACCGAAAACGCGTCACCCCGTGCCCCAGCACGGCCCAAAAAGCCGTCATCGGGAGCGACGAAGCCACCCGGTTCACAGGCAACCCACACCTTCGCCGCCACCCGCTCCGTAGCCAGAAAGCTGGCGCTGCAGGCCCTTTACCGCGGGCAGCTGAACGAAGGCCCCTGGCAGGACCTGGTACTGGAGTTCGGCGAGGCAGAAGACATGCAGAATGCCGATCGCGAATACTTTCGCGAGCTGGTCGAAGGCGTCTGGGATTCCCGTCAAGCTCTAGATACTCGGCTGGCCGAGCTTACGGATCGTCCACCTGACCAGCTCGACCCCGTCGAGCATGCGGTCCTCCTGATTGGCCTCTACGAGCTCAGCTCGCGGCCCGAAGTTCCTTATCGCGTATCCATCAACGAAGCCGTTGGTTTGACGAAGCGCTTCGGAGCCACGGACGGCCACAAGTTCGTCAACGCAGTCCTTGATCGAGCCGCGCGCGCGCTGCGCCCGCACGAAGACTGAGCGTCCACCCACATGTCCCTGTCTGAGTTCGCGCTGATTGATCGGTACTTCCGGAAGGCCGGCGCGATGCGAGCGGACGTGCACCTGGGTGTCGGTGACGATGCGGCGTTACTGCAGAGCCCTCCGGGCGCACAGCTCGTAGCAGCAATAGACACGCTGGTTGAGGGCGTGCACTTCCCCCCCGGCTCGCCGCCAGCTTCAATCGGACATCGCGTGCTCGCGGTCAACTTGAGTGATCTGGCGGCCATGGGAGCGCGACCTGCTTGGGCGCTTCTTGCGCTCACAATTCCCAAAATTGACGAGCGTTGGCTGGAGGAGTTTACAGGAGGGTTTGCCGCGCTGGCCCGCTCGCACGATGTTGCCCTCGTAGGTGGAAATACAACCTCTGGCCCATTGTCACTAACCATCCAGATCCTGGGTCACGTTGCCAAGTCGACCGCCCTGTTGCGATCGGGCGGAAGAGCCGGAGATCGGGTGTTCGTTTCCGGGACGCCGGGCGATGCCGCCGCAGGACTCGCAATCGAACAAGCGAAACTGACGGCGTCGAGTGAAGCCGAAAGGTATCTCAGGAAGAGATTCCTGTATCCATCACCCCGACTGGCACTCGGAGATTGTCTGAGAAGCTACGCGACCGCGTGTATAGACGTGTCAGATGGGTTGCTCGGCGACGCCGGTAAGCTCGCACGCGCCAGCGGGTGTGGGGTCGAGCTCGTGTTTGACGACCTTCCCGTCTCTGAAGAACTCGTAATTGCAGTAGGAGAGCGACGCGCCCGCGAGCTCGCACTAACAGGCGGTGAGGATTACGAGCTGTGTTTCACGGTGCCGCCGGCAGAAATAGATCGATTGCGACATAATCTGCCCCCGGAGCGCTGGGGATACTGCTGCATTGGCGCACTTCGCGAAGCTCCCGGTAGCGTTGTCACGAGTGGCGGGAACGTGATTGAGTTCTCGCATTCGGGCTATGATCATTTCGCATCATGACGGCTCGCTGACCTAGGTCTCATCCTCCTGTGGGGCCGGGACGCTGTGGTATACATCACAGTGAGTCGTCGGCGCAGAACGTATCCTGTCGGTGTTCTTCGCTTCAGCGCGAGTCATGTCAGCACCGGCACCCAAGTCACCAGCAACCTCCAAGTCGGCCCCGCCCCGTAGGATTCCCGAGAAGATCGGTAAATACGTGGTGATCAAGGAGGTCGGCCGTGGAAGCACAGGGATCGTGTACTTGTCACACGATGCCTACTATGGCCGCGACGTTGCGATCAAGGTCTACAACATTGAGACCAGTGGCGACGAGGAGCGCGCGCGTATCTCGCGCAAGATGTTCCTTTCCGAAGCCCACCTGGTCGGAATGCTGCAGCATCCCCACATTCTCCCGATCTATGACGCGGGTGAGGAAAACGGTCACTGCTATATCGTGACCGAGCACGTGCACGGCGCACGTACGCTTGCCGCCTACTGCCGTCCTGACAATTTGCTGCGCATCGACGATACGGTTGAGATCGTTTTCAAGTGCGCGAAGGCATTGCACTACGCACATTCACGTGGCGTGATCCATCGCGACATCAAGCCGTCGAACATCATGCTCACGCAGGACAGCGACGTGCGCATCATCGATTTCGGCATTGCGCTGGTATCGGATTCCGACATTTCCCGAATCGAGGGAATTGCCGGGAGTCCGTCGTATATGTCGCCCGAACAGGTGCAGAGCCTCGATCTCACCAACCGTTCGGATTTGTATTCGCTCGGTGCGGTCATGTACGAGTTGCTGACCGGGTCGCGCCCGTTCCGCGCCGGTAATCTGCAGAAGCTGTTGCACCAGATTGTTTATGCAACACCGCCCCCGATTCACACGTTGCGCAAAGAGATCCCGGAAGAGCTGGAAACCGTTGTGGCCATGGCGCTGCAGAAGGATCCGGGCAAGCGCTACAAGAGCGGCCTGGATTTCGCGGCGGAGTTGACCCGCGTCCACCAACGGCTGCGTGAGGCGAATGCGCGCATCGATCGCCAGGAGCAGTTTGGTGTGTTGCGGCGCCTGAAGTTCTTCCACGAATTCTCGCATGCTGAGATCTGGGAAGTGCTGCGCGCAAGCAATTGGCAGGACTACGACTCCGGGGAAGAGATCGTCAAGGAAGGCGAGATGGACGATCGGTTTTATATCATTGTGTCGGGCAGTTGTGCCGTGGAGCGCCATGGGACCCGGCTCGGGACACTGGAAACAGGTGACTGTTTCGGCGAGGCCAGCTACGTTCCGGGAGCCAAGCGTACGGCGACCATTCGCTCGGCAAGTGATGTCACGGTCCTGAAAGTCAGCTCGACGCTGTTGGAGCAGGTGTCAGCTTCCTGTCAGCTGCGGTTCAACCGGGTCTTCCTGAGCTCGCTGATCAGCCGTCTGCAGAACGCCGAGAGCGTTCACAGCGAGCGCTTCAAAGGCTAGGCTAGCCTTCCACCGCATCCTTGTCGTGCTCAATCAGCGCGTACGCTGAATGATTGTGGATGGACTCGAAGTTCTCCGATTCCACCACGTACGCACCGATTCGTTCATCCGCATTCATCCGCGTCGCCACGTCACGCACCATGTCCTCGACAAACTTCGGGTTGTCGTAGGCACGCTCGGTTACGTACTTCTCATCCGGGCGCTTCAGAATTCCGTACAACTCGCTCGAGGCCTCGCTCTCGGCAACCTCGATCAACTCTTCGATCCACATGTGGGTGCGCAGCTTCGCCTTGATGGTCACATGTGAGCGTTGATTGTGGGCACCGTACTCGGAGATCTTCTTCGAGCAGGGACACAGGCTGGTCACCGGGACGACTACCCGCACCCACATCTCGGTGCGGCCGTTACGCCGTTCGCCGATGAGACTCGCCTGGTAATTCATCAGGCTCTCGACACCGGACACAGGTGCCTTCTTCATCACGAAGAAGGGGAAGCTCATCTCGATGTGCCCCGCATCGGCTTCCAGGCGCTCGGTCATGGTGCCCAACATCGCGCGGAAGGACTCGACGGAGATTTCCCGCTCGGTGTGCAGGATCTCCACGAACCGCGACATGTGAGTGCCTTTGAAGTTGTGCGGCAGGCTCACATACATGTTGAAGGTGGCGATCGTGTGCTGTTCGCCGGCGGATCGATCACGCACCCGTACAGGATGCATGATGTCCTTGATCCCGACGCGGTTGATGGGCAGGCGGCGCGTATCGGCGCGCCCCTGCACGTCCTCGATTTCAGTCACAGTGGAGCGGGGGACCTTGGCGGTAACGGGCGGGGTCATGCTTTAAGCCTACCTCAATGTCGAACGGGGCTCTAATCAGTTGGCGCTATGGGCTCATGCCCCACCGATAGCGGGGCGCCCCGGCTACGCGCTGACGGCCCGAAATGGGCCACCCAAATGGGCCACCCAATTCGCATGTTTGGGGCGCCGTTAGGCTGGCTCAAGTCCCCACTTCGAGGTAGGTGGTCGGGGATGGGGCCCCGGGTTCAACGCAACGCGTCGGGGCTCGACGACAGTGGGCGGTCAGCCGCCGCCAGCGGATCGCATGCGATTCTGCGCCTGCATGGCCCACCAGCGCTCCACGCTGGCCGTGAGGCCCGCGAGATCGAGGCCTGCGGCTTTGAGACAGGTCTCGCGTGAGCCGTGCTCGATGAACCGATCGGGAATGCCGATTTGCAGCAGCGGGACCTGCAGACCTTCGGATGCGAGCAATTCGGACACTGCGGAGCCTGCTCCGCCGAGAGTCGCATTCTCTTCAATGGTGATGATGGCGCGATGCCGTGCCGCGACCGAGATGATCAGGTCCTCATCCAGCGGTTTGACAAAACGCATGTTGACTACGGTGGCATCCAGGCGCTCGGCAATCTTCTGCGCCGGATCGACCAGCACGCCGAATGCGAGTATCGCAAGTCCGCTGCGGCCTTCCCGCCGAATCTGCGCGCGACCAACCGGCAGCGCCGTCATTTCGGCGACGAGGGGAGTACCTGGACCGGTGCCGCGCGGGAATCTGACAGCCGACGGGCCCGGCAGGGTCGTCGCCGTATACAACATCTGCCGACATTCGTTCTCGTCTGCCGGCGCCATGATCGTCATGTTGGGGATACAGCGCAGGAAGGTCAGATCGTAGCTGCCCTGGTGGGTTGCACCGTCGCTGCCCACGAGGCCGGCGCGATCGATGGCAAACACAACAGGCAGGTTCTGCAGGGCAACGTCGTGAATGAGCTGGTCGTACGCGCGCTGCAGGAATGTTGAATAGATCGCAACGACCGGCTTGTAGCCCTCGGCGGCCAAACCCGCAGCGAACGTAACGGCGTGTTGTTCGGCGATCGCCACGTCGAAATAGCGATCCGGAAAGCGCTTCGAGTACTCGACCATCCCCGAGCCTTCACGCATGGCAGGGGTGATACCGATAACCTTCGGGTCGCGTTCCGAAATGTCGCACAGCCACTGACCGAATATCTGCGAGTAGGTCGGGCCCGTGGCCTTCTCTTTGAAAATGGTGCCGGCCTTCGGATCGAAGGGACCCGGACCGTGCCACTTGATTGGATCCGCCTCTGCCGGCGCGTAGCCTTTGCCCTTCCGGGTGACGACGTGCAGGAACTGCGGTCCCTTGAGCTTCTTTACGTTGCTCAGGGTTGAGACGAGAGCCTTTACGTCATGGCCATCCATCGGCCCGATGTAATTGAAGCCGAGCTCTTCGAACAGCGTGCCCGGTAACACCATGCCTTTGAGGTGCTCTTCAGAGCGCCGTGCCAGCTCCCACACGGTGGGCATCTGGGCCAGGACCTTCTTGCCGCCTTCGCGCAGATGGGCGTACACGCGGCCGGATAACGCTCGGGCGAGCTGATTGGACAGTGCGCCGACGTTCTCGGAAATCGACATGTCGTTGTCGTTGAGAATCACCAGCAGATCCGTCGGCAACGACCCGGCATGATTCAAGGCTTCGAACGCCATGCCGCCCGTGATCGCTCCATCGCCAATCACCGCTACGACACTGCGGTTCTCACCCCGTTGCGCGGCCGCCACGGCCATGCCGAGCGCCGCACTGATCGAAGTGCTGGAGTGACCGACACCGAAAGTGTCGTATTCACTCTCCGACCGCGTGGGAAATGGCGCAAGGCCGCCTTCCTGCTTGATCGTGTGCAGCTGGTCGCGGCGTCCTGTCAGCACCTTGTGCGGATAGGCCTGATGGCCCACGTCCCACACCAGCCTGTCGTGAGGCGTGTTGTAGACGTAGTGCAGGGCTATCGTCAGTTCGACAGTGCCGAGCCCGGCGGCAAAATGCCCGCCACGGGTGCTCACGCTGTGGATGAGAAACTCCCGCAGCTCCTGGGCGAGCTCGGGAAGTTTCGTGGGCGATAGCCGGCGCAGGTCGTCCGGGGTATCGATCTTTTCGAGCAGGGGGTACTTGGAACCGGTCATTGTGGTGAATTGTACACTGAGCCAAGACTGGCCCCGATACCTCGTATGGGTCAAGCCTACTTGATGCGACTCACGACGAACTGTGCAAGCTCGACCAAAGGCGCACTCCGCGGTCCCAAGGGGGCCAACGCCGCGATCGCGTGGTCACGCAGACCTCGGGCTCGATCGCGGGCGGCAGGCAGGCCGACAGTACTGGGGTAGGTCGGCTTGCTGAGTGCCGCGTCAGCCCCGGTGGTCTTACCGAGCACGGCGGCATCGCCCTCGACGTCCAGAATGTCATCCTGGATCTGGAAAGCGAGACCGATTTCGTCACCAAATAGCTGCAGCGCATGAAATTCAGGGCCGGAATCGATGCCGGCACCCAGGGCGCCGAGCAATACGCTGCCCTTAATGAGGGCGCCCGTCTTGCGACGATGCATGTTCTCGACCGCGTCGACGCTCAAGGTCTGGCCTACTGCTGCAAGGTCCACGGCTTGTCCGCCCGCCATGCCTGTTGTGCCAGCCGCTAATGCCAGCGTTCGGATCATCGAAAGACGGGTGGGCGGCGCAATGTTTCCCAGCGCGTCGTCCGCGAGCACCGAAAACGCCAGTGCCTGCAGAGCATCGCCCACCAGTATTGCCGTGGCTTCGTCATATGCACGATGACAGGTTGGTCGGCCGCGGCGCAGATCATCGTCGTCCATCGCCGGTAAGTCATCGTGAACGAGGCTGTAAACATGGATCAGCTCAACCGCGGCAGCGGGGGCATCGAGGTCAGTCAGCGCGGCGCCCAGTGATTCTCCGGTGAGATAAACCAGAGCAGGCCGCAGACGTTTGCCACCTCCGAGCGTGCTATAGCGCATGGCTTCGCGCAGCCGCGGAGTCCCGGCGTCAGGTAGAGCGAGGCATCGGTCCAGCACCTGCTCGATCCGAGTCCGATACGACTCTATGCGGTCCGGGAGAGACGTCATCGCGCGCGGGTCATTCTTGCGCCGCGCCGTCATCCGGGACTGCATATGTTTCGATTCCGGACTGACCGCTGCGCTTCAAAAGAATCTCAACTTTTTGCTGGGCCGCCTTCAGTGAGGTTTGGCAATGGCGTGTCAGTTCCACGCCGCGCTCAAAAGTCTTCAGCGCCTCCTCGAGGGGCAGGTCGCCGCGCTCGAGCCGCTCGACCAGACTTTCCAGCTCGGAAAGGGAGCGTTCAAAATCAGGCGTATCGGCCAAGCAAGCTCCTTGAAATACATTGCATGTACTTTTGAATGGGGCGCCACGTTACACAGCGTAGATCCTGGGGGCAACGCCTATGCGCCGGTCTGGGTTGACGCCCTTGCGGCTTGAGAATACAGTCGCCGGACAGTGTTAGACCCAGTCTAATCGAGGAGAGCGTCGTGAGTCTAAAAGGCAGCAAGACGGAAAAGAATCTCAAGGATGCGTTCGCGGGCGAATCGCAAGCGAATCGCCGATACCTGTATTTCGCAGCGAAGGCCGATGTTGAAGGCTTCAACGATGTGTCTGCCGTATTCCGCTCCACAGCGGAAGGCGAGACCGGCCATGCGCATGGCCACCTCGAATACCTCGAGGCCGTGGGTGATCCCGCGACAGGTCTGCCCATTGGGGAGACCAAGTTGAACCTGAAGGCTGCCATCGCCGGCGAGACCCACGAGTACACCGACATGTACCCGGGCATGGCGAAAGCGGCGCGCGATGAAGGCTTCGCCGAAATCGCTGATTGGTTTGAGACGCTGGCCAAGGCTGAGCGCTCGCACGCCAATCGCTTCCAGAAGGCACTGGACTCCCTCTAAGGCGTCCACTGCGTTGTTGAACGGCCCGGCCGCCGGCACTTTCGGGTGACCGGCGAGCCGGGCGGCTTCCGCGCGTCCACGAAAATAATTTCCCGGAGCCTGACTGACTCATGAGCGTCGTCGCGAGGCCGACCCACAGCGAGCAGATTTTTGTGATCGTTTCGCGCGCATGGTCGATGCCATGTAAGCGAAACGATCACAAAAAGATGCCGCTGCGGGGCGGCCGCAGCAGGCGCTCATGAGTCAGTCAGGCTCCTGAAGCGCGAGGTCACGACATGAGCGGCTCATCCAAGACTGAAGGCGGACGCGAAGGCAGTTTGGAAGCCCCTACGCGCCATCCGCTCGATTGGCGCAACCCTGAGTTTTACGATGCAGCCGCGCTCGACAAAGAGTTGGAGCGGGTTTTCGACATCTGTCACGGCTGCCGCCGCTGCTTCAGCCTGTGCAACTCCTTTCCGACCCTGTTTGATGCGATTGACGAGTCGCCCACTCTCGAGTTGGACGGCGTGGACAAGAAGGTCTACTGGGACGTCGTCGACAACTGTTATCTGTGCGACATGTGCTACATGACCAAGTGTCCGTACGTGCCGCCGCACCCGTGGAACATCGATTTCCCGCACTTGATGCTGCGGGCCAAGGCTACTCAGAATCGCAAGGAAGGCCCCAGCTTCCGCGATCGCACGCTGTCCAACACAGACCTGGTTGGAAAGCTCGCCGGGATTCCGGTGGTGGCCGAGATTGTCAACGCCGTCAACCGCACTTCAGGCGGTCGCGCGCTGTTGGAGAAGACACTGGGTGTTGCGAAGGATGCTCCTTTGCCCACTTTCCACTCCCGTACGGCGCGCAACCACCTGTGGAACCTGGGGACGGTGGCCAATGCAGGAGCCGCGGCAACGGTGGTGCATCCGACCGAGCAGACGACCGGTAAAGTGGCGATCTTCACCACCTGTTACGGCAACCGGAACGAGCCCGACCTCGCCGCGGACCTGGCAGCGGTACTGCAACACAACGGTGTCAATGTCACGTTGATTGCCCAGGAGCGCTGCTGCGGCATGCCGAAGCTGGAGAATGGCGATCTCGAGACCGTTGCCAAGCTGAAAGAATTCAACATCCCGCAGCTCAAACAGGCGATCGACGCCGGCTTCGATATCGTCGCGCCGATTCCCTCCTGCGTGTTGATGTTCAAACAGGAGCTGCCCTTGATGTATCCGGACGATGCCGCTGTCCAGAAGGTCAAGGCGCGCATTTTTGATCCGTTCGAGTACCTGATGTTGCGCCACAAGGCCGGGTTGCTGCGCACCGACTTCAAGACCTCGCTCGGGAAGATCAGTTATCACGTGGCGTGTCACCTGCGCGTACAGAACATCGGTCTGAAGACGCGCGACGTTTTGAAGCTCGTTCCAGACACAACTGTGGACGTGATCGAGCGCTGCTCCGGTCACAACGGCACGTATGCCGTGAAGAAGGAATACCGCGCTGCATCGATGAAGATCGGCCGGCCCGTGATGACGCGCGTCGAGAATGCCCACCCCGACCACTACAGCAGCGATTGTCCCATGGCAGGGCACCAGATCGAGAGCGGCCTGAAGGAGCACAAGGAGCCCGAGCATCCCTTGAAGCTGCTGCGAAAGGCTTACGGTCTATGAATAAACTCACTGTTAACGAGCTGTTTTCCCTCGAGCGCTATGCCCGCGAGCGTCCGGCATTCCGAACCCGTGTGCTCGAGCACAAGCGGGATCGGCAGCTGGCCGTGGGTCCCCACGTGACGTGGCTGTTCGAGGACCGCCTGACGATCCAGTACCAGGTGCAGGAGATGCTCCGCGCCGAGCGCATCTTTGAGCCCGAGGGCGTCGAAGAGGAGCTGGAGTCCTATAACCCGCTGATTCCGGACGGCAGCAACTGGAAGGTGACGCTGCTGATCGAGTACCCGGATGAGAGCGAGCGCCGCCGCGAGCTCACGCAATTGAAGGGGATCGAGGCTCGCTGCTGGGTGCAGGTCACTGGCCAGGAACGGGTTTTTGCCATTGCAGACGAAGATCTCGAGCGCGAGAACGACGAGAAGACTTCGGCCGTTCATTTCCTGCGATTTGAGCTCACGGACCCCATGATTGCGGCCCTGCGGGGCGGTGCGGAGCTGGGCGTCGGCATCGATCATCCACGCTACCGGCACGCCATACAGCCTGTAACGCCTGCGTCGCGCACTTCTCTGTTGGCTGATTTATCTTGAAATTATAAGGGCTTAGCCCCATCTTGGCCCCGGCCACCCGCAACATGCGCGCCGCGGGCCTCGACATTTTGTAAGATCGCGCGCTTTCGCGTCTGACAGCGCGCCACCGCCCTCACCGGGATTCCATGAGCTCTTCATACAACGCTTCCGATATTGAAGTCCTGAGTGGACTCGAGCCTGTACGCCGTCGTCCAGGTATGTACACGCACACCTCGCGCCCCAATCACCTGGCGCACGAAGTCATCGACAACAGCGTCGACGAGGCCCTTGGGGGTCACTGCAAACAGATCGATGTCACGCTGTACAAGGATGGATCGCTGGAGGTGGTCGACGATGGCCGCGGCATGCCCGTCGACATCCACCCGAAGGAAAAGGTCAGCGGTGTCGAGCTGATCATGACGCGCCTGCATGCAGGCGGTAAGTTTTCGGACGCGAACTACAAGTTTTCCGGCGGCCTGCATGGCGTGGGCGTGTCGGTCGTCAACGCACTGTCCAAGAAGCTCGATTGCACCATCAAGCGCGGCGGCCAGGAATACTACATCGGCTTCAATGACGGCAAGATCACTTCCAAGCTGAAGACAGTGGGCAAAGTCCCGCCGCGCACGACGGGCACCACCGTGCGCTTCTGGCCGGATCCGAAGTTCTTCGATTCGGACAAGTTCTCCGTACCGCCGTTGAAACACACACTGAAGGCGAAAGCCGTGTTGTGTCCGGGGCTGCGGATCACGTTCACCAACGAGGCCACGGGCGAGAAGGACGAATGGTTCTTCACCGGTGACCTGGGCGCCTACCTGGTCGACGAGTTGGGAGCGAATGAGAAGCTGCCGGCTGAGCCGATTACCAGCACCCGCGAAGGCGACAACGATCCTGTCAGCTACGCGCTCGTCTGGGCTCCCAACGCGGAAGCTGCGTTTGGCGAAAGTTACGTCAACCTGATTCCGACGATCGAGGGGGGTACCCACGTCAACGGACTGCGATCCGGCGTCGCACAGGCAGTACGTGAGTTTTGCGAGTTCCGCGATCTCGTCCCGCGTGGCGTGAAGCTGACCCCGGAGGACATCTGGGAGAAGGCTTGTTACGTGCTGTCGGTGAAGATCCAGGAGCCACAGTTCGCTGGCCAGATGAAAGAGCGACTCGCCTCGCGAGATGCCGCACAGCTGGTTGAAACTGCGGTCCGCGATGCGATGGGGCTGTGGCTGAATCGCCATCCGGATGCGGGTGAGAAGATCGGCCAGTTCGCCATTACAAACGCGCAGGAACGGATCAAGGCGGCGGCTCGCGTCGTTCGCAAGAAGGTATCCGGTGGTCCGGCGCTGCCCGGAAAGCTGGCGGATTGCTCCAGCCAGGAGCCGAAGCGCTCGGAGTTGTTCCTGGTCGAGGGTGATTCCGCAGGCGGCTCGGCAAAGCAGGCGCGCGAGAAGGACTTCCAGGCGATCATGCCGTTGCGCGGCAAGATCCTGAACACCTGGGAGCTGGACTCCGGCTCGATTGCCTCCTCCGAGGAAGTGCACAACATCTCGATTGCGCTCGGTGTCGATCCGGGTTCCGCGGATCTGACTCAACTGCGCTATCACAAGGTCTGCATCCTCGCGGACGCGGACTCGGACGGCCAGCACATTGCAACACTGCTGTGCGCCCTGTTTTTGAAGCACTTCCGGCCCTTGGTCAAGAACGGTCACGTGTACGTGGCGATGCCGCCGCTGTACCGCATCGATGCCGGCAAACAGGTCATGTACGCTCTGGATGAGACGGAGCGCGATCAGATGCTGAAGAAGATCGAGAAGGACAGCCCGCGGACCAAGCCCTCGGTCACGCGCTTCAAAGGGCTGGGTGAGATGAATCCGTCGCAGCTGCGTGAGACCACCATTGACCCGCGTACGCGCCGGCTGGTGCAGCTCACCATTGAGGATGCGGACGACACCGACAAGTTGATGGACATGTTGTTGATGAAGAAGCGCGCGAGCGATCGCCGCGACTGGCTGGAAGAGAAGGGCAACCTCGCTGAAGTGCAGGTCTAATGGATAATCAAGAGCTCAATTTCGAAGGGGTCGAGAAACAACCCCTCAAAACCTTCACTGAGAAGGCGTACCTCGACTATTCGATGTACGTCATCCTCGATCGCGCGCTGCCGGCGCTCGGCGACGGGCTGAAGCCCGTCCAGCGTCGCATCATCTACGCGATGAGCGAGTTGAGTCTCGCCGCCGCCAACAAGCACAAGAAGTCGGCCCGCACCGTGGGCGACGTGATCGGCAAGTACCATCCGCACGGCGACACCGCGTGCTACGAAGCGATGGTGTTGATGGCACAGCCGTTTGCCTATCGCTATCCGATAGTGGACGGTCAGGGAAACTGGGGCTCGCAGGACGATCCGAAGTCCTTCGCAGCCATGCGCTACACGGAATCGAAGCTCACGAAGTACGCCGATGTGCTGCTGGGTGAGCTGGCACATGGCACGGTTGACTGGCAGCCCAACTTCGATGGCTCGATGGAAGAGCCGGTCATTCTGCCGTCGCGTCTGCCCAATCTGCTGTTGAACGGCACTCAGGGAATCGCGGTGGGTATGGCGACGGACATTCCGCCGCACAACCTGCGCGAAGTGGCCGCTGCCTGCATTCATCTGCTGGAAGACCCGGAGGCCACGACCGCCGCCCTGATGAAACACATCAAGGGTCCGGATCTGCCCACAGGCGCCGAGATCATCTCGCCCCGTGGCGACATCAAAGAGTTCTACGAGAAGGGTGTTGGCGGGTTCAAGGCCCGCGCCGTCTATGAGATTGAAGACGGTAACATCGTCGTCAAGGCGTTTCCGTACCAGGTGTCGGGCAGCAAGGTCACGGAGCAGATTGCGGATCAGATTCGGGCCAAGAAGCTACCGATGGTCGACGACGTCCGTGACGAGTCCGATCACGAGAACCCGTGCCGGCTCGTCATTATCCCGCGCTCAAACCGGGTGGACCTCGTCGAGCTGATGAACCATCTGTTCGCGACAACAGATCTCGAGCGCGGCTACCGCGTCAACCTCAACATCATCGGCCTGGATGGCCGGCCGCGTGTGATGGGGTTGAAGGGCATTCTCACGGACTGGCTCGAGTTCCGCATCACGACGGTCACTCGCCGCCTGCAGCATCGCCTGGACAAGGTTCTCAAGCGGCTGCACATCCTCGAAGGCCTGATGATCGCTTACCTGAACCTCGATGAGGTCATCAGGATCATCCGCCGGGAGGACGAGCCGAAGCCCGTCCTCATGAAGCGTTTCAAGCTCTCGGACGAACAGACCGAAGAGATTCTGAACACGCGCTTGCGCCACCTGGCCAAGCTGGAAGAGATGAAGATCCGTGAGGAGCAGAAAGAGCTCGAGACGGAGCAGGAGTATTTGCAGAGCACCCTCGGCAGCAAGGCGAAGCTGAAGAAGCTGGTGGCGAAGGAGATCGAGGCCGATGCGGAAAAGCATGGCGATGCCCGTCGCACCAAGATCGTCGAGCGCGAAGCCGCGGTGGCGATCGATGAGACTTCGCTGATTCCGAACGAGCCGGTGACTGTTGTGTTGTCCACCGGCGGATTCGTGCGCCAGGCGAAGGGACACGAGATCGATCCGCGCAGCTTGTCATACAAGGGAGGCGATGCTTTCCAGGGTATCGCGCGGGGTCGGAGCCTCCAGCCGGCTGTCTTTGTAGACAGTACCGGGCGGACGTATTCGCTGCCGGCGCATTCTTTGCCGTCGGCTCGTGGGAACGGGGAGCCGTTGTCAGGGCGGTTGAATCCGCCGGATGGCGCGAAGTTTGCGGGCGTGATCATGGGCGAGCCGGAGGACCTGTGGTTGCTCGCGAGTGATGCGGGGTATGGATTTACAGTCCGCCTCAAGGAATTGATCACCGACCGGCGTGCCGGCAAGACGGTGCTCAACGTTCCTGACAACTCGCACGTTCTGCCGCCTGCATTTGTGCCGTCGCCCGATTCGCTCGTGCTGGTTGTCAGCAACGAGGGCAAGATGTTGGCCTTCAAGGTCAGCGACGTGCCGGAGATGCCGAAAGGCAAGGGCAACAAGCTGTATGACATTCCGTCCAAGAAGGCCGCTGCACGGGAGGAAGTGTTGACCGGTGTGGCGGTGGTTCCGCCCAACGGAACATTGGTTCTGTGGTCGGGCGAGAAGCAGAAGACGTTCACGTGGGCGGATCTCAAGGAGTTCAAGGGTCAGCGGGCCCAGCGGGGCGCGGTATTGCCGCGTGGCTGGCGCGATATCGACCGCGTGGAAGGCTTCTCGCCGCCGCCCAAGGCAACCTGAAGTCCGCGGCGCTGATCAGGGGCTGACCCGAGGCACGGGCAGCCCCGCCCCCTGTATCTCTCTCGCAACACTGTGAATGGTCCAGTGCTCCTTGCTAATGAGAATCACTCTCAGTACGATTCGTCTTCGCACGAGCTGTGCGAATCCGCCAGGGTTGTACGCAGGGTATGGTCTCCAACAACAAGACTCGCGTTTACGCGTGGTCGCTCCTCGTCGTTGCGGCGGCGACACTGTCAGCGTGCGGTGGCAGCAGCGAGAGCCCGCCTATTCCCGCTGTCCAGGCGCTGTCCGCCGCGGCGGTAGCCGGCGAGGCCCTGTTTAACGACAAGAGTCTCTCGGCCTCGGGACAACAGTCCTGCGCCACCTGCCACGTCAAGGCGCGCGCCTTCACAGGTGATCCTGCGGTCGATAAGGGGCTACCGGTCCCGCTCGGTGGCGTCAACATGGACGAGCCGGGCTTCCGTAATGCGCCGTCACTGATGTACGCAGCCTTTACGCCGCCCTTTTCAATTGACGATGGGGCCGCGAGCGGTGGTTTTTTCCGCGATGGACGTGCGTCGAGCCTGGCCGCACAGGCTGTTCAGCCGTTCGTGACGCCCTTCGAGATGGCCAATCAGGACGCTGCGGAAGTGGTGAGCCGCCTGCAGAGCTCGCCGGATACCCTGCGCAAATATATCGCTGCCTTCGGTGGGGGCACCTTGGGAGATGCGAACGCAACCCTTACCAACATGGGCGCGGCGATCGCTGCCTACGAAACCGAGGACGTCGAAGAGTTCGAGCCGTTCAGCAGCAAGTTCGACGCCTACGTCGACGGCAAGGTGAAGTTGACCGATCGGGAGGTGAACGGGCTGGCCCTGTTCAACAACCCGGGCAAGGGCAACTGCACCGCATGTCATCCGAGCGTGCACCAGGAGTTCAGCAGCCACGCCCTGTTCACCGACTTTTCATTCGACAACATCGGCATTCCGCGCAACTGGAACATCCCGGCCAATGCGGCCGATCCAGTGAATCCATTCACCGGCGTGTCGTTGAAATACATGCCGGCCCAGACCAACGTGCCGGCCGATGCCGAATACACCTTTTATGACATGGGTATCTGCGGTCCGTTAGTGTCCGACCCGCAGGATGGAGGCGCGCGCCCGGATCTCGCCCGGCTGATCCCCTCGTGCGGTCAATTCAAGGTGCCCACGCTGCGCAACGTCGCGCTGACCGCTCCTTACTTCCACAACGGCGTGTTTCCCGAGATCCACAAGGCCGTGGAGTGGTACATCACCCGCGATATCAACAACAACACGGGCAACAATCCGACTCCCGTGCCGGCAGGTCCCGGCGGCAATCCCTATCAGGCGGTCGGCACATTCTTCACGGCCACGGATGGCACGCCCGACCTGTATCAGTACAACGACCTGCCAGTCGCTTACGACGCCAACGTGAATGCCGGCGAGGTGCCGTATACGGCGCCCGCCATCGCGGGCGGCAACGGTCCAACGATGACAGCGCAGGAGATCGACGATCTCGTGTTGTTCCTGTGCACGCTGACGGACGGATTCGATCCGAACAATCCGTCCGCCTACAACGTACCCGCTCAATGTCAGCCCATAGCAAGTCCTTAGGAGCCTTTTGATGCACTTCACTAACAAGAAGAGCCTGGCCACGCGCAGCGCCGCTGTGCTCGCCGCTTGCGCTCTGGGCGCGGCGACGGTTGCCCACGCTGCCGAGCCGAAGAGCAAAAAGACCGAGGAGCAGCAGATCAAGGCACTGCAGGAGCAGTTGCTGGCCGTGGAAATGCAGCTGAAAAAGCTGGCTGACCAGAACCAGGCACTGATGCAGCACCAGGAGCAGATTGAGCAGCAGTTGCAGCAGCAACAGCTCGCCTTGCAGAAGGCACAGGCAGCCGCTGCGGCCGCTCCTGTGCAGTCCGCCTCTGCGCTGCCAGGCAACGCATCAGCGCTTCCCGGCAACACCTCGGCATTGCCGGGTCAGCCGTCGTCCGCGTCGGGGGCAGGGCAGGCCGCCCCGCCGACCGCGAACACTTCCGGCACCGGTATGCCAGCGTCCGCCAATCCGCTTCCAGGCGCTCAACCGGGCGGGTTTGGAGCCGGCGCGCTGGACAACGTACGCCTGTGGGGCTACGGCGAGCTGTACTACAGCCGTCAGAGTCGCGACACGAGCAGGACGACGGCGGATCTCGCCCGTGCGGTGTTTGGAATCGGCTATCGCTTCGACAGTAAGACCGAATTCAACTCCGAGTACGAGGTCGAGCACGCCGTTGCCTCTTCGGAGGACCCGGGCGAGTTTGAGGTCGAGCAGTTTTACGTCGACCGGCAGCTGACCGACCGGGCCACGCTGCGTGCGGGTTTGTTCCTGCTGCCCTTTGGCTTCATTAACGAGCATCACGAGCCGACCAACTTCTACGGGATGCAGCGTAACTTCGTCGAGACGCTGATCATTCCCAGCACCTGGCGCGAAGGCGGCTTGAGCGTCCACGGCGATACCGACTTCGGCATTGCCTGGAGCGCCGGCGTCACTACCGGCGTCAATCTCGCAAACTGGGATTTCGCGCCGGAGTTCCCGCAGTACACCACGGCATTGGAGCTGGCCAACAATGGGCCCGCCCCACTGCAGGCCACCCACCAGGAGCTGGCACTGGCATCCGCTCGCCACCTGTCGCAGTACGTTGCTCTCAACTACTTCGGCCTCCCGGGCCTGGACGTCGGCGGCGCGGTCTTCACCGGAAAAGCTGAGCAAGCGCCGGGCACCGTTGGCGACTCGCGGGTCACATTATGGGAAGGCCATGCGCGTTGGACGCCGGGCAAGTTTGATCTGTCAGCTCTGTACGCACACGGCGCGATCAGCAATGTTGCGGATGCCAACCTCGCCAACCCCGGCTCGCCGAATCCGATTCCGTCTGCCTTCTACGGCTACTTCGTGCAGGCAGCGTACGCGGCGTGGGAGTACGGCGATTACCGGTTGAATCCGTTTGTTCGCTGGGAGTACTACGACATGGGCTCGGAGTATTCGGGTACGGTGCCGCAGATTCCAACCGGAACCGTGCCGCTTACCGACTCGCCTGGCGACTTCGGCACGTGGCCGTCAAATCGCGATCGCGTGTGGACGACCGGTGTGAACTTCTATGTCACGCCGCACGTGGTGTTCAAGGCCGACTACCAGTGGTTCGACCTGAACAAGGCCTTCAACCGCTTCGACCTGGGGTTGGGCCTGAACTTCTAGAGACAGCGGGCGATGGAGCCGGTCTCCGCCCGGCTATGCCGGGCCACCTCCAACGCAGCCACCAAAAGTCACGCCTTTTGGTGGCGTGCGACGAAGCCGGTCTCCGCGCGGCCAGTGCCGCGCTAATAAACTAGACGCGGTCGGCCCGCAGGACAACCTGCTCGGGCTCGTTGACGAAGTAGCCTTGGATGTATTGCACGCCGATTTGCCAGAGGACGGCCATCGTGTTGGCGTCCTCGACGCGCTCGGCTATGGTCTGAACCTGCTTCTTCGTCGCGGCTTCCACCAACGCGCGCACTCGCTGTTGCAGCTGCGGGTCCCCCGTGAGTCCCTGCACGATTGCGCCGTCGATCTTGACGAAATCGACCGGGATGGCTTCGAGCATGCCCTGCGGGTCGCGACCGGAGCCGAAACCTTCGAGTGCGAAACGAAACCCGCGCTTGCGCAGCGCAGATGACAGGTTCCGAATCTGCGTGAGGTACTGCGCGGCTGCCTGCTCAGTGACCTGAAAACACAGCCGCTGCGGGTCGGCGCGGCTCGCACGCACGTGATTGTCGAGCCAGTCTGCAAAAGTCGCATCCCTGGCCGTTTCCTTGGAGAGACGTACGAACAGGCAGCCAGGCTTGCGTTGTGCCGCGAAGGACAGGGAGGCGCCTACGACCCAACGATCTATGTTCTTCAGAAGGTCGTTGCGCTCGGCGGCCGCCATGAATTCCGATGGCAGGACTTCCTTGCCCTGCGTGTCCACCATGCGTACGAGGACATCAAACATTCCGGGGTCATCCCCCTGCAGGCTGGCAACCGGCTGTTGTACCAGCCGGAAGCGGTTTTCCATCAAGGCGGCCTTGATGTGTTTGACCCATACCTTGTCGTACGACTGCACCCGGGTGTCGGCATCGGCTTTGTCCGATGTGACGGCCTGGTTGCCGCCGCGGGTCCGCCCCTTGATGCAGGCCTCCATGGCGTCGGCGATTGCTGCGTCGAGCTTCACTTCGCCGGAGGGTACGACCGAGAATCCAACCGTGCAGGTGACCGATACGGTCTTGTCCCTGACGCGGAAGATCTGTTTCTGGGCGCGCGCCAACAGCTGTTGGCTCCAGGCTTCGATGTCGTTCTCATTGCCGCGCTCGAGCAACACAAGAAACCGTACGCCACCCAGGCGTCCAACGAGCTCCTTCGGGTGCAGCGCTTCTTTCAGCAGCTTGGCGAATTCAATGAGAACTTCTTCGCTGGCAATGGCACCGACGTCGTGCTCAATCGTGCTGAACTTGTCGATCTTGACGATCGTGACGCAGCGCATGCCGCCGGCGGCAGGCACCCCGAGGCGCTCCTTCACCGCTTCGAGAACTTCGCGACGGTGTAGAAATCCGGTGGCCGAATCGGAGCGGACCGCCTCGTTCAGGGACTCGGCGATCTTGCGATCGTCTTTCTGCACGGATGGGACAACGAGGCGCACACACGGCTCGCCGTCATGCTCTCCGAGGGCGAGAACCAACTCAACGGGCAGACTGGTGCCATCCGAAAGAACGGCATTCACTTTGAGAGTGTGATCGTGCCAGCGCCCCTGCAGGCAGGCAGCGAGGGCGCCCTTCAACGCAGAATGCGTCGCCTCGTCGAACAGATCCATGATCGGTTGACCGACGAGGGTGCCATCCGACCCAAACAGCTCCAGCCACGAAGGATTGGTGTCGACGATGATTCCTTCCTGCACCTGCACGATGGCGTCGTTCGAACGCTGCAGAACTATTTCCAGCTGCCGCCGGGCGTCATGTGCTGACTTGAGCGTGCTGTTCAAAGCGCGCTCGAGTCGGAATGAGCGCAACTCGCGCAACATCACCGCTTGCAGGCGAGCGGTATTGCCCAATGAAACAAAGTCACGGGCCCCGAGTTGCATTGCGTCCGCGATACGGGCTTCGTCGGCAGACTCGGCGATGCCGATGACTGGAAGCTTGGCCGCAACCTGGTCACGCACAGCGATGACACCGCGCAGGTCTTCGCTGCCGGCCACATGTATCAGCAATTCAGGGTTTATCTGAGTGATCGCGTCCGCGAGATCGCGCAACGCAGGAATCCACGTGCAGTGTACGGGATGACCAGCGCGACGCAGCGTGCTGTTGATCGCCTCGACGGGATCACGCGCGGGGCTCAATACGATGAGCGGAACCGCGTTCTGGTCTGTCAATGCGGCCTCCATGAGCTGCGCGACTTCAAAAAAGACGCGCGATTCTACCACCCGAAAACCCCAGGTCCGTATGTACTGGTTCTCACGGTGCAGCATCTTTTCGGCGCGCCTCGCGCCGCTACACGTCGGGGGTCGCGCGATCCCCCAGGAAAGTTGCGCACAGCGCATGGCAATTGACATTATCCGGTGAAGGAGGGTGACAAAGTGACTTTCGCCGGGGCGCCATAGATCTCACGCGCAAGCCGCGGCACGAGATACCCCGGCATCCGCGCAGCCAGCTGACCCGCAATGGAGCGCGCGCGCTCTTCTGGAACATCAAAGTGTGCCGCGCCGCGAACACGATCGAGTACGTGGAGATAGTAGGGAAGTACACCCGCTTCAAACAGGGCACGCGAGAGCTCAGCAAGGACGCCGGCGTCGTCATTGACGCCACGCAGCAATACAGTTTGATTGAGCAACGTGACTCCAGAATCACGAAGAAGCGCGCAGGCTGCACGAACATCTGCGTCAATCTCATTGGGATGATTAACGTGCAGAACGAAAACAACAGGCAGCCGAAGCTGGGTGAGCCACTGTGTCAGACCTGCGTCCACGCGAGATGGCAGGACGACCGGTTGCCTTGTGTGGACCCGCAGCCGACGGACGTGTGGGATTCTCTGGATCGCGTCAGTCAAACCCGTGAGGCGGGCGTCGCTCAGTGAGAGTGGATCACCGCCGCTGAGAATGACTTCCTCGATTGAAGTGTCGCGCGAAATCTCATCCAGCGCTTCGCTCCACCGCGACGATTCACTCGTCTGCTCCGAGTACGGAAACTCGCGACGGAAACAATAACGGCAATGAACGGCACAGGCCGAGGTAGTGATTAGCAACGCCCGGCCGTGGTACTTCTGGAGTAGCCCCGGTGCACGGATGGCTGCGTGCTCCCCAAGGGGATCGGCGGTGTATTCAGCGGTGTCGGCGAGCTCCGCTTCGATGGGCAGGACCTGGCGGAGCAGGGGGTCGTTCGGGTCCCCGCGCTGGATCCGCGCAACATAGCTCCTGGGCACGCGCAGCCGAAAGGCGCTCCCGGCGGCCAGGGCAGGAGGCACGAGTCCGGGGTCGAGGCCAAGCTCGGTGACCAGCTCCAGGGGGTTGGTAATCGCCGCAGCCATTTCGGCTTGCCAGGTACCCGGGCGGTGCTGGCGAGAGGGGGTCGATGCCGTTATCATACGCGGCCCTTAAAGGCGCAAGGGCGCGCATTCTGCCGCCCGCGCTGTGAGAAATAAATGTCTAGCTATACGACCAGCGAAATACGCGGCGGCATGAAGCTGCTCATCGACGGCGAGCCGTTTGCAGTCGTCGAAAACGAATTCGTCAAGCCCGGCAAGGGGCAGGCATTCAACCGCATCAAGATCCGGAATCTGAAGACCGGGCGCACCATCGAGCGCACCTGGCGTTCGGGTGACTCCATCGAAGCCGCCGACGTCCAGGACACGGAGATGCAGTATCTCTACCAGGACGGTGATTTCTGGCACTTCATGGTTCCCGAGAACTTCGAGCAGTACACGGCCGAAAAGGCCGCTGTGGGCGACCAGGCTCAATGGCTCAAGGACGGCATCATCTGCATCGTCACGCTGTGGAACAACGTTCCCCTCGTCGTCATGCCCCCGGCTCACATTGACCTCAAGGTCGTCGAAACGGATCCGGGTGTTCGCGGCGATACCGCTACCGGTGGCCAGAAGCCCGCGAAGCTCGAGACGGGCGCCGTCGTGAGAGTACCGCTCTTCGTCAACGAAGGGGATGTACTCCGCATCGATACTCGCACCGGCGAGTACGTTTCCCGCGCTAAGCAATAGCGCTACGCAGTCGCTATATGCGCCTGTTGCTTCCGCGACAGGCGCACTCCCTCTCCCGCGTAAATTATCAGCGCTGACCAGATCATCACGAAGCCGATGGCTCGTGCGTGGTCGAATGGTTCGTGAAGCACGAATATCCCCGACGCAAATTGCAGCGACGGCGCGATGTACTGAAGCACCCCAACCGTTGAAAACGGAAGTCGACGCGTTCCGTAAGCGAACAAAAACAGGGTAGTCGCTGTCAGTGGTCCGCTGAAGATCAACATTGAAGTCGTCACGGACCCGGTGTGGCCCAACGCACCGACGCCCGTCGCCTCTGACCAAGCCAAATACCCTATGGCGAACGGAGTCAGTATCAATGTCTCCGTGGCTAGTCCCGGAAGCGCGTCGATCTTGACGACCTTCCGCAACAGGCCATAAACCGAGAAGGAGACTGCCAGTGTCAGCGAGATCCAGGGAAGGCCGCCAGTGATAAACGTGAGATAGCCTACGCCGAGTGTTGCTAGTGCTACGGAGGTCCATTGCGCGGGGGTCAGTTTTTCGGAGAGCAGGACTACTCCGAGCAACACGTTGACGAGCGGGCCGATGAAGTAGCCCAGGCTCGTCTCAACCACTCGTCCATGCGTGACGCCGTAAACGAAAGCGAGCCAGTTCAGCGTGATCAGCGCAGCTGTCGCGGCCAGGCGCAACACCACGCCCCGATTGGTCAACGCCGCGCGCACCTGTCCCAACTCCCCACGAAAGAACATCCAACCCAGCACGAAAAGACATGCCCAGGCTATGCGGTGGGAGATGACCTGAAGCGTCGGGACCTGGTGGAGAGCGTGAAAATAGACCGGGAAGAATCCCCAGATCACAAACGCCGCAGTCGCGGCAATCAGTCCTTGCCTGTTGGAGTCGGAGTCGGGCACGTCCGTTACAGGCCTCGGCTCGCCGCTACAAATATCGCCGCCAGACGCTCGATTCCGCGGCGATCAGCATCATCAAACCGCGCCACTGTCGGGCTGTCGATATCGAGCACGCCCAGCAACGTGTCGCCCTTCAGCAGGGGAACCACGATCTCGGACTGTGAAGCGGCATCGCAGGCGATGTGACCAGGAAACTCGTGGACGTCCAGCACGACAATGGTCTTGCGAGTTGCTGCGGACGTCCCGCACACGCCTTTGCCGAGCGGGATCCGTACGCACGCGGGCTTCCCCTGGAAAGGACCGACAATCAACTCGCTCTCGCCGTTGGCCCCCTTGCCGATGAAATAGAACCCGGCCCAATTGACGCCAGGGAGGGCGTCAAACAACAGCGCGGCGGTGTTGGCCGCGTTGGCTATGAGGTCCGGTTCGCCAGCCAGCAGGCCGTTGAGCTCCTCAGCAAGGCTCGCGTAGTCCGCGTCCTTGTCACGGAAGTCGTAACGCTTGCTGGTGAATTCCATCGGACCGCTCTGGGTGGGAATGGCTGGGACGGTCTATTTTGACCGCGAACCCAGCCAGATACCTCCCCCGGAAGGACGACGGTTATGCGATATCCGTCGGAAACGGCAGCACGGCGTCGATGTGGTCGACTTCCGCCGCGAGCATCATCACGCGGTCGAATCCCACCGCCACGCCCGTGCATTCGGGAAGCCCTGCCGCCAGCGCTGCCAGCAGGCGTTCGTCCAACGGGTAGGTGGGCAGGCCCATCTGCTGGCGCTCTTTATTGTCCTGTTCGAAACGCCATCGCTGCTCGTCTACCTCGAAGAGCTCCTGAAACCCGTTGGCCAGCTCCATGCCTTTGCAGTACAGCTCAAATCGAAGTGCCACGCGGGGATCGAGCGGATTCACGCGGGCCAGCGCGGCCTGGCTGGCCGGATAGTTGAATACGAAGGTCAGCGAGGTGTGCCCGAGCTTGGGGCCAACGACGGTTCCCATGAGCAGCTCCAGCAGCTCGTCGCGTTTCGCGCCACGCTGCGCTTCCGCGGTAAATCCAGCCGCGCTGGCCGCAGCGGAAAGCTCCTCCATGGACGCAGTGAATGGATCCAGATCCAACTCCTGCAGGAACGCCTCTTCGTACGAGATTTGCTCACTCGTCAGTGCGAACGCGACGTCGCCCACCAACGTCCGCACGAGCGTTTCCGTTTCGTGCATGAGTCGATCCAACGTCCAGCCGAGGCGATACCACTCGATCAGCGTGAATTCGGCGTTGTGCAGGCGTCCGCGCTCCAGGCCGCGCGCCACATGACAGATTTGGAAGATGTCGCCGCTTCCCGCGGCCAACAACCGCTTCATCGCATATTCGGGTGATGTGTGCAGGAAGAAGGGGCGCGGACTGCCCTCAAACTCCACTTTCGCGGAGTGAATGTGGACGTCCGTGACCGGCGCGTTCACGATCATCGGTGTGTCCACTTCCATAACGCCGCGATCGACGAAGAAGTGGCGCGCGTGCATGAGGACCGCCGCGCGATGCGCCAGCATGTCGCGGGTGGCTGTCGGCTTCCATTCAGTCATGATGGGCGATCATCCCGCCCCGCAGCCGGGCTAGTGGTTGTCCCATGGAGACGCGGTCACGTGCGTTCACGCCAGGCAGCCAGTCGATCGTATCGGGCGGCAGGATGAGTATCACTGTCGAGCCCATGTTGAAACGTCCCATTTCAGCCCCTTTTTCGAGGCGTAACGGAGCGCGGGATTCATCCAGTGGCAGTTCCAGGCGCGTCTGCGGGCTGCGGGGCGTGATCTCCCCGTGCCAAACCGTGTCCATACTTCCAACAAAGAGTGCGCCAACCAACACCATGGCGAATAGCCGGGGTCCTTCCTCGAATATGCAGACAACTCTTTCGTTCCGCGCGAACAGTCCGGGGACTGCCGCCGCCGTTACAGCGTTGACACTGAACAGCTTGCCTGGAACGTACCAGGCCGCGCGCAGTGTGCCGCTGAGCGGCATGTGGATGCGATGATAATTGAAAGGCGCAAGATACAACGTAGCAAAGCAACCACCGGCGAACCGCGGCGCCCAATCGATTGCCGAGCCTGCCGATTCCAGCAGCGCTTCCAGCGAATACGGGTGCCCCTTGGCCTGCATGATTTGCGACCCATCCAGCCGCCCGAGCTGGCTGACGGCCCCATCGACCGGTGAAATCAAAACACTGTCATTGGGATCTACCGGGCGGGCTCCCGGGCGCAGGGCCCGGGTGAAGAATTCATTGAAGGACCCATAGGCCAGCGGGTCCGGTTGCAACGCATCCGACATGTCCGGGCTGAAGCCGCGCATGAAGCTGCTGATGAGCGCGTTTTTCACGCCGGGCGCGCGACTGCGCGTCAGGCGATAGACCATCCGGGACAGGAAGTGCTGTGGGATGGCGTATTGACTGGCAACAAACAGGCGTTCTGTCAGCGTCGGCAAATCATCTTTTTTCATTACGATTGGGCGGCCAGGTGAGGTGCCGCAACGACGAGATCCTGTGCGAAACGACGAGTGTCAAAAGGCGGAGAAAAGACGCCGACAATCTGGGCGCGCGCATTGACGAGAAATACTGTGGCCGAATGGTCCATCGTGTAATCACCACCTGGAAGGTCAACTCGCAGGGCCGCAACTGCAAACGCCTTCGTCACCTTGTCGATGGCCGCCTGATCTCCGGTGAGGCCGATGAAGTCGGGATCAAACGCATGTGCGTAGATACCCACAGCCGTGGGGGTGTCTCGTTGCGGATCGACCGTTACAAACACCACCTGCAGTCCAGCAACCGGTCCAGCCTTCTTGACCTGCGCCAGTTTCGCGAGAGTTGTGGGACATACGTCAGGGCAGTGCGTAAATCCGAAGAACACGAGGCTGGGCCTGCCCTGAAGCTCGTGCGGGGTGAAGGGGTGGCCCAGACTGTCGGTGAGCTGAAAGTCCGCCACGGCGCGGGGTCTCATCAGCCACGTTCCGCTTGCAAGCTGTGGGGCTGAGCTGTCAAGTTCGCGCGCCAGCCAGAAACCGGCCAGTGCGGCGCACAGAGCCGCAATGGCCACCAGAAGCCAGGAAAGTCGTTTGGTCATTCGAGAATTATCCCACAGAGGTCAGCCGATCACCGTTGGCGATCTCATCAGCCGGGGCGCCCGTCGCTTGAGGCGTGCGAAGGTGTTCTACGGTCATGGAACCGACAACGCGGTGGACGAAGCGGCCGCGCTCGTATTCCATGCCTTGAATCTCTCCCACGACGTCGGTGCTGCCGCATATGGAAAGCGCGTAAGCGCCACAGCGCGACAGGATGCTGAAGAGCTGATCACGCGCCGAATCAAAGAACGCATACCCGCCGTCTATCTCACGAACGAGACAGGGTTCGCGGGTCTGCCGTTCTACGTTGATCCACGAGTGCTCATTCCTCGTTCGGCGCTGGCCGAGCTCATTGAGCGCCAGTTCGCGCCCTGGATTGATCCGGCGCGGGTGAAGCGTGTGCTCGATGTAGGCACGGGCTCAGGTTGCATCGCTATTGCGTCCGCGATGGCGTTCCCGCGCGCCAAGGTTGACGCTGTGGATATCTCGAGGGACGCCTTGGAAGTTGCGCGGATCAACGTTCGGAAGCACCGCCTCGGACGTCGCGTGCGCCTCGTTGAATCCGATCACTTCAAAGGTCTGTCAGACATAAGCACGCAGACCTACGATATCATCGTGTCGAACCCGCCCTATGTCGGCGCACGCGAGATGAGGACGCTACCGCCGGAATACCGGCACGAGCCTCGAATTGCGCTCGCGGCTGGAGACACTGGTCTCGATTCCGTGCGGGTCCTGATACGGGAGGCAGGGCGATTTTTGCGTCCCAACGGCCTTCTCGTCGTCGAGGTGGGTAACACGGAAACGGCTGTGCAGCGAGCATTCCGGGACCTTCCGTTCGTCTGGTTAGACTTTGAGCGCGGTGGCGGCGGGGTATTCCTGCTGACTGCCGAACAATTGCGGCCATAGGCCAGTGATAGGTTAGCGATAAGGTATGTCTGGCAACACGATAGGCAAGCTCTTCACGGTCACGACGTTTGGCGAAAGCCACGGCCCGGCCATGGGCTGCATCGTCGACGGCTGTCCGCCGGGCATGGCTTTGAGCGAGTCTGACCTGCAGGCAGATGTCGATCGACGTCGCACAGGTACGTCACACTTTGTGAGTCAGCGCCGCGAGGGCGACCAGGTGCGGATCCTGTCGGGAGTGTTTGAGGGTCTTACGACCGGGACCCCCATCGGCATCCTGATTGAGAACACCGACGCGCGCTCGCGCGACTACGACAAGATCAAGGATCGATTTCGGCCGGGTCACGCCGACTACACTTATCAACACAAGTACGGCCTGCGTGACTATCGTGGCGGTGGCCGCTCTTCAGCCCGTGAAACCGTGATGCGTGTCGCCGCGGGAGCCATCGCACGGAAATACCTTGCCGAGCGGCTGGGCGTGCGCATCAGCGGCTATCTGAGCCAGATCGGCTCTCTGCAACTCGATCCGGTCGATCCCGCATTTGCGTATCAGAACCCGTTCTTCTGTCCGGATCCGGCTCGCATCGAGGAGCTCGAGCAGCTGATGTGGAAGATCCGCAGCGATGGAGACTCAGTTGGCGCTCGGGTGACGGTGATCGCCGCGGGCGTGCCGCCAGGGCTGGGCGAGCCGGTGTTCGATCGTTTGGATGCCGACATCGCGCACGCATTGATGAGTATCAATGCGGTGAAGGCTGTGGAGATCGGCGCGGGGACTGCCGCTGCGCAGCAAAAGGGGAGTGAGCATCGGGATGAGCTGACACCTACGGGATTCCGTAGCAACCATGCTGGTGGTGTGCTCGGCGGAATATCGTCAGGCCAGGACATCATCGCGCACGCGACGTTGAAACCTACATCGAGTATTCAGGTGCCAGGGAGTACGATTGACGTGGCTGGCAACCCGGTGGAGGTTGTGACGACGGGCCGTCACGATCCGTGCGTGGGATTGAGAGCAACGCCGATCGCTGAAGCAATGCTGGCAATCGTATTAATGGACCACTACCTGCGTCATCGCGGTCAGAATGCGGACGTAAAATCATCTACCCCTGATATTACGCCGAGGACTTCCCAGTGATAGCTGGCCATCTTTTTCTTCCGGCGCGCCTCGCGCCGCTACATGTTCGGGGTCGCGCTTCGCGATCCCCGAGGACAGTGGGCCGCAGGCCCTGACATGACAGAATTTTCAGTTGTGGTCGTGGGCGCCACCGGCCTGGTGGGCGAGACCCTGCTCCAGGTGCTGGAAGAGCGTAATTTCCCGGTCTCCGAGCTCTATGCCGTGGCGGGTGCCCGGTCCCGGGGCAAGGCGGTCTCATTCAAAGGTCGCACTATTCACTGCCGGGACATCGAGAGCTTCGATTTCAGCCAGGCCGACATCGGGTTGTTCTCACCCGGTGCCGAAGTGTCGCGTGTCTATGCGCCGCAGGCGGCCGCCGCGGGGTGTGTGGTCATCGATAACACCTCGGAGTTTCGTTACGAAGACGACGTTCCACTGGTGGTCCCCGAGGTCAATCCCCACGCGGTTGCGATGTACAAGAATCGCGGCATCATCGCCAACCCGAACTGCTCGACAATTCAGCTCGTGGTCGCGCTAAAGCCGATCCATGATGCCGTGGGAATCGAGCGCATCAACGTCGCCACTTACCAGTCAGTGTCAGGCGCGGGCCGTGAGGCTGTTGAGGAGTTGGCAGAGCAGTCCGTGCAGCTGCTGACCGGCAAGGGTCCGGTGACAGCGCGGGTTTTGGCTAAGCAGATTGCGTTCAACTGTGTCCCGCAGATAGACAAATTCCAGGACAACGGGTACACCCGGGAAGAGATGAAGCTGGTCTGGGAGACTCAGAAGATCCTGGAGGACCCCAACATCCGTGTGAATGCGACGGCAGTCCGCGTGCCGGTCTTTTACGGGCATTCTGAAGCGGTGCATCTCGAGACCCGGAGTAAAATTACGGCCGATGAGGCCCGCGAGCTGCTTTTAAAGGCCCCGGGAGTGGAGGTCATGGACGAGCGGCGGCCCGGGGGGTACCCCACAGCGGCTACCGAGGCAGCGAACCGCGACACAGTTTATGTCGGGAGAATACGTGAAGATCTCACTTCCGACAGGGGACTTAACTTATGGGTCGTAGCCGACAACGTGCGCAAGGGTGCTGCAACGAACAGCGTGCAGATCGCAGAGATTTTGGTTCGGCAGCATATGTAATGTATATTGCCGACCGTTGGGTGGATTCGCAGAATGCGGTCCACTCATTTGTTTTTCCAAGACATTTTACCCATTGATACCTCTCGGGGTGTCGTAATGTTCGTTAAACGTAGCAGCCTGGTGCTTGCATCGCTGATGGTCCTGCCATCGGTCTCGTTCGCGCTTGGTCTCGGAGACATCCGTCTCCTTTCGCCTCTCAATGCACCCCTCGATGCAGAAATCGAGCTGGTCGACGTCACGCCTGAGGAGATGCAAACCCTCAAGGCGCAGATCGCCCCGCGCGAGACGTTTACCCGCTACGGCCTGGAATGGCCGGTGTTTCTCAGCAGTGTGCAGGTGAAGACCACGCGCAGTGCCGACGGTCGTCAGGTCATCAAACTGAAGTCCACGGACACCATCACGGAGCCGTTCATCACTCTCCTCGTGGAAGTGAGATGGTCCCGCGGTGTGATCGACCGTGAATACACGATGCTCCTCGACCCCCCGGTCTACACGCCCGGACAGTCGCCTGCCTCCAATGCTCCGGTCGCTGCGCCCTCGGCGGGTACGGGAGCACATGAAGGGTCCATTGCGCGTGGCTCTCAAGTGCCGCCGGCGCAGGACACTTCGTCAATCTCACCGACAGCTCCGGATGACTCGTCGTCACCCAGTCCTTCGCACGCAATGGCGGCCGGGGCGGCCAGCAGTGCGAGTGCTGCCGGTGGTTCCAGCCATGTCGTAAAGCGTGGCGAAACGTTGTCGTCGATCGCGTCTACAACCTCGGGTAGTTCGGCGAATTCCGCCCAGACTCGCAGCTGGATGTTGGCCATTTATCAGGCCAACCCGGGCGCCTTCGACAAAAACATGAATTTGATGCGCTCCGGCGCAGTGCTGCGCATTCCGGAAAATTCGGATGCGTCAGCCATTTCACCGTCCGAAGCTAACGGTGAGATTCGTCGTCAATACGCAGCGTGGCGCTCGTCAGCGCCTGCCGGGTCATCTCCTGCGGCTGAGCCGGGTCGCCTGCGTCTCGTTACGCCTACCGAGTCGGATTCGGCGGGTGCTGGCGGATCCAACGCTGATACAAAAAGGCTCCAGGGTCGCGTCAAAGAGCTCGAAGGTCAGCTGAGCGAATCCAAACGACTGTTGGAACTGCGTAATGCGGAGCTCGCGCGCCTTCAATCGCAAGTCGAGGGCGCAGGCAAGGGCGCAACGCCGGCCCCCACGTCTGCTCCGACTCCCCCAGTTGCCGCTACGCCGCCGCCGGCTGCCGCACCGACTCCGCCTCCCGCAGAGCAGCAGCCTCCTGCCCAGGCGGAAGCACCAACAGCAGCAGCTCCGCCTTCGGCTGAAGAGCCGGCGCCTTCCGCGGAGCCGACACCCATACCGACGCCTGCCGCGGCCGAAGACGCGACTCGCGCGAAGCGGCCTCGCCCGACGCCCGTTGCTGCGGCCGAAAGCGGCGGCATTTTCGACACGCTCAAAGACTACTGGTGGGCGATCGCATTGCTGGTCGTCGCGTTGGCCGGGTTCTTCGGAATGCGTGCATGGCGTTCGCGCCGTCAGTCTGAGTTCGACGATTCGCTGGGCCGACTGGCCGTCGCGGGCGCCGCCTCGATGGACCGCGGATTTGCCGCGGGAGACACGTCACCTGTTAGGCCGCTCACGGCCGCTACCGATGACGGTGCCTTCCTCGTAGAAGAGTCCGGCACTCATGAGCGTCCTCGCTTCCCTGGTGGCGGAGCTCCGGCACCGACCGCAGCCCGACACGTTTCCTCGGACGAGACGATGAGCAGCGAGACGGCAATTAACCTCGATCAGGGCGATCCCCTGGCCGAAGCTGATTTCCATATGGCGTACGGACTGTACGACCAGGCTGCCGATCTGATTCGCATCGCCATCAGCCGCGAGCCCAACCGCCGCGATCTGAAGCTCAAGCTCCTCGAAGTATTCTTCGTATGGGGCAATAAAGAGCAGTTCCTGCACAGCGCACGCGAGCTGGCTGATACCCGCGCCGATGCCGCTCCGGGCGAGTGGGAGAAGATTGTCATCATGGGCAAGCAGCTTGCCCCTGAGGATCTGTTGTTCTCTGGTGGTGGTGGCGTCGGTGGCGCGACTGCCGGCGGCGTAGACCTCGATCTCGAGGGTGGCGAGAGCCGCGTCGATTTCGACCTGTTGGGTGAGCCTGTTCCAGGCGACGGCGTCGACCTCGACATCGGTTCTGCTCTCGGTGACGAGACTCACGACGCGACGGGCACTGCGACCGACCGAGCCTTCGGTATTGAAAACACTTTCAGCAGCACTTCGACCGGTACCACGCGTCAGATGACGCAGAAGCTTGGGCGCCAATCCGACGCTCTCACGTCGGAGTTTGGCTCGGAATCGGAAGGTCCGACGGTCGAGCAGCCGCAGCTGAGCAATCAGGAAAATCCGACGATCCGTCAGAAAGTCGCGATGGCCCTCAAGCAGGGACATAGCGCTGAACAGACGGCGGAGCTCGCTATCGATGACCTCGGTCTCGATCTCGGTGCCCTCGACACGGTTGACCAGCCTGGACTCGGCGCTTCGTCCGACGCACCAACATTGGTGGCGGGCATGGACGAGCGTTCACGCAAGGTGATGGAAGAGGCCCAGCGTCGCGCTCAACGAGAAGACCAGGACAGTGCCGCAACCGCTGCCTGGCGTATGGACGATAGCGATCTCCACGCAGTGTTGGGCAATGGCCAGGATGGCCACAGTGAGAACTTTGATCCCTCATCCACTGCGCGATTGGCAGCTTTGTCAGATCGTGACGTCGACTTCGACCTCGGTGACGTTGATGCCGATGGCGTTGGTGAAGCGGATGCCGATGGCATTCACCACCATCACCATGGTCATAGCTCCAACGGCGCCGGCTTGGACCTCGATGTCGGAACCGCAACTGTTCCTGACACGGCGTTCACTGCTACACAGAAACTCGCTTCTGACGATCTCGCGCTGCCGGACCTCGAGCCGGTGACGATGAGCGAAGTCGGCACGAAGTTGGATCTGGCACGCGCTTACATGGACATGGGCGACCCAGAGGGTGCACGCAACATCCTCGAGGAAGTCATGCACGAAGGCTCCGTGGCGCAGAAGCAGGAAGCTCAACGGCTTCTGGAATCGCTCCCCGGCTGAACGAAGGCGCCCCGGCGCTTTAGCGCCGCTAAATCTCGGGGGTCGCGCTTGCGCGATCCCCCTGGAAAGTTTGCGCGAAGCGCATGAAAAGGTACGCGGTCGGCATCGAGTACGACGGTTCCGCTTTTTCGGGCTGGCAGACGCAACAGTCGCTACGTACCATTCAGAGCCTCGTCGAGAGTGCACTGAGCGGCGTGGCGGCTGAACCCCTGGAGGTCGTCTGCGCAGGCCGTACTGACGCTGGCGTACACGCTCGCTGGCAAATCGCCCACTTCGATACCAACGTAACCCGACCCATGCGCGGCTGGGTCATGGGAGCCAATACGGAGCTCCCTCGCGACATCTGCATTGTTTGGGCGCGTCCAGTGCCCCTCCATTTCCATGCCCGCTATTCGGCCGAGGCACGGACCTACAGATACCTCGTCCTGAACAGGCCTTCCCGCTCAGCCCTTGCGGAAAAGCGCGCTACCGTCATCTACAGGCCACTCGATCATGAGCGCATGGCCGAGGCCGCGGTCCATCTGTGTGGCCACTACGACTTCAGCGCCTTCCGATCCTCCGAGTGCCAGTCGAACTCACCCATCCGACGGGTTGAGCGGCTGACGGTGGAGCGGCGCGATGAATGGGTGATCATTGAGGCCACTGCGAACGCCTTTCTGCACCACATGATGCGCAACATCGCGGGTCTGCTCATCGAGGTAGGGCGGGGCGAGGCGCCGCCCTCCTGGGCGTTGGAGGTTCGGGAAGGCCTGGATCGGACCAAGGGAGCCCCCACGGCGCCCGCGGATGGGCTGTACTTTTGGGACGTCCGGTACCCGGACGCCTTCAAGCTGCCGGGGCCGCCTAGTGCCTCCGGGCGGGCGGCCCAGCGATCCATTATCATTCCCGGATTAAATTGAGTACGGACGTCCAGCATGTCGTGGTTCGAAAAGATCATGCCTTCCCGCATCAAGACCGAGCGGCGCACGCGCTCGGTGCCGGAAGGCCTGTGGATCAAATGTCCGGCGTGCGATGCGGTGCTGTATCGGGCTGAGCTCGAGCGCAATCTCTACGTTTGCCCCAAGTGCAGCCATCACATGCGGATTGGGGGCCGGGAGCGGCTGGAAGGCTTCCTCGACCCGGGCGAGACCGAGGAGATCGGCACCGGCATTTCGCCCGAGGATCCCCTCAAATTCCGTGACAGCAAGCGTTACAAGGACCGCTTGGTCCAAGCGCAGAAAGCAACGGGCGAGCGCGATGCGCTGATCGTTCTGGCGGGCAAACTGCAGGGTCTTCCTATTGTCGCCGCCGCGTTTGAATTTCAGTTCCTCGGCGGGTCGATGGGATCCGTAGTCGGCGAACGGTTCAAGCGGGGGGTAGATCACTGCATCGAGCATCGCGAGCCCTTCGTGTGCTTCACCGCCAGTGGCGGTGCGCGCATGCAGGAGGCGTTGTACTCGCTGATGCAGATGGCAAAGACAGCCGCAGCGTTGTCGCGTCTCGCACAGGCACACCTGCCCTACATCTCGGTCATGACCGACCCTACAACGGGAGGCGTGTCGGCGAGTCTTGCGATGCTTGGCGATCTCAACCTTGCCGAACCGCGTGCGCTGATTGGGTTTGCCGGGCCGCGTGTCATCCAGCAAACCGTGCGCGAGACCCTTCCTGAAGGTTTTCAGCGAAGTGAATTTCTCCTCGAGCACGGCGTGCTCGACATGATCGTCGACCGTCGTGACATGCGTGATCGTATTGCTGGCGTGTTGCGAATGCTGTTGAAGCTGCCGCCGGCGGCACCTGCTACTGCTGCCGCCTGATTGCGCACGCTTGCGGAATGGCTGGCCCTCCAGGAGTCAGTACACCCCAAAACGATCGACATGGGCCTGGCCCGCGTCAGTTCTGTGGCGCGGACTCTGGGGGTGGACAAGCCTTCTTCCCGCGTGATTACCGTTGGAGGAACTAACGGTAAAGGGTCCACGGTAGCGCATCTCGATTCGCTGCTGCGTGCCGCTGGCGCGTCCACGGGTATGTTCACGTCGCCGCACTTCATTCGCTACAACGAGCGAATTCGGGTGGGCGGGGTTGAGGTTGAAGACGCCGAGCTGATCAACGCATTCGAGCGTATCGACGCGGCTCGTGGCTCAACCACTCTCACGTTCTTCGAATACAACGCGTTGGCAGCACTCGTGATCTTCGCGGATCGGGGTGTCGACGTGGCGATACTGGAAGTGGGGCTGGGTGGGCGGCTGGATGCGGTGAATCTGGTCGATGCGGATGTTGCGGTGGTGTGTTCGATCGGGTTCGATCATCGCGACTATCTGGGTGACAGCCTGGAGCAAATCGGGGGTGAAAAGGCCGGCATTTTTCGGGCGGGGCGGCCGGCGGTATTGAGCACGCCGGACATGCCGGCGAGTGTGTATTCGGTGATTCAGTCTGTGGGCGCTCGGGGTGTGGTGGCTGAGCGGGACTTTGGTTGGGAGGTTGGACGCGCGGGGCCAAGACCTTCAGGACACGTTGACCCGGTCGGGACCGCGTCTGCCGCGAGTGCCAAAGCCGACGCCGCCGCAAGTGCCGCAGCCGCAGGCGGCGCGCGTTGGAATTACCGCGGGCTTCGTGTTGCGCTTAGCGATCTGCCGGCGTCGGCGCTGGAGGGGTCTATCCAGTATCGCAATGCCGCTGCTGCTCTTGCCGCGATTGAATCGCTCGATGCCGGCTACTCGCTCAACGTGCAAACAGTCTCGCAGGCGCTCCGTGACGTCCGCCTCGCTGGCCGGTTCCAGGTGGTCGCCGGACCGGTGGAGTGGATACTCGATATCGCGCACAACGAGCCGGCTGCGCGGGTATTCGCGCAGCATGTGCGCGAGCGGCGTGTTGCTGGTGCTGGCCCAAGCGCGCTTGCGAGCACCAGTGGCGCTGCTGGTGCTGGCGATGCGCGCGCTCACGGCGGTGCGCCGGGCGCGGCGGCGGTGCGTACCTTCGCGGTCGTTGGGATTCTCGCTGACAAAGATGCACGTGAGATTGCTGCTGCGCTGGCACCTCTCGTTGATCATTGGGTACTGTGTTCCTTGCCGGGTGCGCGTGGCAGCTCGGCATCCGATCTTGCGAGCCGCCTCGGGCTCCCGGCGGATCAGGTGACACTCGCGGATTCGGTGGAGGAGGGCTGCGAGGTTGCTCGGGCCGCGACGGTCCCGGGTGACCGAGTTATTGTCTTCGGCTCGGTCTATACCGTGGGTCCGGCATTGCAGTGGCTTCGCGTATACTAGGCTCCCGGCCACCGCCGCTTGATTCGAGCTACTACGTCCCCACTTTGGAACTCCTGGTGAAAGAGCGACTGACCGGCGCGATCATTCTCGTAGTTTTGATCGTGTTGTTAGTACCCGAGCTGTTGTCGGGCCCGAAGGGTCCTGCGGTCTCTGCGCATGCTACTGGCGCTGCTCCCACATCATCCGAGGAACCGCCATTAAGGTCGTACACGATCAACCTGGGCGACGACTCGCATTCGCAGTCCGAGACAGCGAGCGGCGCGGCGGGCACGACCGGGCCGGCGATGCCGCAACCGAGTGGGCCGGCGCAGCCGACTACTCCAACGGGTTCGCCGCAGGCGGGCACGCAGAGCGCCGACGCCACCGAGTCGTCGACTTGGGATTCGCCGACCGCGAATGGGCAGTCCACGAGTCCGTCGACCGCCGTTCAACCGGGCAACTCAGCAACCGAGGGGCCAACGCCTCAGCAGCCGTCGTCTCGGGACCAGCAGGCGTCGCGCACCATAAAGTCCTCCACGCCGCAAGCGAACGCTGCCGCGCAGAAATCTGCCGCAGCTGCTTCCTCGCAAAAGCCCGCATCGTCGACGACCGCAGCAGCGGCGCGGAGCGAACCTTCGAAGCCTGCCCGCACGGCGGCCGCGTCGGCGGACAAGCCTTCCAAGGGACATCCCGCCACAGCGGCAAACACAACCAGCGGCTCGGAGTCGGGCGGCTGGGGGGTGCAGCTGGGCGTGTTCGCGAGCCGCGAGAACGCCGAGCGTCTGGCGCTGGATGTGCGGGTAAAAGGCTTCAAAGTGTCTGTGTCGCCCGTCTCGAGCGGCAAACGCAAACTGTATCGGGTGCGCGTCGGGCCGACGGCAGACCGCTCGGGGGCGCAGGAATTACTGGGGCGACTGAAGGCTGCAGGGCGTCCCGACGGGAAGGTTGTACCTTATTCCTGATACAGCCCACATTTGTGGCAATGCATGCTGGAGGTCCGCGCAGGGCCGGTCTCGGTCTTGTACAATCCGCGCCGCAATCGGCTACCGGACCTGCGGATGAATGTTACCGATTATCTGGTGATTGCCGCCGTCGTCGTTTCGGCGGTTGTTGGTGCAATGCGCGGCTTTCTGCGCGAAGTCGTGGCGCTCGTGGCCTGGCTCTTCGCGCTGTTTATCGCATGGCACTTCGCCGACCTGGTGGAACCCCACCTGGGCGGCCTGCTGGCCGGCTCCTCCGTCAAACCATGGGCGGCCCGCGTCATCATCGTCCTTCTGATACTGCTGCTCGGTGCGGCAATCGGGGCGCTGTTGAGTCACTTCGTGCGACTGTCGATCTTCAGTGGCATGGACCGCTTTCTCGGGTTGGTTTTCGGCTTGTTACGCGGAGTGGTCCTGCTCGGCGTATTCGTGATCCTGGGTCAATTGCTGCGTCTCAGCGACGAGCATTGGTGGACCCGGTCCCTGCTGATCCCATACGGCGAATCCGTGGCAAACGGGTTGCGTTCGTTAGTAGGCGAGCAACGGGTGCAGCACCCGGGCGGCCTGTAGGCAAAGCATTGATTGAGCGAGGCGCCTGAAGCATGTGCGGTATTGTAGGTATTGTCGGAACCAGCGCAGTCAACAATCGGATCTATGACGCGCTGACGGTCCTGCAACATCGCGGCCAGGACGCGGCAGGCATCGCTACCTCCATCGACGGCGAGTTGTATACCCGCAAGGGAAGCGGACTGGTGAGGGATGTCTTCCAGCAACAGCACATGCTGGAGCTGAAGGGTAACTACGGCATCGGTCACGTGCGCTACCCGACGGCCGGATGCGATACCGCTTCCGAGGCACAGCCTTTCTACGTGAATGCGCCTTACGGCATTTGCATTGCGCACAACGGCAATCTGACGAACGCAGTTGAGCTTGCCGAAGTAATCACCCGTGAAGACCGCCGGCACCTGAACACGACATCCGATTCGGAAGTTCTGTTGAATGTGTTTGCGTCGGAGTTGCAGCGCATTGGAACGCCGCGCGTTACAGCCGCGGACGTTTTCGCTGCATTGAATGCGGTTTATCGACGATGCCGCGGTGGCTACGCGGTTGTCGCAATGATCATTGGACACGGCCTGCTGGGCTTCCGTGATCCGAACGGTATCCGACCCTTGGTGCTTGGGCAGCGCGATACGCCGCGCGGACCTGAGTGGATGCTGGCGTCCGAGAGCGTCGCTCTGGACGCGTTGTCATTCAAGTCTGTCCGCGATATTGGGCCGGGCGAGGCCGTGTTCATCGATGAGCAGGGGCGCTTACATTCGCAGCAGCTCGTGCCCACGGTTCGTCATACGCCTTGTATCTTCGAGTACGTTTATTTTGCTCGCCCTGACACGAAGATCGACAACATCTCAGTGTATCGCGCGCGTATGCGTATGGGTGATCGGCTCGCCGAGAAAATCCTCCGCGAGCGTCCTCACCACGACATTGATGTGGTCATTCCGATTCCGGATACGAGTCGGACGAGCGCGCTGCAACTCGCGCAAAAGCTGAACCTGAAGTACCGGGAAGGCTTCACCAAGAATCGCTACATCGGCCGGACGTTCATCATGCCGGGCCAGGAGCAGCGCGAGAAATCCGTACGCCGCAAGTTGAATGCCATCGACCTCGAGTTCCGCGGCAAGAATGTACTGCTCGTTGATGACTCAATCGTGCGCGGTACGACATCAGCACAGATCATTGAGCTTGCACGTGAGGCAGGCGCCAAGAAGGTTTATTTCGCGTCCGCGGCTCCGCCGGTACGCTTCCCCAACGTTTACGGCATCGACATGCCCGCAGCCAGCGAGCTCGTCGCTGCCCATCGCAGCGTCGATGAGGTCGCTCATCTCATAGGTGCGGATTGGCTGGTCTATCAGGATCTCGAAGATCTGGTGGCGGCTTGTCAGCATGACGATGCGCGGGTTGCTGAGTTCGACACGTCCTGCTTCTCCGGTGAGTATGTTACGGGCGATGTGACCCCCGAATATCTCGAGCGTCTGCAGGTTGAACGATCTGATGCAGCCAAGTCGTTGCGCCGCGAACGAAGGGGTAAACTGAAAGTCATTCGGGGCAGTTGACGTCCCAGGCCTGCGACGCGCATTTCTTGTGAATTCCACCGATCCCCGTCGCCGTCTTTTACTCGAGCTGTTTCAGGCGGGCCTGGACAGAGTATCCGGGCGTCGATCCGTTGCTCGGGCGCTGACTGGATCAGCCGGTCCGGTGTGGGTCGCCGCGATCGGCAAGGCTGCATCCGCAATGGCTCTTGGCGCCTACGATGTGCTGGGTGTGTCGATCGAGCGCACATTGGTGATCACGAAAGATGATCACGTTGCTCCACAGCTCATCGCGCTACCCAACGTGGAAATCCACGAGAGCGCGCATCCCGTTCCCGACAAGCGCTCGCTCGTGGCGGGTGAGGCTCTCCTGAAGTGGTTGCGGGAGCTGCCCCGGTCCGTTGAACCGCTATTCCTGGTCTCGGGCGGGGCGTCCAGCCTCGTAGAGGTTCTCGAGGACGGTGTCACCTTCGAGCAGCTCGGGAAGCTCAATGCCGAAGGTTTAGCCAGCGGCATACCCATCGGTGAGCTCAATGCGCGCCGATCCAAGCTGTCCCGGATCAAGGGTGGTGGCGTCGCCCGCCTACTGGGTGACCGACCAGCTCGAGCGCTGTTCATATCTGACGTTCCCAGCGATGACCCAGCCGTCATCGGTTCGGGAGTGCTCGGTCCTGCGGCCGGACACGAGGACCGCATCGAAAGGACGGTCGTCGCGTCGCTGGACCATGCCGTGGATGGCGTCTGCCTCGCGGCCGAGAAATGGGGTCTTGACGTTCGCCGACCAGCGAACCGCTTTGATGACGACGCTACACGTCTCGCAGTTCGCTTCACCCACGAATTACACCTGAATTCTGCTCAGCTATGCGTCTGGGGCGGTGAGTCGACAGTACAGCTTCCCGCGAATCCCGGCCGCGGCGGGCGCAATCAGCACCTGGCGTTGGCCGCAGCTAGATTGCTCGCGGGGCAGCCGAATATGATGCTCCTGGCCGCCGGCACTGATGGAACTGACGGTGTTACGGACGACGCCGGCGCGCTGGTGGACAGCGAAACGTGTGCACGTCTTTCGATCTCGGAGATCGACGTCGACGATTCTATGCGCCGGGCAGATTCAGGCGCTGCTCTCGCGGCGAGTGGTGATCTGGTCCATACAGGTCCCACGGGCACTAATGTCGGCGATCTCGTAATCGGCCTGAAACTGTCCCACGCGGCTGCGAGGATTGTTGTCGAAGGCCGTGACGGGCTCGATACGCACGTGCTGTAATTGAGCGATGCGTTTGTTGCTGATCGAAGACGACGCGGCTCAGTGCGAAATCATCCAACATCGTCTGACGTCGCGTAAACCTGATGCTCAGATCGTGGTCCGAAGCCCTGATCTGCAGGGTCCCGTTGCGCCGGAGTTTCTAGCACAGGGATTCGACGCGGTTCTGTTAGGACATGGCCGCGGGCTCATCGAGCTCAGGGAACTGACGGCACGCACCGGTTTTGCACCCGTCATCTTTATCACCATGAACGCGGCGCACGTCGACTCGGTGGAGGCGAAAGAGATCGGCGCGCACTCGGTTTTGGGGCGCGACGAGATCAATACCGAGAGATTCTTCCAGCTTCTCGACGATGCGGAATGGGTGCAGTCGCGAGCGCGCACGAAGTGGCGTACCAGTCCCGTCGGACGTGAAACGCAGCGATTCGGTAGCGCGTTCATCCGAGGGTATCGATGCATCCGACGGATCGCAACGGGTCCGATTTCTGACTTGTATCTTGCTGAGAGTGAGGCTGCGGGCGCGTTGGTTGCGCTGAAGGTTGTGCGCGACAGGCACAAGGATCAATACGATCTGGACCACACGTTCCGACGCTTTCTGCAGGAATACGAAATCGTCCAACGTATTCAGCATCCCAGCGTCGTGCAGCTTTACGATATTGGAGTGAGTGACGATCACGCCTGGCTGGTGATGGAGTATTTCAAGGAAGGCGACCTTCGGCGTCGCATGCGTGCCGGCATGCGTCCACGGCCGGCATTGCGAACCGCGATTGCTATCGCACACGCGCTCGAGGCAATGCACGGCTGTGGCGTGCTGCACAGGGACCTCAAACCGGGCAACGTCATGTTGCGTGAAGACGGGTCACCGGCCCTGATTGATTTCGGGATGTCCAAGGACACGGCGCTTGCGCATGAGGTCACAGACACGGGGCTCATTTTCGGGACGCCTCACTACATGAGCCCGGAGCAGGGGCACGGCGAGCCGATCGATGCGCGGAGTGATATCTATAGCCTCGGCGTGATTGTGTTTGAGATGTTGACGCGAATGAAGCCCTTTGCGGCCGAGAACCCGATGGCCATCATCTACAAACATCGCAAGGAGCCGGTGCCTCGGTTGCCCGAGCCCTTCGAGGCCTTGCAACCCATCATCGAGCGTTTCCTCGCAAAGGACCCGCAGGACCGCTATCCGAATGCGACGGAAGCGCGGATTGCCTTGGAGAAGGCATACCGCTTTTTGAAAACGACGGCCGAAGCCACCTGATGTCGATCCCGATGACGTCGATACTTCGCGCGCCAACGCCGGAAGCCTGGGTGGCTACCGCGGTTGAGCGGTGGCGTGAGCTGCTCGTTGATCACGCCAACTGCGAGAAGAAGGCGGCGTCTACTGCGCTGGCGCTGATGTTTGCGTATCCGGAAGATCATTCGCTGGCAATGGCTCTGTCGAGGCTTGCTCGGGAAGAGCTGCGGCATTTTGAGCAGGTGCAGAAAATGATGCTTGCGCTCGGAGTTGATTTCGAGCGTCAACAGCCGGGCCGTTACGCGTCCGGCTTACGCACGATCCTCAGTACGTCAGAGCCCGGGCGGAAGTTGGATTTGTTGCTGGCGGGGGCCTTGATCGAGGCGCGCTCGTCCGAGCGGTTTCGCCTGTTGAGCGGCCGATTGCGCAAGCCGTTGGGGGACTTCTACGGGCAACTGGAGCGGTCAGAGGCGCGTCACTTCGAGTTGTATGTGAATTTGGCGCGTGCCGTCGCGCCGGAGCGATGGCAGGAGCGGTTGGGTACGCTCGCGGAGCGTGAGGCGGAGCTGGCTACGGAGGCGGATCCGGTATTTCGGTTTCACTCGGGGCCGCCGTAGCGGGATGGCGCGCTTGCGCGACGCCATCCGCGCACCGGTTGTCGTTAGGGTCGGGGTGTCGTTACGGTTCAACGCTCTTTACGCGGTCGTACACCCGCTTGATCTCAACTTTCCCCAGTCGGCCGCCCTTGGTCTGGGTGGTCATGATGAGGCGGCCATCGTCTTCATCGATGGCGAAGTCATCTTCCCGCGTGCCGAATTTCTTGGCAGCGGTGGTCACAACGAAAACTTGACCCCGCCAGCCGGCGGTGCGCTCAGCGGTATCGTCCGTGCCAAACGGTATGGTTGCCTTCGTGCCGGCCGTGTATTCGTCTGCTGTCTGTGCACCATCCGGCATGTTGGCTTTGACGGTCACGGTGGACTTGTCCTGGGTGATCGACATGGTCAGTGGCGCACGCAAGATGCGATTGATGCTTGCGCCGCGGCTGGGCTTGGCGCTGGTTGTGCCGGCTGCCGTTCCAGTGGTCGGCGGAAGGGGTGCCGACTGTTCGATGCCAGGGGCGCTCAGTGCCACGGGTATGAAGTCAGCCGATGTGGCGGTGGTCGCGGAGGTCCCGCCATTGGCAGCGCGCACAAAGTCGCCCGCCGTGGGCGTGGCGTCAGCCGCCGTGTGGACAAAGGCGCCAGACGCCGGCCCATGGGCGTCATTGCTTGCCGTAGGGCCAAACTCATAGTTGCCCGTGCCGTCCGGCGGTGAGCCTATGGGCGGCATTCCGCCCCCGCCACCCCGTCCGCCGCCACCGTGGCCCCGGTGCGTTCCTGGGGCTCGTTGAGGCGTGCTTTTATCGGGATCGGGCCCCAGCTTGTCGGGGTCGTCACTGAGATTGAGATTGAGCTTCCAATCGCCCGTCAGATTCACGCCACTGGGCGCCGCGGCATCCAGCCGGTCAGTCGCGCACCCCGCGACCCCAAACGCAACGAGCGCACCGACCATTGCTTTGCACAATATGGAAGACGGAACCGATCGCATCATCATTTCCCGTGTTGACCTGGTGGAAGGAGGCTAGCCGACTTCGACTATATGCTGCAGCTCGAGTTCACTGTTAGCACTGCCGCGAAATGTAGACTAAAGTTGACTCGAAAGCTGTCCGTTGTCCTTAACAGTTTGTTACAACCGCCGAGGCCCGATGACCGATCGTCCACATCTCGTCATTGTTGATGACGACCGCGAAATTCGCACCTTGCTGAGCCAGTATCTGGAGAAGCATGACTTCCGCACGACTGCCGTCGCCGAGGGAAAGGAGATGCGGCGTGTGATGGAGCGCTCCCGGGTTGATCTCGTCGTTCTCGATCTGATGTTGCCTGGTGAGGATGGCCTCTCCATTTGTCGCGAGCTGCGCACGCGCTCGCAGGTGCCGATCATCATGCTCACCGCGAGAGGCGAGGATGTTGATCGCATTGTTGGCTTGGAGCTCGGAGCGGACGACTATGTTCCAAAGCCTTTCAACCCGCGCGAGCTGCTTGGCCGGATCCGGGCTGTGTTACGTCGGGCCGCACATGCGCCGCGGGACCCGAGCCCGGAGTCGGTGCGAGCGTTTTCCTTCGGTAACTGGAAACTCGATACCACGACGCGCACCCTGACAGACACTGACGGAAAAGACGTTGCATTGAGCGGGGCGGAGTATCGGTTGCTGGCCGTTCTGCTGTCTTCCGCGAATCGCGTGCTCAGTCGGGCGCAGCTCACCGAGCTTCTGCGGGGCAGGGAAGCCGACCCGTTTGATCGCAGCATTGATGTTCGAGTTAGCCGCTTGCGCCAGATTCTCGGCGACGATGCTCGTGCTCCGCAGATCATTAAAACAGTGTATGGCGAGGGATATGTCGTTGGAGTCCCCGTCCAGACGCAGTGACCGGGGCAATGGCGCAGCCGGCTGCGCGCCCCGGGCAAAAGTCACGCCTTTTGCCCGGCCCGCGCAGGGGGCGGAAACGGAGCTACTGTCCGAAAAAGCGCCGCAGGCGACTTTTTCCAATGAACTAGGGCAGGTGTCGAACAATTGAAGATACGCGGATCCTCCCTTTGGCCTCAGTCGCTCTTTGGGCGATTGATTGCGGCCTCCATTGTTGCGTTGTTGCTTGCCCAAGTGGTGAGCCTGGTGCTCATCGCACGTGAGCGCGAACGTTTTATATTGCAAGGAAGTGTGCGGGAGTGGTCGCGCCGGATTGCAGAGGTGACCAACCTCCTGCAAGGCATGGATGACACGGAACGCGCGACGATGATCGCGCGCTTGAGCGAGCGGCCGTGGCGCTTTGGCCGCCGACCGCCCGATGCTGTGATGTTCCGCGATGGGCTCGTTTCGACACCCGAGGGGGACCCGGCGTTCTTCCCGGGGCCGGGGGGGCGCACCACGGGCGGGGGCCGCATGGGGCCGCTCGGTGCGCTGCCGCTAGGGGCAGGCGGACCGGATGGAGCCAAAGGCGCAGCCGACGGAGGCCCACCCGACGGGCCACCACCCGCAGCCGACCGGCCCGACGCAGAACTAGGCGCTGCAGTCCGACCGAGCGCCGGTGAACCCGGCACAGAGCAGTCCGACCACGGCCGCCGGCCCGCCAACGCAGGCCAAGTTGGCGCCGCGGCCCAACCGAGCGCCGCGGCCCAGCCCAAAGCCGCGGCCCAGCCCAAAGCCGCGGCCCAACCCAGCGCGGCACAGCCTGACGTCACTCGATCCGGCGCGGGCCGCCGCTCTGCAGATGGCTCGTCTGATGCGTCTCTTGTGGCGCGGGAGCACGCCCAGGTGCCCGTCCCGTCGGCTGCCGATGCGGGCGCAGCGGGCCAAACCGGGCGCCAGGGTCCGTCGGGGCTGCCCGGCTCACCCGACCATTCGGGTCCAGCGGGCCCACCAGGCGGCCCGGGTGGGGGACCTCGTGGGCCACCACCCGAGGATGGCCGCAGCCTCATCCTGCGAGCCACGAGCTATCAAACCGTAGTGCCGTTCACAACGGCCGGTGACTTCGAGCCGGCGTTTGAGCAGCAGTTGCGCACAGCGTTGGGTTCCGGGTTCGAAGTGGATGTCAGTCAGACCGCCGATCCGACGAAGCGGGCCATTTCCATCGGTGGGCCGTTGTTCTCCGAGGTACGTGACAACAGCGCCGAGTTCTACGACGCGAAGGTTAAATTTCCCGACGGCTACACGGCGGTGTTTCGGGTGACGCGCTTCGCGCGCGGCGCCCCGCTGCCTCGTGGTCTGTTCATGAACCTGGCGCTGCTGGTCATTGTCATGTCCATCGCGTTGTTCGTCGTGGCTCGCAGCATCACTCGCCCCTTGTCGGAGCTTGCACGAGCGGCTGACAGTGTGGGCCGCAATTTGCGCCAGCCGAAGATTGCCGAACGGGGCGCGCGCGAGATACGCAACGCGGCCCGAGCATTCAACACCATGCAAGACCGAATGCAACGCTACCTGGACAGCCGCAGCCGGGTGCTCGCCGCGATGTCACATGATCTGAAGACCCCACTGACTCGCCTGCGACTGCAAGTGGAAATGTTGGACGACTCGGCCGCCCAGGTGAAACTGGGCAAGCAGCTCGATGAGATGGAGAGCATGGTGCACGGTTCGCTGGCCCTGTTCCGCGGCCTGGATGACAACGAAGCATTCACGCCGCTGGACATCAATGACATGCTCGCGACGCTGCAGTCCGAATTTGCAGAGATGAGCGCGCAGGTCTCGATCCAGGGGCATGCAATCCGGTCCATCCTCGGCAAGCCGCAGGCGCTCAGGCGGTGCCTGACCAACCTCATTGCGAACGCCGTCAAGTTTGGCTCGCAAGCGGCAGTTGTCGTAGAAGACGGCGCATCCCTCGTGATTCGAATCCGCGACGATGGACCGGGAATACCGGAAGATCAGCTGGAACGCGTGTTCGAGCCCTTCTACCGGCTGGAGTCCTCGCGCAACCGCGATACGGGCGGCAGCGGGCTGGGGTTGAGTATTGCGCGTGATGTTATACAGGCCCATGGCGGCTCTCTCGTTCTGAGAAATCTGGCCGTGCGGGGCCTCGAGGCCATCGTAACGCTGCCTCGAACGTAACGGTCAGAAATCTCCACTTGCACTGACGTGGATAACAGTCTTTAACGATTGATTACCGCTGGTGGATGCCGGCGCCTCTACGTTCGCTTCGCAACTACAGCCGGAAAGTTGGGAGCAAACATGAAAGCCAGTTTACTTGCAGTCGCGGCCCTCTGGGTCGGGGTGGCCCTTGCGCAGGCACCGGATGCCCCTCCCGCGGGCGGCCCGGGTCCCGGCGGCCGGCACGAGAGCCCGGCGGAGCACATGGATCATCTCGCCACGCTGCTCGATCTCACGGATGCCCAGAAAACGCAGGTCCAGGCGGTGCTCGAGGAAGAGCACACCAAGATGAAGGCGCAGCACGATCAGGCCGAGGCCTCGGGAACGAAACCAACCTTCGAACAGATGAAAGCCGCGCACGAACAGGCGCAGCAGGACACGCTGACCAAGCTGACACCCATACTGACGCCAGCGCAGCTCAAGAAGTTTCAAGTGTTGATGGCCGAGCACGGTCCCCCAGGGCGCCCGCACTGAGGGGGCGCGCGTGTGCGCGACTGGAGTGATTCAGCCCGTAGGGGAATTCGCGTGAGCTCCCCGGGGCCGGCGACTCGCAGTACGTTTGCGCGCCGCAATCTGTTTCTGCTGGGGCACGTGCGCAGCTACTCCTCGGTGTTGAGTCACATCCTGGGGTCGCATCCACAAATCAACGGATACTGCGAGACGCACACCAAGTACCGCACGTACTTTGATCTGTGGAAACTCCGCCGGCGCGTGCGGAAACTGACAGGCGAACCGCTCAACGGCGACTATGTGCTCGACGAGGTCCTGCACGACTATCCAATGGCACGCAGCATTCTGGATAGCGGCCGTACACGGGCGATCGTGTTGGTGCGCCGGCCGCGCGAAACCGTCCGCAGCATCATTGAAATGGGACTGACTCATAGCCCGGTCGCGTGGCATCGGGATTTTGAGCTGGTTGCGCGTTACTACGAGACGCGGCTGGCGGGGCTCCTGCGGCTCACCGAGGCGTTGCGCGGGCGAGTGGTGTTTCTCGAAGCGGAAGCTCTGTTGTCAGACACACGGAACGTGCTCGACCAACTGGGTGTATTTCTCGAGTTGCAGTCCCCGTTGCAAACGGAGTATCGCCGCTTCGCACTTACAGGCGAGCTGGGATTTGGCGATCCATCCAAGGCCATCGCGACCGGCCGAATTACAGTGACGGCGCGCGAGAGACGCACAGCCGTATCATTGCCCCGGCCGCTGACCACTCGTTTGCAGATCGCTTACGACTTCTGGTGTGCGGCCATCCGCCAGAGCTGCCCGGCGATCAGGGCGACCTCGAGCGCTGCGCAGAGCGACGAAAGAAGCAGTCGCTAGCGCGGCAGACTCCGCAACTCGTAGCGTCCATTCTCGTATCGAATATAACTTCCCTGCTCGTACCACGCTCCGAGGACCATCCGCTGAGCGGGCTCTCCTTCAATTGCCGTGTCGTGAACGCCCGGACGATGAGTGTGTCCGTGAATGATTCGCCGGACACGCGTCGCGCGGTATGCCGTTGATACCGCATCTTCGTTCACATCCATGATGTTGGGAACCACGCGAGAGGTGTGGTCCTTACTTCCTGCACGTGCCTGATCGGCAAGCAACTCGCGATCCGCGAGCGGCAGCGCCAGAAATCGGCGTTGCCAATCGGGAGTCCTGACCGTGCTGCGCAACTCCTGGTATGAATGGTCATCGGTACACAGCGAATCCCCATGGGTCAGCAACACTCGTTCGCCGTCGAGATCTGCAACGATCGGGTCCGCCAGAAGACGGCTGCCGGTCTTGCGGCAGAAGTCGCGCCCAATCAGAAAGTCCCGGTTGCCATGAAGCACGAAGCAGCCGACGCCGCTGGCCGTTAACGCGCGCAGGCCCTCGCAAATGCGCGCCTTGGCAGGGTCCGGATCGTCGTCCCCCACCCAGGTTTCGAAAAGATCGCCGAGGATGTAAAGCGCTTCCGCATCCGCAGCGTGTGTGCGCAGGAATTCGAGGAACTGCTCATTCGCCTCTGGCGCGCCGGCATCCAAGTGCACATCAGATACGAACAACCGGCTCATTTTGGCGAGAGAATTGTGTCCTGGGACGGTGTAGCGATAGGCGTTGCAACAGGGGCGGGTGGCGACGCGGCGGCCTGACCGGCCGCATCGAGCACTTCCACCTTCGTGATGATGACGGGTTTGAGCGGAGTGTCAGACTTGAAGGGTCCCGAGGCGCCCGTGGGCGTGACGCCGATCCGATCGACGACATCCATACCTTGTACGACACGGCCGAAGACCGCATATCCCCAGCGTGTGGGGAGTGGGTCGAGGTCGGGATTGTCGACCAGGTTTACGTAGAACTGGGCGTTGCCGGAGTGAGCGCTTTCACCGCGGGCCAGGCCGACCGTGCCCCGCTTGTTCTGCAAGCCGCTGCCCGATTCATTGTTGACCGGGTCGTGCACGGCTTTGAGCTTCAGGTCGCTGGCCGAGTGGCCGCCACCCTGAATGACGAAATTGGCCACCACCCGATGGATGAGGGTGCCCGAGTAATAGCCTTCCTTCACGTAGCGCAGGAAGTTCGCGACAGTCAGCGGCGCACGATCCGGCATCACCTCGATGACGAAATCACCCATGCTCGTCGACACCCGAACTTGTGTAGCCTGGTCCGCAGCCGGTGCGGATGAATGGACCAGCAGCCCTGCGAGCACCAGCAGCGCGGACGCCAGTCGGTTGCGGGGCCAATTCCGGGGGGTTATGCGCATCGAGCCTCCATTAATATTGCCGGTACGGTGCCTGTTCTCGAGGACCTTTACCGACCGGCAATTCTATCAAGCGCGGCGCCCGCCGGGTCCCGTAACATCACGCCATGAGCGGAATGGACATTTCAGCGGCCGAGACGTTCGGTCAGCGACACACGACACGCTTTGCGCCGAGCCCCACAGGTGAATTGCACCTGGGAAATGCGCGCACAGCTTTATTTAACTTTCTTCTGGCCCATCACGGGCTGGCCCATCATGATTTGGGGCGGTTTCTGCTGCGTATCGAGGACACGGATGCCGAACGGAGTAGCGAGAAGCATACCGAGGCCCTGATTGCGGACTTGAAGTGGCTGGGAATGGACTGGGATGCGGGCCCGGACCATGAAGATGCCAAGGGACCCTACCGGCAGTCGCAACGGAGCGCGTTCTACGCCCGCTATTTCACTGAGCTGGAAAAGCGCAACGCGGTCTATCCCTGCTATTGCACGCCACTGGAGCTCGAAGCGTCGCGTCGCGCACAGCTCGCATCCGGGCGGCCGCCGCGATATGCGGGAACCTGCCGCGATCTTTCAGCTGACCAGGGTGAAAAGAAGCGACTCGAGGGGGTCTCACCCACGACTCGATTTCGCGTGCCACTCGGCCGTCGAATCGAGTTCGTGGACTTCGTGCACGGGTCGCAGAGTTTCCTGTCCGATGACATTGGCGACTTCGTCGTCCGACGTGCTGACGGGACTGCCGCATTCTTCTTTTGCAATGCGGTCGACGATGCGGATATGGGCGTCACGCACGTCCTGCGTGGCGAAGATCATCTGACGAATACACCGCGTCAGTTGATGATTCTGGAGGCTCTCGGATTGAGGACGCCGAGCTACGGACACGTGTCTCTGATAGTCGGAAATGACGGTTCGCCGCTATCAAAACGGCATGGCGCGACGAGTGTTCGCGAGTATCGCGAACGCGGTTACCTTCCCCAGGCGATGACGAACCATCTCTTTCGTCTCGGGCATTCCACTCCTGAGCATGGTTTTCTGTCGATGGAGGAAATGGCGCGCGCGTTTGACTCCTCCCACCTCGGGCGCGCTCCGGCTCGTTTCGACGAGCAGCAGTTACACGTCTGGCAGAAGGAAGCGGTACATCGCTTGAGCCCTGAGGAGGCTCTGCGTTGGTTGGGGCCGATCGTGCCTCGTGGAATCGATGCCGCAGCCCTGCAGGCATTTATTGCTGCGGTTCTGCCCAACCTCGTGCTGCCGGAAGATGCGCGAACATGGGTCAACGTCGTGTTTGGCGACCTGCCGGTCCTGGCCGCTGCGGAACAACAGCTGGTGCTCGAGGCCGGCAAGAGTTATTTTGCGGCGGCCGCAGAGGCCGCGGCCGCCCATGGGAACGACCTGGCGGCAATCGCGGGCGCGGTGCGTGCGGCGACTGGCAAAAAGGGCGCAGCTTTGTATATGCCGTTGCGTGCGGCATTGACGGGCGTTGCGCATGGACCGGAGCTCGCCCCGTTGTTGAAAGCAATGCCGCCAGGCAAAGCGCGTGAGCGTCTGGCCCGTTTCGCCTGAGGAATCATGATTCGCATACACAATTCGATGTCGGGCGAAAAGGAGCCCCTGAAGCCGATCAATGCTGGCCAGGTCCGCATGTACGTCTGCGGCATGACCGTGTACGACTACATACACATCGGGCACGCCCGTATGTTGATCGTGTTTGATGTCGTGAGCCGCTATCTGAGGTATCGGGGGTACGAGCTGACCTACGTCCGTAATATCACCGATATCGACGACAAGATCATCCGCCGGGCCCTGGAGAACAACGAGCCGATGGAGGCCGTTACGGGAAAGTTCATCCGGGCCATGGATGAAGACTCTGCATTGCTCGGGTTGGCGCGACCTGACTCCGAGCCGCGCGTCACCCAGTATCTGCCCGAAATCATCAGGATGATCGGTCAGCTGATTGACAACGGGTATGCCTATGTCGCGGCCGATGGCGATGTGTTGTACGCCGTCGCGAAGTTTGACGGATACGGCAAACTCTCAGGCAAGCGGTTGGCAGATCTGCGCGCGGGTGCGCGAGTGGAAGTGGACGAAGGCAAGCGCGATCCACTGGATTTCGTGCTGTGGAAGCACGCGAAGCCCGACGAACCCTCGTGGGAGTCGCCGTGGGGAGCCGGGCGCCCCGGCTGGCACATCGAGTGCTCGGCCATGTCGACGGCTTTGTTGGGTACCCACTTCGACATCCATGGCGGCGGTATGGACCTGAAGTTTCCGCACCATGAGAACGAGATCGCACAGTCGTGCGGCGCAAACGGCGACAAGTTCGCCAACATCTGGATGCACAACGGCTTCGTCAACATCGACAACGAGAAGATGTCGAAGTCGCTCGGCAACTTCTTCACGGTCCGCGAAGTGTTGCCCCGGCTGCGACATCCGGAGGTGTTGCGGTATTTTGTGTTGTCGAGTCACTACCGGGGACCGATCAACTATTCGCTGGAGCAGCTCGAGCAGGCGGACAGCGCGTTGTCGAGGATCTATACGGCGCTGCGTGATCTACCGGACGTCGACGTCGTCGAGAGCGAGCATTCGACTCGTTTCCGCGAGGTCATGGACGATGATTTCAATACGCCGGAGACCATCGCGGTCCTGCAGAACATGACCCGCGAAATCAACTCTGCGAAGGCGACGGGTCAGGCTAAGAAGCTGGCCCAGGCGGCCGCGCTCGGTGCGGAGCTGCGTTCGCTGTCGAGCGTGTTGGGGTTAGCGCAAGTGGCGCCGGAGGAGTTTCTAAAGCTGCAGTCGTCCCACGAGCGTGGTGGCGATGCGTCGCAGGCGACCGGACTGAGCGACGGCGAGATTGAACAGCGCATCGCCGATCGAATTGCCGCACGCAAGGCGAAGAACTGGGCCGAGTCGGATCGCATTCGCGACGAGCTCGTGACGGCGGGAATCATTCTGGAAGACAAGCCTGGCGGTACAACGACCTGGCGCCGGGCGTAGTCGAAGCATTCGAGTGGGGCGCCCAACGCATCCGCGTGGGCACCCCATCCGTAGTCAAATCAGGCGTCCATCCCGGACGGAGGCAAACACTTCTGGGCGGGAGTCAGTGCTGCCAATGTCGCGGGGTGGTCGCCTCAGCATCAGCTGTTACGGCCCGCGCTGCGTAAAGCTGATGGCATAGGCCGGAGGACGGGCCGCAAGAATCGGGTCCGTCGATGCCTCAATGCCGGGGGTCAGCGATAACGGGTTGTACAGCAGCGTCTTCTGTTCCTTGACCTGGTCCTTCTGCGTTGCTGTCAGGCTGATGACTCCCAGCTCGACGACTTCGCGATCCGCCGGCCACAACACGGTGGCGTCGTTGGTCACGTCACCCTCTTTGGCGACCTGGACCATTAGCTTGAATTTCACCGGCCCGGCGGCAATGCGCTTCGGCAGCTCGTCCATGAGGTAGTTCGGATCAACCTTCGCGACTTCCGCGGGGGTGAGCGCGTGCTCACCCGCGACCGGCAGTATCTGGTAGCGGCCGTAGTGGCTGACACCCTTGGCATTCGTGAATTTGAACGCGTTGACGCCGTAAAACGCCAGCGTTCCGAAGCTCTGTGGCGGTGGGCGGGGAGTCGTAACCCACTTCAACGCAGCCGGATGTGAGCCCAGAAACTGCTCTACCGGTGTTGGCTTCGCCACGCCGGGACCGCTATTGCCGATGGCGGTCAGGAGCGCCAGAAAGTCTTCCGGGGTGGCTACCGGGAAGCCATTATTTGAAGAGATGCTGACGATGTCCGTCTGACCACTGTCGAGCTTGAAGCGGATTGCCATGCCGTGAGGACTCGCGTCCGGGCTGGCATCCGGAATGTTCGGCACACCCGTCGTGTCTGAGAAACGCACGAGCACTGGCACAGTCTTGGCAAAGTGCGGTGCCATGCTGAAGGAAGGGGCCGTCTTGGATGGCGTGAACGTGCCTGTGACCAAAACGCCCTTGGCGTGGTTGGCACGGAAGCCGGTGTGAGGGCCGCCAGCGACCTTGTTCAGTGCATGGACCAGGGCGACCGGCAATGGCTCTTGAGGGGCCGGCGGTGTATCAGCGGCGGATACGGGCCGGGTGGCGACGGCGCACACGGCCAGTGAGAGGCCGATCAGCGCAGCCGGGAACGCGGCGCGTCCGACGCCTGCACGCCGGAATTGACGAGCTGAGTGCATGGTACCTTCCTGCAAGTTTACTTCGTTTTTCGAGCACAGGAGCCTGTCTGACTCATGGGCGCCGTCGCGAGGGCGGCCCCCAGCGAGCAGATTTTTGCGATCGTTTCGCGCGCATAGTGGGCACTATGTAAGCGAAAGGATCGCAAAAAGATGCCGCTGCGGGCCGGCCGCAGCAGGCGAACATGAGTCAGACAGGCTCCTACTGGCCCAGGCGAAGTATAAGTCGCTCATCAGGAAGTTTTCTTGAACAAACGTTGCGCGGACGGGGACGATTGCTTTCGTTCCGAAGGGCAGAACGTCCCTCACGCGCTGCTCTTACCAGTCGGCCTCATCCGCTGACGATTGCGCGCCTCATGTCCCGATCGTGCCGCTCCGGGAAAGCAACGCCCACCGCGGCTGCGGATTTGCGGATGTGCTCCTGCCAAGTATCGAATGCATTCCAGCGCTTGCGGCTGTAGGAATTCTTCCGTCCCACCGGTGTCGTCGAGTGAGCTGCGGCGATGCCGTAAACCGTCTCGTAGTTGGATGACATGCTATTTCCTGCGGGTTTCAGTTGTGACGCGCTTCGTCCCGATCAAGATACGTCCGCATCCCGCAGGTGCGGAAGGCTACGGACGTTTGAAAGTGGTTACGGGACGCTGCGCAGGTGACAACGCGGTTACATCCAATCGAGTCATGTCCATATGAAGATTCGTAGTTTGTCGGCCTGCCTGCGCGAAGGTACTGTGTGCTCCGGCTCCCCGGCGCACTCCCTCGAGGCCGCAGACCCCCTCTGCAGTTGGCGGATTTGTGGCGCCGGGGAAGCCACCAGGTTCTCGCTTCAGCTCGCACGCTCGCGAAGCAGGGAATGCGCTACCAGCGCCACCGCGACGCCACTCAGCGGCAGAAACACCACGCCGCTCATTTTCTGTACGGCCAGGATACCCGCCAGGAGTGCTCCCAACAGGTAGCTGGTGATCAGCGTAACCTGCTCCCTGACGTCTCGCAGTCCTGTTGAATTACGAGTGGCGATTGCGTCGGCGATGCCACCGATGAGGCGGGTCAGTGTAGTCGTGAAGACGATGGTTGAGAGGCTGACCATCTGGCCGACAACGGCTTGCAGGCCCATCGCGACGGAGAGAATGATGATCTGCAGGCGCATCGCGGGTATGAACGCCGCCTGCACTTCCCACAATGAATAGGCCGCAAACAACAACAGTAACGCGGTTTCGGCGCCCAGCAGCACAGTGACGGTCGCGCGCTCGGATCGGCCACGACGCAGTGTGAAGCCGATGAGACATCCCGATACAAAACCGATGAGCGCAATCACCGAGCCGATGGCCGACAGGGTGTTGCCCTGGGCGACATGATAGGCAAGCAACGCGAAGTTGCCGGTCATCGCCGACGCAAACACTCCGCCGAGCTTCGTGAATCCGATGATGTCGACAGCACCGGCTGCAAAGGCTGTAGCAAACAGGATCCACCCGACACGGGCCGTGCGCAGGCTGTTTTGCGGGGTTTTCGGCATCGCCCATTGTAGGCTTCGGATACGAATATGACAAAACCCGCAATGCAAGTGTGAACTGCGTTCCGCGTGCCGGCGCGCATTCGCGCCGCAACCGGGCAATTGTCAGAAGCGGTTCGCGTCGCGCCCGCGGCGGTTGCGAGATAGTAGCGCCATGGACACGCACACCAACATCAAGGCCCTGCAGTTCACCGATCTCGTGGAGCTGGGAAAGCTCGCCGCCGAAGCGCTGGAGCTCTCCCGGGAATACGATGAGTCGCGATTGCAGACGTACTGCAAGCTCATCGCGGCTTGCAACATCGAAGTGATCGAGCGTCGGCGTCAGGCTGAGCGCTTGTGTGGGATGGCAACGAGCTGACAGCGTTTGGCCGGGGTGGCCCGGCCGCTAAGCTTCGTGAGATTGGCCTGCGGTCCCACGCGTGCCTGAGCGGAATGAGCTGACAGCGTATGCCGGGCGGCCCGGCGCTAAGCTGCGTAGGACCGGTCCCACGCGTGCCTGAGCGGGTGGCTGATAGTGCGACACCGCCGCGCGCTTCAAGATGCTGCACGTTCCAATGATCAGGAGAGGTTCATGACTCCGCGCAAAACACTTTTGTTGGCAGCATTAATTTCCATGGCCCCGGTTGGGCTCGTGATGGCCCAGAGCCAGACCATGCCCACAGATACGTCACCCAGCTCGGCGTCCAGCCCTTCGCAGCGAGACACGACGTCCAGCCCGGCGACCGAGTCGCCTACGACCGATAACACGAGCCCTTCGGCCGCTTCGACGCCTCATCAGCAGCAGGCGACCCGCACAGCCAGCAAACAGGCGATGAAGGAATGCGTGGCTAAACAGCAGTCCGACAACTCGGGCATGTCGGCCGCTGATGCCAAGAAGGCTTGCAAGGCCCAGATGAAGGGAAGCGGCTAAACACACCCGCGCGATTAACCGAAGCTGAACGACGGCGAGGAATTCCCTCGCCGTCTGCATTTTTGCGGTCCGAGGTTGAACCCCGGCCCTTGTAAGCGTCGGCTGACATAAAGGCCAAGCAAACTGGCACTGGGGCGGTGCGGAACCCGGCCGCCGCCAAAACGTTGTTTCCTCATGGGTCACAACAACTTACCACGGTTCGGCTCCATTCTCGGGATTTGGGCGGCGGTCATATTGGTGGGCGGCACGGTATCCCACTGTTTCGCCCAGGAAGCCCGGGAGCTCCCGGAATCTGCGGCTGCAGTAGCGCCTGAAAGTCTGAAGAACACGCAGGCCAACCGAGACGCGGAAAAGGTCAAACACCACCCGCCGGATCTAACCGCCAAGAAGCGCATGGGCAAGGCGTCTTTCTATGCGAACGAGTTCGCAGGCCGGAAGATGGCCGATGGGGCCCGGATGGATCCTCACGGCAATAACGCCGCCAGTAAGACACTGCCGCTGGGTACGACCGCCAAGGTAACCAACCTGGAGACCGGCAAGAGCGCGGTGGTCACGATTCGGGACCGCGGGCCGTATGTGCCGGGACGGATCGTAGATCTGTCGCCCGATACGGCGAAACAGATCGGGATATCGCGTCGCAAAGGTGTTGCGTTGGTTGTGGTGGCGCCGATTGCGGTTCCGCAGCCGGATGGTGGGGTCAAGTTGGGAGCCGCCGCCCACGAGCCTTTGGAGGTGGAGGGCACCACGGTCACCAGGGCAATCAGGGACGCCTCGATTGACACGCGCACCGTGCTGCGCTGACGGGTGAATGCGGCCGCTGCGCCACACTCCGCCGGGCCGCCAGACGCTCCTTACTGTTACTTCGCAGCGGATGCTGACTTCGGCCGGTCCTTCAGCTCTTCGTACACGATCCCCAGCAAATACGGCTGCTTGATCAGATTGCCGCCCCATTTCTTGTCGAGATCATCCAGCGGATGAGAAGCGACCAGCGCCTCCTCAGTCATCCCCGCATCGACAGCCTTCGCGACCCGCTTCCTCACCTCACGCAGCATTCCCTGATACTCGCGCACGTCCTCGCGGTTAGCGATCGGGCCGTGGCCGGGAATTATTTTGGTGTCGGGGCCGCTCATTTTGTAGAGCGTGTCATAGAGCGCGATCATCCCGTCGATGGTGCCGCCGTGGGGCTGATCGATGTCCGGGTAGAAGCCGTGGAAGAACGTATCGCCGGTTTGAATGACATCGGCCTCGACAAAGCGAACGATCAGATCACCGTTGGTATGCGCCGGTGGCACATGGATGATCTCAACCGTTTGTCCTGCCAGATGAAATTTGACCCCGTTGCTCACAGTTACCGCGGGAATGGCGGCCGGGTCGGGTGCGTATGGCGAGCCAGGCGCAGATGCTTTTGAAGCTTGCGCTTTGTCAATGTACTCACGCGTTTGCTCACTGGAGAAGATGACAACACCGGCCTTTCCAAACAGGCCGTCGCCACCCACGTGATCCCAATGCCAGTGTGTGTTCACGAGGTAGCGCACGGGCTGTGGCGAAATGTGCGCCACGGCGGCCAATACTTTGTCGTGCAGCTGTGGCCACTCGGCATCAATCAGCAGCACTCCCTGGTCGCCGGCGAGGACCCCAATATTGCCGCCGAAGCTCTCGAGCATATGCACGCCGTGCCCGAGATCCCGATCTTCGACCGGCGTCCTGCTCCAATCCGGCAGATCCATTTTCTCGGAAGGTCGTGCGCCGGCGGGGACGGATAACAGGCAGCCGCAAGCGACCACCAGGCTGCCGGCCAGTGCCCTGACAAATCGATTCATGTTGTGTCTCGTCACCGGATGAGTGTCAAAAATGGTACCGCAGCTCGATGCCCAACGTCAGCGGCTGATTCGGGACCACTGCGCGCGGTGTGAGATTGCTGGCTTCTTCGAGGATATTTACGGCATACGCATTCAGGAGATTCCTGCCGAACAGCGAGGCTTCCCAGGAATCCGCACGCACACCCAGGCGCACCGCCAGCAGATTGTAGGCTGGCACGACGTTGTAAATGGGATTCTCGGGGCTGAACTGCGTTCCCTGGCGGCCGGTGTAGGAATAGTCGACCCGGCCGAAGCCTTGGGAGACGCTGCCGTAGACCATCGCTTCGGGCGTGACCTGGTATGACAGGTAGAACTTCGGAGTAACCTTGTGGGCGTGGCTGTAGAGCGTGGGCGTCGCCACCGGCGGCGAGAACCCGCCGAACGGATGCGTGCTGTTGAGATCGTCCGACTCGTCAGCATAGAACGCGCGTGCACCCACCAACCCGGTCAGCTTGTCGGTGATTTTGTAACTCACCTCGCCGAACAGCGCGTATTGCTCCGTCGTGTGAGCCTGGAACTGTCCGAAGACCGGCTCGATCGGAATGTTCACATAACCCTGCGGGTCGCTCGTGGCAACGAGGGTCTCAAACGTCGTCTTGATGTGCTGTTGAAACACGCCGGCCACGAACTCTGTGCGGCCGCCGAGTTTCGATGCGAGCCGCAGCTCGTTTATGATGTACTTGCTGGTGTCAGCCTGGTCGGTCAACGCATCCGCCGTACTGAGTCCGACTACGTCGGTGAAGAAAGTCGGCCCGAACGACAGATCGAACAACGTGGAATCGAACCCGTCGGGTTGGTGCAGTGTCAACACAGGAAGGAGGTAGCGATGAGAGGGATTTGGCTTGCATTCGCGGCGATGGCGACACTCTGCCTCGCTGGAACGGACGTTGACGCCGCCGGCGATGCCGCTGCTGCACCTGCACCCGGCCCGCACGATAGAGCTGATGCCACGAAAATCGTGTCGGACATGCGCCGCATCGTCAATCCCAATGGGGTTGAGAGATTGGAGAAGGTGCGGATCGGCGGCATCGATCAGTGGCTCAATATCCGCGGCCAGGACCGGCGCAACCCCGTGCTCCTCATGATTCACGGCGGCCCTGGTTTCGTCTCGATGCCCCTCAGCTGGTATTTCCAGCGCGGCTGGGAGGAGTACTTCACTGTCGTGCAGTGGGACCAACGGGGATCGGGGAAAACCTACACGTCGAATGATCCAGTGAAGATCGCGCCTGGCATGACGCCCGAGCGGATGTATCAGGATGCCGATGAGGTGATCCTGTGGCTGCGCAAGGAATTTGGGAAGGACAAGATTTTTGTCCTCGGGCATTCCTGGGGCAGCTCAATCGGGTTGACGGTTGCCAAACGCCATCCCGAGTGGCTGCATGCCTATATCGGCATGGCGCAGATGACCAACTCACCCGAGAGCGAGCGGCGCGGCTGGCAGTTTGCACTCGAGCATGCCGAGGCCGACCACAACGAGCAGGCAATACATGATTTGCGCGCCCTGGCGCCGTACGCCGTGGATGGAAAGCCGCTGCCCTTGAAAGATCTATACCTGCAGCGCAAATGGTTGGATTACTACGGCGGTGCCATTGCCTGGAAGCGGGACTTCAAGGTTGAGTCCGCCGCGGTTCGCCTGTCGCCGGAGTACACGGACGCCGATGTCAGATCGTTTGGTGACGGCAATGAGTTTTCCGAACAGTACCTGCTGGCGCAGGCGATCATGACGGACTTCAGCACGGTGACGACGCTCAAATGTCCGCTGATCCTGTTCAGCGGTCGCCACGATTACAACGTGTCGTCAACTGTTGGCGCGGAATGGTTCGAGCGCGTTCAGGCGCCGTCCAAGCGCCTCGTGTGGTTTGAGAGCTCCGCACATGAAATCATGGATGAGGAGCCGGGAAAGTTGCTGCTGTCGCTCGTGGAGTATGCCCGGCCCATTGCGCAGCGGGCGGGAGACGTCCCGATCGGGAAATAGCCGCTGTCTACGGAGCGACCCAGCCCATTACGGGCACTGAGCTGATCGCATTCTTGGGACTGCCTTTGATGACGCGGTCGCTGTAAGAAACATAGACGAGCACGTTGCGCTGCTTGTCGTAGAACCGCACGACGTGCAGGCGCTTGAAGATAAAGCTGCGCCGCTCCTCGAAGACCGACTCGCCGTCTTTCAGGTCCGGGTCCATCTTGATCGGGCCCACCTGCCGGCAGGCGATGCTGGCATCGCTGGTGTCTTCGGCGAGTCCCAATTCCCCTTTGATGCCGCCGGTCACCGCGCGGCTGATGTGGCAGGCCACGCCCTTGACCTTGGGGTCGTCGAAGCCATCGACCACAATTCGGTCGTTGGGGCCTATCCAACGGAAATTAGTGCTGACTTCGCCCGTGGTGCCGCGACCCGGCCGCAGCCACAGCCACACAGCAAAAATCAGCACCAGGATCAGAAGAAAAACGCCTGCAATCGAGCCTAGTCGGCGCATGAGTACTTCCGTCGTTCCGTAGAACGCGGATTGTACGACTTCAGGCCCTCGTCGGCCGCTAACCGAAAGCGCCGTATTCGACCTGGAGAATCTCGCCGGTGTCGGTGCTTACGAGCAGCGCGTCATTGTCGTCGCGCACCCACTCATACCCTGCGGGCGGCACTTCGAGAGCAAACAGCCAGTAGTCCGCGAGAATGTATTCCGGAGCCCAATAGGTGCGGGGGAGGATTTGACCGTACCCCCAGTGGTGCGCGACCCAGCCGTGGGGGCGGTGGTACGGGCCCACCTTGAAGCTGCGGGCTGCCTGGAAGTTGTGTTGATAGGATGGCCTGTCGACAGCCTTGGGTCGCTCGTTCCAGCCATGCGGCTCGTTGATCCGCTGGTAGCCTTTTGGGCCGGGATGCGTTTCGCCGTGCGGGGGGCCGCCATGAGATTCAGGGGCGGGGCCGTGAGCCTCGCCCGGGTGCTCGCCCCCGTGCTCGTGTCCTGGCGGGTCGGCCAGCGCCGTCCCCTGCGAAATCAGCAACGCAACCGCTAGGGCCAGACCCAACTTGGACGCAAACATGGCAGTTCCCTCCTCGTTCGAAATTGTGAAGCGGGATGCTAGCGGAGCCTCTGCAAACGAAGCTCTAGAATTCTGGAGAGACTGTTCAGATCTTCGTGATCCAACCATGCCGGTCGGCAATTTCACCGCGTTGGATCGAAACCAACTTCTGGCGCAGCTCGAGAGTCGTCGGGCCGACTTCGCCACCTGACAAGCGGTACTCCTTGCCGCCGTGTATGAGCACACCGACGCCTGCAAGTACCGCAGCGGTTCCAGACAGCGCGGCTTCGCCATCGCGAGCCCATTCGAGCATTTCCGACACGTTGAATACCCGCTCCTCACACGTGTAGCCGTCATCGCGGGCCATCGTGAGAAGCGAATCGCGTGTCACGCCGTGCAGGAAAGTCGAGTCGAGGCTGCGAGTGAGGATCTTTCCCTTCTTGATGAGCAGGAAATTCGCGGCTCCGGTTTCCTGTACTTCGCCGCCGGGGCAGAACAAAACCTGGTCCGCTTTGTACTGTTTGCGGGCTTCCAACGTCGGGCCGAGGGCTGCAGCATAGTTGCCGCCGGTTTTGACACGGCCGGTTTGTGTCGCGGTGCGGGAATTCACGTCTTCCACGAAGATTCGCAGCGGCTTCATCCCGCCGGTGAAGTAATCCCAGACGGGGCTGGACAACACGATGAGCGAGGCTTCATCCGCAGGCGTCGCCGCAGCACCAATGTTCGGCGTGGTCCCGAAGAGCAAGGGACGAAGGTACAGCGCGCCGGGGGCCTCAGGGACCTGGTCCCGGTTCTGGTCCACCGCGATTCGAATCATTTGCGCCAGCTGGGCCGCATCCGGTTCCGGCAGGACGAGCGCGCGGGCGCTTTGCCGGAGCCGCTCAATGTGCCGATCCAGGCGAAATACGTTGATGCTGCCGTCAGCCCAACGATAGGCCTTGAAGCCCTCGAAGCAGGAGCTGGCGTAGTGCAGTACGTGGGCCGCCGGATGAATATCGATGGGTCCTACGGGCCGCGCATCGATCGGGGTCCATTTTCCGTCCCGGTACCGGGAAACCACCATGGTGGGCGCCAGGACTGTCCCGAAAGCGGGTCGGGCAGGGGCTGCTGGACTGGGGGCCGCTTTGAGGGACGCCGCGGCTGCGCCTGAAGGAGGGGTCATGGTGATCTTCCATTCGTTGTTACCCCCTATATCCTACCAGCCAGTAGGGTTCGCGAGGCGTGAAGATGACTGTCACAGAAGCGCTCCAACGGCGCACATCGATCCGGAAATTCCTGCCCGATCCTTTGGAAGAGGGGCTGGTGCGGGACATCCTGGAGGTGGCCCGCTGGGCCCCCTCCGGCGGAAATCTGCAGGCCTGGCGCGTGGTTGCAGTGGCTGGCGAGGAACGCGATGCAGTGGTTCGGCTCGCGGCACAGTCCGGCGCGACCTATTCATCCGAAACCCCAGACGACCGGCCCGTCTATCCACCGAGCCTGTGGGAGCCCTACCGGACGCGGCGCTACCAGCTGGGTGAGGACATGTATGCGCTTTTGGGAATCCCCCGCAGCGACCGTCAGGGACGCCTGGCCCAGTGGGCCCGGAACTACGAATTCTTCGGGGCGCCGGTCGGACTGTTCTTTGTGATCGAGGAGCGCATGGGACATGCGCAGTGGGCGCACTTGGGAATGTTGATTCAGTCGATTGCGCTTGCGGCCATTGAGCGCGGTGTCAGCTCGTGTATGCAGGAGTCCTGGTCGTCGCTGCGGGGGCCGCTGAAGGCGCATTTCCAGCTCGCACCGGACGAGATGATCTACTGCGGCATGGCCTTAGGTGTTGCGGATCCGGCGGCGAAGGTGAATACCCTGCGCTCCCAGCGTGCTGCGGTCGACGACTTCACCGTCTTCCGCGGTTTCAAATCTCGCGGGGATTCCCGCGGCTCTAAATAATCTGAACGAGGCTGCGAAGGTCCACTCGCTGTGCCCACGCGGCCTGTTCCAACATCGGCCGCTGATAAAATTCGGGCACATGGCCCAGGCACAGGACGGCGACGGGCCGGCTTCCCGCTGGCAGCCCCAAAAGTTGCGCCAGGCGCTCCGGATCAAACAGCGATACCCAACCCATGCCAACACCCTCGGCGCGGGCAACGAGCCACAGGTTCTGGATCGCACAGGCCACTGAGGCCAGATCCATCTCGGGCAGGGTCCGCCGACCGAAGATGTGGTGGTCGCGGTCGTGGGTCAGTGCGACGACCAGCACCTCCGCGCACTCGCGGATTCCTTCGACCTTGAGCCGCATGAATTCATCTTCACGCTCGCCCAGGGCATGCGCGGTCTCCTTGCGCTCCGCTTCAACCAATGCGTGGATCTGATCGCGCACGTTGCGGCTGCGCACGCGAATAAAGCGCCACGGTTGCATGAACCCGACGCTGGGCGCGAGATGCGCGGCACTCAACAGGCGTTCGATGAGGGCCTCGTCGAGCGGATCGGGGAGAAAGTGGCGCATATCGCGCCGCAAGGCCACTACGCGATAAATGGCCGCAATCTCTTGATCCGTGAAATCACCCATGTCGTCCTGCCGGCAGTTGACCCCGAGGCAACTCTACCGGTATTCGCAGGATCTCAGTGCGCGAACTGCGCCAGCAGCTCGACATAAGCCGACTGGTAGTAGATGCCGGCTTCACTCACCACGTAAGAGGCCTGGGTATCGGTTGTCGTCCCGTTCCAGTCCCTATACGACTTCTGGGCAGGTTGTCCCGTCGGCGGTGCCAGTGAGGCAGGAACTCCGTCCTGCTGCGCACTCGGGTTCGGGCCGCCCGGAATGTAGCCGGGAGCCGGGCCACAGGTGGAACTTTTGGCATCTGCCCACTTCGTGCCGGGCCAGAACCAGGTGTGGTAAAGCTCGTTGACGGATGAGGTGGCACCATACGAGGTCATGTTTGTCATGTAAACCTTGGCAAACGGATTGACGCCGTGAAAGTAGTGCAACGTCTCGAGCGCACGGTTGGTGTATGGAGTACTGCTGGACACGGCGATGCCGTAGTTGGCGACATCTATGTTCGTGTTGCCATAGTTTCCGCGTGTCTGGTTGCTGCCCCAGCCGTACTGCGCGTCGTGCATGAAGTTTCGGTACAGGTCGTCGCTGGCAGCAAATGCGTATATCTGGTTGGCCGCATTCACATCGCTCAGCTTGTCAGCGAGTATTGCCGACTTCAATGTTGTGTCGGCCTGTTGCAGCCTGGTGTAGAAGAGCAATGCTTTGCCCTGCTCGGGCTGATAACGCGACCAGCCGATGTCCTGGTAGGGGCGGGTGTTCCTGTAGTTGTTCTTTACGTACGTGTTGTACGTTTGGTCGCCGGTAATGGCGAAGAGCCATACAGCCGCTACAACCGCCGCAGCCTGCTGGTCTGAGGTGCTCCAGTCCGCGTCCCCCGCCTTCACGATCCCGGTATCACACTGCTCCTGCTGGGTGGCGATTCCCCGATAGTTGTTCCAGGCCAGGATCGCCCGGCTCTGTAAATCCGCGGCTTCCGCGGCCAGCGAGCCGATTCCGCCATAAACATAGGAGGCATGAGCAAACATGCCCGCCGCAGCAATTGTCGACGACGTGCAACTCGGCAAGTAGTAGCGGTGCGAAGTGTCCGAGCTCGGTGGATCCGCGAGAGGATAGGCCAGGGATCCCACTTTCAGGGCTACGCTGCCGTCGGTGCTGTATTGCATCTTCTTCAGCCAGTCGGTTTCGTATTTCACCTCGTCGAGCAGATCGGACACGCCGTTGCCGGACTCCGGGACGTTGAAATCGTCAGTGAACGCCGCCGGGTTCTCCTGGTAGGCGCTCAGTAGCTGATGCACTGGAGTCGCTGCAAACGTGACGTACTTGTTGGTGTCGCCGGCGTCAAACCAGCCACCGCTCAGGTCATGGACCTTGGAAGCGTTGCCCTGGTCGGTGGCATCGTGTGCCTGCGTGTCCTGATTGGGTCCGACGAAGGCGGGCGTATCCGTCCAGCAGGCGTCGGCGAACGGTGTTTGCTTGGCTCCGCCACCATTGCTGCTGCCGGAGCGTTGATAGAAATACATTCGCATCGCGGCTTTGAGCAGGTTCGTGTACGGCTGCGCGGCAATTGCGAAAGTGGGTGAGCGAACTTGTTTGTCGACGTCGTAGACGAAGTAGGTCCCGGACGCGTTCACCGATGAAAAATCAAACCACCAGCCGCTGTCACCCGACGACAATTCCACTGCGCCGTTGTTCCAGGGGCTGAGCGCTCCGGAAAAAACCACGGTGCCGTCGTCTGCTTTTCGAAGTTGGTAGGTGGCCCCTGGCGCAAAAGTATCCGCCGAGTCGAATCCGGTGCGCGGGTTGCGGATCACGGCGACCTTGGGGTCGGCGTTTCGATAGCCGAACTGATCGACCAGCAGATGGGCATTCAATGTAATGGAGCTGGCTGCGCCTGTCCCCGTGGTGGGTGGCGCGGGGCCCGTTGGCGGCGTAGGGTTGGTCGGTGGCGTAGTGCTCGTGGGCGGCGCATCTGTGGAGCCGCCCGAGCCGCCGCCACAGCCGGCCAGCATCACGAGCGCAGCAAGAGCCCCAAAACCCACAGGCTGTCCAGATCGCATCTGTCACGAAATAACATACACCCCGCAGGCCGTCGAGCTTGCGCTCCGCGACCTGCGTTCCAGTCGGCAGTTCGTGCCGACATGGCGGGCATGACGGTTGCGGGGAACGGTCAGCCGCAGGAGAACACATGCAAGTACTAGTCAATTCGGATCACCACATTACCGGCAGTGAGTCGGTCACCGAGCGCGTGCAATCGATTGTCGAGGCGTCGCTGGACCGTTTTGCGGACCGGATTACCCGCGTCGAGGTGTTCCTGAGTGACGCCAATGGGGCAAAGCATGGTGCGCGGGACAAGCGCTGTGTCATGGAAGCCCGGGCAGCGGGCGTTGCCCCGGTAGCCGCTTCAAATGAAGCTCCCACCGTACTCGCGGCGATAGAGGGGGCCGCGTCGAAGCTGCAGCGTGCTCTAGGGCATACGTTTGGTCGGCGGGATGCGTCGTCGCCCAAGGGACCCAGTGCGGCCGACTCGGCAACCGTGGATGAGCTCGAGCAACTGGAGAAGTGGCAGAACGAGCGTTAGCCGGGGCCGGCGCTGGCGGGTGTGCGAAACCGCCATCCGGGTTGTGCCGCAAGTTGCCAAGTTGCCATGGATATCTCACGGCGTGGACTGGTCGTCCCGCGCCCAGTGTAGCCACATCGCAGCTGTCCACGAGAAGTCGTCCCCCCCAACACCGCGGCCCGTCACGGGACAGAAGTATTCATACATCCCGCTTTGGCCGATGAGCGTGCGCGTATCGGCGCGAATTCGCTCGCCCCAACTGTCGTGGCCTGCGGAGGTGAGCCCGCTGCCCACGAGGAAGTTGATCACAGCCCAGACGGGTCCGCGCCAGTAGCGAAGCGAATCGAAACCCGCATCGTCCGGGTCGAGACTCGGCAGCAGATATTTCACCCGGCCGGAGATTCGCTCCAGGTGCTGCAGCAGACGGCGGTCGCGATTCGCATTGCGGACGCCCGCGTAGAAGGACAGGAAAGACGCACTCGTGATCTTGCCGGAAGAGTGGCCTGTGATGACATCGCGCGAGCAATAGGCCCCGACCTGCTCGTTCCACAGCCACGAGACGCCTTTTTCCGCTTTGGCGATCCGTAGTTGCAACTCGTCCGCGGCCTGTGTGTCGCCGAGCGCCTGTGCCAGCTCCAGCAGGTCGCGGTTGGCCCGCAACAGGATCATCGTCATTCCGACATCGACCACCCGGAATGGATTTTCCAGTGCGATCCGTCTCTGGTTCCAACCGAGCGAGCGGCCGAACTGCACCAGCGCGTAGTAGCGGTCGTAATCCAACTGGGTGGGCCGCATGCTGGCGTCGAGGTGATTCGTGTCGCGCCGCTCGTAGGGTCCCACCGCGGAGGTGTCGATTTTTTGCGCCGGCACGTCCCACTCGGGGGAGTTGTCCCGGCCGGATTCCCACGGATGCACGATGACCGCGAGGCCTTCGCCGCTGGGGTCGCGGATCTGCGCAAACCAGCGATGCCAGGCCAGGATTCCGGGAAAGAGCTTCTCGAGATGGGGCCGGTAGCGCTGTTGATCTGCGGCCTTCCACAGCGCGAGTACGGCGCTGGCCGCGAAGGGTGGCTGAGTAATACCCGAGGTCGGCGGCACCCGGCCGGTCGCCCAGATCGCAGGGCCCGGAAAATACCCGGCATCGTCCTGCCAGAAAATGATGTGCGGCAGGAAACCGTCTTCCCACTGCCCCGCAAACAATGTCTCGATCTCGCGCCACGCGCGATCGAGATCCATGGCAGCAAAGCCCAGTGAGACAAACGCGGAATCCCAGTTCCATTGAAAGGGATACACCCGGCCGTTCGGCACTGTGTATCCGCCCCGGTCGTTCCGAATTAGAATCTCACGGGCTCGCTCATCGAGCCTGACCTGTTTCATCCGCCCCTCGCGCCTGCCGCGCCAGCGGGGCGAAGAGTAGGGCTCCAAAAACGTTTTTGTCAATGAAGGATGGGCGCTGCTCGCCCGGTACGATATGTCCATAGTGAAATTGGCCCAGGATCTCGGGCTTTCCATCTCCACGGTGTCGCGCGCCCTCAACGACTACGACGACGTCGCGCCAGCGACCAAGGCGCGCGTCTTCAAGCGCGCGCGCGAGATCGGCTATCGCCCGAATCCCGGCGCACGGCGCCTGAAGTCGGGCAAGACCTCCATGGTTGGAGTCATCCTGCCCGCGGCCACGGACGGTGTCAGGTTTGTGGACTCTGTTGCGTCGAGTCTGCTGGGTGGCGTGGAAGTCGAGCTCGAGACGGGTGGCTATTCGTTGATTGCCAGTATGCAGACCCGCAATGACCTGGTCCGCGAGACGGCGCTTTATGAGAACTTCATCAAGGGCGGTTGGGTTGACGCGCTGCTGTTGGTTCGTACGCGAGTCTCGGACTCACGTGTGGAGCTCGCACGCGCGGCAAAACTGCCGTTTGTCACCTACGGCCGCACTGAGACTTCGGAGCCGTACGCCTGGGTCGACACCGACAACGAAAAGGCCTTTTATCTGGCCACTTTGCGGCAGATCGAGTTCGGCCACAAACGGATCGCGCTGCTCAACGGTCCATTGGAATACACCTTCGCCCGGCTGCGCGAGAAAGGTTACACCCGGGCACTCGCCAAGCATCGGATTCAAACCGACCGCCTGCTGATGCTGAACGGCGATCTCAACGAGGTCAGTGGCTACGCCCTGTGTCGCGCGCTGCTGGTGTCAGCGCAGGCGCCGACAGCCATCGTCTGCGCCACGGATGCCATGGCGATTGGTGCAATCGCAGCCTGCCGCGAGCGCAACATCGAGGTGGGCAAGGAAATTTCCATCACCGGTTATGGCAACTCGAGCGCCTCCGCTTTCGCCGATCCGCCCCTCACGACTATCGATCACGCCGTGTTCGACAACGGTCGCCACATCGGCCAGAGCCTGCTGCGGCTGATTCGCGGTGAGGCCAAGCCGGCCGATATTCACTACCTCGAGCCTGTGGTTCTGGTACCACGAAAATCCGACGGTCCTTCGCCAAAAACCACCTGACATAACTGGCTGAGAGCCCCGCCGGCGCCGGCCAGGTGCGTTTCTCTCAATTGACAAAAACGTTTTTGGCGCCCTAGTATCGCC